>PPYE01046245.1_pt1 | contig 100572 bp, 100 predicted proteins | sample 1559881 | NCBI WGS metagenome assembly PPYE01 (sample SAMN08240022, study PRJNA423297) | Human gut metagenome, whole genome shotgun sequencing project.
GGTATTCATCGCTGAATCCCGCTGACCCGGCGGCTTGCGTGCCGTTGTTCCGTGTCAGTGGAGGCGCATTATAGGGAGTAATTCTGAAGTGGCAAGGGGAATTTTAAAAAAAAACCTCACCTGCTTAATTTTCGGCCAAAATATCGGCTGAGATTAAATTATTGCCTGGTTTTTAAACAAAAACGAGCCCAGGGGGCCCGTTTTTGCTGTTTTGTGATTTACTGCACTGCCACTATCCGGTCATTTTTCACGACCAGCTGCACTTCTTTACCTGGTATCAGCTCACCGGAAAGAATCTGCTGTGCCAGGGGGTTTTCGATCTGCTGCTGAATAGCACGTTTCAGAGGACGTGCGCCATAAACCGGATCGTACCCATTTTCGCTCAGCAGCTTCAGCGCCTCATCAGAGAGGTGGACTTCGTAGCCGCGCTCCTCCAGTCGTTTATACAACCGCTGCAGCTGAATCTGCGCAATAGAAGCAATGTGTTTTTCACCTAACGGGTGGAAGACAACCACTTCATCAATACGGTTGATAAACTCCGGGCGGAAGCTTTGACTAACCACACCCAGCACCAGATCTTTCATGTGACTGTAATCCAGCGCACCAAAACGTTCCTGAATGAGATCCGAACCGAGGTTGGAGGTCATAATGACAACCGTATTGCGGAAGTCGACCGTTCTCCCCTGCCCGTCAGTCAAACGTCCATCGTCCAGTACCTGCAGCAGAATGTTAAAGACATCCGGATGCGCTTTTTCCACTTCATCCAGCAGGATGACGGAATAAGGACGACGGCGGACCGCCTCAGTGAGATAGCCACCTTCTTCATAACCGACGTATCCCGGAGGCGCCCCAACCAGACGTGAAACGGAATGTTTCTCCATAAACTCTGACATGTCGATACGTACCATTGCATCGTCGCTGTCAAACATAAAGTTAGCCAGCGCTTTACAGAGTTCTGTTTTACCTACCCCAGTAGGACCGAGGAACAGGAACGAGCCAATCGGACGGTTAGGATCGGATAACCCGGCACGACTACGGCGGATCGCATTCGATACCGCTTCAACCGCTTCGTTCTGACCAATAACGCGGCTATGCAGCTCCTGCTCCATACGCAGCAGCTTCTCACGTTCGCCTTCGAGCATTCTCGCAACCGGAATCCCCGTCCAACGAGCCAACACTTCCGCGATTTCCGCATCCGTGACTTTATTCCGCAGCAGGCGCATCGTCTTGCCTTCAGACTGCGTTGCCGCCGCCAGCTGTTTTTCCAGTTCCGGGATCTTGCCGTACTGCAGCTCGGACATCCGCGCCAGATCGCCGACGCGACGCGCCTGCTCAATCGCGATTTTAGCCTGTTCCAGCTCGGCCTTAATCGTCTGGGTGCCGGAGAGCGACGCTTTTTCAGCCTTCCACTCTTCTTCTAAGACTGAATATTGACGCTCTTTATCCGCCAGTTCCTCATTCAGCATATCCAACCGCTTAATGCTGGCTTCATCAGACTCTTTCTTCAGCGCCTGCTGTTCCAGCTTGAGCTGAATGATGCGTCGATCGAGTCTGTCCAGCTCTTCCGGTTTTGAGTCAATCTGCATACGGATACTGGATGCAGCTTCATCGATCAGGTCAATAGCTTTGTCCGGCAGCTGTCGGTCAGCGATATAACGGTGGGACAGCGTAGCCGCCGCTACAATCGCCGGGTCAGTGATCTGCACGTGGTGGTGCAGTTCATAACGTTCTTTCAGACCACGCAAAATCGCAATGGTATCTTCAACCGTCGGTTCCGCAACGAACACTTTCTGGAAACGACGCTCCAGCGCGGCGTCTTTCTCAATGTACTGGCGATATTCATCCAGCGTCGTGGCGCCCACGCAGTGCAGCTCACCACGCGCCAGCGCCGGTTTCAGCATATTCCCGGCGTCCATGGCACCGTCTGCTTTACCTGCGCCCACCATCGTGTGCAGCTCATCGATAAACAGGATGACGTTGCCTTCCTGCTTGGCGAGATCGTTTAGCACGCCTTTTAAGCGTTCTTCAAACTCACCGCGATACTTGGCACCCGCCACTAGCGCGCCCATATCGAGCGCCAGGACCCGACGCCCCTTCAATCCTTCCGGTACTTCACCATTGACGATCCGCTGCGCCAGTCCTTCAACAATGGCCGTTTTACCTACGCCGGGTTCACCAATAAGCACCGGGTTATTTTTGGTACGACGCTGCAGAACCTGAATCGTTCGACGAATTTCTTCATCACGGCCAATCACCGGGTCAAGCTTACCCTGCTCGGCACGTTCGGTTAGATCGACGGTAAATTTTTTCAAAGCCTGACGTTGGTCTTCGGCTCCCTGATCGTTCACGCTTTCACCTCCGCGCATTTGTTCAATCGCCTGACTCACGTTAGCGGTTGTGGCTCCGGCGGATTTTAAAAGGTCGGTCAGCGTGCCGCGGGATTCAAGTACCGCCAGAACGAACAGTTCTGACGAAATAAAGTTGTCCTTTCTCTTTTGCGCCAGCTTGTCGCAAAGGTTAAGGATACGCACTAAATCCTGGGACGGTTGAACATCGCCACCGGTACCTTCCACCTGCGGCAATCGGCTCAACGCCTGTTCAATATTGGTGCGTAACTCTCCGGCGTTAATGCCAGCCGAAGTTAATAAAGGACGTACCGATCCCCCTTCCTGATTCAGCAAGGCGCTCATTAGATGAAGAGGTTCGATGAATTGGTTGTCGTGCCCAAGCGCAAGAGACTGGGCATCGGCAAGAGCAAGCTGGAATTTATTGGTAAGACGATCCAGACGCATAACTCCTCCCATAACAGGTCAAATTTGCTACTGGAGATTAAATGAGGTCATCCCTCAATTATTCAAGGTTAAAGACCTGAACTATGCAAAAATAAGTTTGCCTTCTGGATCGTCTTAGCTCGGCAGGTTATATCAGCCAGATGAAACTTGCCATACGACCCGTCGTCTTGTCGCGACGATAAGAGAAAAAATCATCTTTTTCGCTGAGGGTGCAGCGGTCGCCGCCAAAAATCTGCTCAACGCCAACGCCCGTCAGACGCTGACGAGCAAGCTGATAGATATCAGCAAAATACTTCTCACCCGCAGGGCGAAATGCGCGCTCCGCTTGAGCATCTTTTGTCACAAAGGCTTCGCGCACTTCCGGGCCGACCTCAAACGCATCCGGCCCGATGGCGGGGCCAAGCCAGGCCATAATGTTTTCCGGGCTATCGGCAAAACAGGCAACGGTTTCTTCCAGCACGCCTTCGCAAAGACCTCGCCAGCCGGCATGAGCAGCCGCAACTTCCGTACCCGCGCGGTTACAAAAAAGCACCGGCAGGCAATCTGCGGTCATTACCGCGCATACCGTACCCGGCACATTGCAGTATGACGCATCCGCGCGCTTTGAAGCGTACGGCCCGCCGTCGAGTTTCAACACTGCCGTACCGTGAACCTGTTCCAGCCACACCGGGTATGACGGCAGACCGCCGGCGGCGAACATGCGCCGACGATTCTCTTCTACGTGCTGCAGATTGTCTCCGCAATGAGCGCCGAGGTTAAGTGAATCGTATGGCGATAAACTCACCCCGCCAACGCGCGTGGAACTACAGGCAGCCACGCCTTCCGGCATCGGCCATTGCGGTACAATCACTTTAGTCATAACCAGTCGATATCGTCTTTATGAGTTTCAAAATCAGCGCGCATGGCATCGATCAAATCAACCATATCCTGCGGAATTGGCGCATGCCATTCCATCTCAATACCGCTGATCGGATGGTATAAGCGCAGCATCGTGGCGTGGAGAGCCTGGCGGTCGAACTTACGCAGAGCAGTGATGAACTCTTCCGACGCACCTTTAGGCGGACGCGGGCGTCCCCCATAAACCTGATCGCCCACCAGCGGATGGGTGATGTGCGCCATGTGCACGCGAATCTGGTGCGTACGACCGGTCTCGAGGCGCAAACGCAAACGAGTATGAATGCGAAAATGCTCCATGATCCGATAGTGCGTCACCGCCGGTTTCCCCATGGGATGTACCGCCATATGCGTACGCTTGGTCGGGTGACGGCTAATCGGTTCTTCAACCGTTCCGCCAGCCGTCATATGACCAATCGCCACCGCTTCATATTCACGGGTAATTTCACGCAGCTGCAGGGATTCCACCAGCCGGGTTTGCGCTGGGATAGTCTTTGCTACCACCATTAAACCGGTGGTGTCTTTATCAAGACGGTGCACGATCCCCGCCCGCGGCACGTCAGCAATGGCCGGATAGTAGTGCAACAGCGCATTCAGCACAGTACCGTCAGGGTTGCCCGCGCCGGGGTGCACAACTAAATCGCGCGGTTTATTAATTACGAGGATGTCATCATCTTCATAAACGATATTGAGCGGAATATCCTGCGGTTGGAAACGGACTTCTTCTTCGATTTCAACATCGATAGCAATCGTCTCTCCCCCCAGCACTTTCTCTTTCGGCTTGTCGCTGACGCAGCCGTTTACCAGCACTCTCTGGTCAAGGATCCATTCTTTTATGCGCGAACGCGAATAATCCGGGAACAATTCGGCCAAAGCCTGATCTAAGCGTTGTCCGAGTTGATTTTCGGACACCGTTGCGTTGAGTTGTACTCGTTGTGCCATATACAGCTTCTTCGTTTTAACGTTGGGTTTTACGGCTTTGCCGTTTAATATAGTGTGCTATTGTAGCTGGTCTTAATCGGGAGCAGGAACAGAGATTCTCCCGCATAAACATTTTGAGGAAGTCAAAACGTCATGACGCGCATGAAATACCTGGTGGCAGCAGCCACACTGAGCCTGGCTTTGGTGGGTTGCTCTGGCTCAAAGGAGGAGGTGCCCGATAATCCGCCGAATGAGATCTACGCGACCGCTCAGCAAAAGCTGCAGGACGGTAACTGGAAACAGGCAATAACGCAACTGGAAGCGTTGGATAACCGTTATCCCTTTGGACCTTATTCCCAACAGGTACAGTTGGACCTGATTTATGCGTACTACAAAAACGCCGATCTACCGCTGGCTCAGGCCGCTATCGATCGCTTTGTGCGCCTGAACCCGACCCATCCTAACATTGATTACGTTATTTATATGCGTGGTCTGACAAATATGGCGTTGGATGACAGTGCGCTGCAGGGCTTCTTCGGCGTCGACCGTTCTGACCGCGACCCGCAACACGCGCGCGATGCCTTTAACGACTTCTCCAAACTGGTTCGTGGCTATCCCAACAGCCAGTACTCTACTGACGCCTATAAACGTATGGTGTTCCTGAAGGATCGTCTGGCGAAGTACGAGCTGTCGGTAGTGGATTACTACACCGATCGTGGCGCATGGGTTGCGGTAGTTAACCGCGTAGACGGCATGCTGCGTAACTATCCGGATACGCAGGCCACCCGCGATGCGCTGCCGAAGATGGAAAACGCCTACCGTCAGATGCAGATGAACGCGCAGGCTGACAAGGTTGCGAAAATTATTGCGGCCAACAGCAAGAACACCTGATAGTCCTTAGATAAGCAAAACGGCAGCCAAATGGCTGCCGTTTTTTTATTCGTTAAATAGCTCAGCTGAAGCGGTTTAGCGCCGAGTTAACTCATCAAATATGGCTCTCTTTCTTCCTTTCCACAAGTAAAATCTCACCTGTTCCTGTCCTGTCTCACAAAACAGATTTGTTGACAAAAAGTGACAATAAAATGTGATTTAAATCACGCATTTTGACATTGGGCGAGGTATGCTGAGTTCACCAAGACGGGAAAGACAAGAGGTAAAATTTATGACAATGAACATTACCAGTAAACAAATGGAAATTACTCCGGCAATCCGCCAGCACGTCGCAGACCGTCTCGCCAAACTGGATAAATGGCAAACCCACTTAATTAACCCGCACATCATCCTCTCTAAGGAGCCGCAGGGTTTTGTCGCTGACGCCACCATCAATACGCCAAACGGGCATCTGGTTGCCAGCGCGCGGCACGAAGACATGTATGCCGCAATCAACGAATTGATCAACAAGCTGGAACGGCAGCTCAATAAAGTGCAGCACAAAGGGGAAGCCCGCCGCGCCGCCACATCGGTGAAAGAGGCAGGCTTTGTGGAAGAAGAAGAGTAATCCTTAACTTAAGCTTGTGTCATGCCACGCGCCTCCGGGCGCGTTTTTTATTGACAGAGTGAAAACAGTACAGGTACTGTAATCCCCACTAACTCAAGGAATTCATCATGCAACCGAACCTGTTCTTCTTCGCATTCTTTTTTACCTTCCCCTGAATGGGAGGCAATTCGTCGTGTGATAAAGAATGCGAAGACGAACAACAAGGCCTCCCAAACGGGAGGCCTTTTTTATTGATAATCAATAACAAGAAAGGCAACACATATGACCGAGGAAAACCCATTACTGGCGCTACGCGATAAGATCAGCGCTCTGGATGAGAAGCTGCTGGCGCTGCTGGCGGAACGCCGCGGCCTGGCCGTAGAGGTAGGAAAAGCCAAGCTGGCATCGCATCGCCCGGTGCGGGATATCGACCGCGAGCGGGACCTGCTGGAACGCCTGATGACGTTGGGAAAAAAACATCATCTCGATGCCCACTACATCACGCGCCTGTTCCAGCTGATCATTGAAGACTCGGTCCTTACCCAACAAACGCTACTGCAGCAGCACCTCAATAAAATCAATCCGCACTCCGCCCGCGTGGCGTTTCTCGGACCGAAAGGTTCATATTCGCATCTTGCGGCCCGCCAGTATGCCGCCCGCCACTTTGAACAGTTTATCGAAAGCGGCTGTGCGAAATTCGCCGATATCTTTGAGCAAGTGGAGACGGGCCAGGCCGACTATGCCGTGGTCCCTATTGAAAATACCAGCTCCGGCGGCATCAATGATGTTTACGATCTTCTGCAGCACACTACTTTATCTATCGTCGGCGAGCTGACTCTGCCTATCGATCACTGCGTGCTGGTTTCAACATCCACCGACGCGCAACAGATTACGACGGTCTACAGCCATCCGCAGCCGTTCCAGCAGTGCAGCCAGTACCTCAGCCGCTATCCGCACTGGAATATTGAATATACCGATAGCACCTCCTCAGCGATGGAAAAAGTCGCTCAGGCTAATTCGCCGACCGTGGCCGCCCTGGGCAGCGAAGCAGGCGGAGCGCTGCACGGTTTGCAGGTACTGGAACATTGTCAGGCTAACCAAACGCAAAATATCACCCGCTTCCTGGTTCTGGCGCGTAAAGCGGTGGAAGTCTCCGATCAGGTTCCCGCAAAAACCACGCTGTTGATGGCCACCGGCCAGCAAGCCGGGGCCCTGGTAGAAGCGCTGCTGGTGCTGCGAAACCATAACCTGATTATGACCAAGCTGGAGTCGCGTCCCATTCACGGTAATCCGTGGGAAGAGATGTTTTATCTGGATATCCAGGCCAACCTGGAATCACTGCCCATGCGTAAAGCCTTAAAAGAGCTGGCCGAGATAACCCGTTCCATGAAGGTGCTGGGCTGTTATGCCAGCGAAAACGTGGTACCGGTCGATCCGGTTTAACGCTCTATAAACGGCAATTTCTTCATCCCTGCCACGCTAACCGGCAGGGTGAAGATGGCCCCGGAAAGCGGATATTTCGCCACTTCCTCAGCATCCATATTCTCCCGCGTGGTGGTGATATAGAGCGTCTTCATATCCGTTCCGCCAAAACAGACCATCGTCGGGCAACGCACCGGTAAACGATGCTCCTCCAGCTGCTCGCCCGTCGGTGAAAAGCGGGCAATACGCCAACCGTCAAACATCGCGCTCCAGTAGCAACCTTCAGCATCGATGGCCGCGCCATCAGGAATTCCCTCACCCGGATGAAAACGGCGAAAGACCTCGCGTTTCCCCGCCTCGCCCCGCTTATCGAGAGGTGTTCGATAGATAACGGCATTCGGCGTATCCGAGGTATACATCCAACGCTTGTCTTCGCTAAACGCCAGACCGTTAGCGCCGTGAATATCGCACTGGATAACCTGCGGGGAGAGATCGCTATCGATGCGCATCAAGAGCGCGCCGTTAAAATCGCCCGGCCCCCAGAAAGTTCCGGCATAAAAACGGCCGTCGCGATCGGTTCCGCCATCATTAAAGCGTGCTAATTGCGGATTGCTGGAGTTATCGCAGACTTTTCGCTGCAGCAGGCCATGCGCATCCGTGAGCCAGATACCGCTACGTAAAGCGACGATAAAACCGCCCTTCGCGCGCAGGGCAAAACAACCGGGCTCCTCGGGAAACTGTAATACCTGATGTTCACCCGTCCGCACGTCGTAACGATGAATCTCGCACTCCATAATATCGGCCCAGTACAAGGCCTGTTCGGCTTCGCTCCAGGTCGGACACTCCGGTAAATGCCCGGTATAATCAAACAGCGGTTGTGGTTCAGCCATCGTTTTCATCCCTATAAAAAAGCCAGCGGGTCACCCCTCTGGCTTTATTGTATACGCGTTTTACGCCTTACTGCCGATTATCATTCGCCTGGCGCAGCAACGTCCGGCTTTCGCTCTGGAAGCGCTGGGCATAGTCCCCGAACCAGTGTTCAACCTTACGGAAGCTATCGATAAACGCCTGTTTATCCCCCTGCTCCAGCAGGCCGATAGCTTCACCGAAACGCTGGTAGTATCGCTTAATCAGCGCCAGGTTATTTTCCGAGGACATAATAATGTCAGCGTAGAGCTGCGGATCCTGGGCAAACAGTCGGCCAACCATCGCCAGCTCCAGACGATAAATTGGCGACGAGAGCGCTAAAAGTTGCTCAAGACGCACGTTCTCTTCGGCCAGATGCAGGCCATAAGCGAAGGTAGCAAAGTGGCGCAACGCCTGAATAAAGGCCATGTTCTGGTCGTGTTCGACGGCGCTGATACGATGCAACCGAGCGCCCCAGACCTGAATTTGCTCAAGAAACCACTGGTAGGCCTCAGGCTGGCGGCCATCGCAATACACCACTACCTGCTTCGCCAGGCTGCCGCTATCAGGACCAAACATAGGATGCAGACCCAATACCGGACCTTTATGCGCAGCCAGCATCGCCTGCAGCGGTTCCGCTTTCACCGAAGCCAAATCGACCAGGATGCAGTCCGCCGGCAGCGGAGGCAGCTGAGCAATCGTCGCCGCCGTGATATGAATCGGCACGCTGACGATAACCATACCGGCATCGGCGACAATCTCGTCCGCCCGCGACCAGTCGTCTTTCTCCAGGATACGAACCTGATATCCGGAAAGCGTCAGCATTTTCTCAAACAGACGCCCCATTTGCCCGCCGCCGCCGACAATAACGACCGGACGCAGGTTCGGATAAAGCGTTTTAAAACCTTTATCGTTTTCGCTGGAATAAGACTCACGCATGACGCGACGCAGGACATCTTCGATAAGATCCGGCGGAACCCCAAGCGCAGCAGCCTCCTCACGGCGGGAGGCCAGCATCGCCGATTCACGCTCAGGGACGTAAATCGGCAGGCCATAATGGCTTTTAACCTCTCCGACTTGCGCTACCAGCTCCAGGCGCTTCGCCAGCAGCTCCAGCAGCGCTTTATCGACTTCATCAATTTGATCGCGTAACGCGGTCAGTTCAGCAACCATACAATCCTCTTACGCCAGACGAGCCGCCAGATGGCCTCGCAGATCCTTATCAAGTTCGCGGAGCAGCGCATCGGTGGTTTCCCAACTAATGCAGGCATCGGTCACCGAGACGCCGTATTTCATATCGCAACGCGGCTGCTCAGAGGACTGATTACCTTCGTGGATATTGCTCTCAATCATCAGACCAATAATGGAACGGTTACCATCTTTGATCTGCGCGACCACGGATTCCGCAACCGCGGGCTGACGGCGGTAGTCTTTATTCGAATTCCCATGGCTGCAATCTACCATCAGGGAAGGCTTCAGTCCCGCCTGAGTCATCTCTTTTTCGCACTTCGCGACGTCTTCCGGGCCATAGTTTGGCGCTTTCCCACCGCGCAAAATGACGTGACCGTTCGGGTTGCCCTGGGTTTGCAGCAGGCACACCTGTCCAGCCTGGTTGATGCCGACGAAACGGTGCGGCATTGCGGCAGCGCGCATCGCGTTAATGGCGGTGGCAAGGCTACCGTCGGTGCCGTTTTTAAACCCAACCGGCATCGACAGGCCTGAAGCCATTTCGCGGTGAGTCTGGGATTCCGTCGTACGCGCGCCGATAGCGGACCAGCTAAACAGATCGCCGAGGTACTGAGGACTATTTGGATCCAACGCTTCCGTCGCCAACGGTAGCCCCATATTGACCAGTTCAACCAGCAGATGACGCGCAATCTTCAGGCCGCCTTCCACATCAAAAGAACCATCCATATGCGGATCGTTAATCAGCCCTTTCCAGCCAACGGTGGTACGGGGTTTTTCAAAATAGACGCGCATGACCAGATAGAGGCTATCGCTGACCTCTGCGGCAAGAGCTTTAAAACGACGAGCGTACTCAATGGCGGTTTCAGGATCGTGAATTGAGCAAGGACCACACACCACCAGCAAGCGCGGATCGCGACCGGCGATGATGTCAGAGATGGTCTGCCGAGAGTGCGCGATCTGCGCTTCCTGCTCAACGCTCAAAGGGAATTCAGCTTTTAACTGATCCGGAGTGATCAAAACCTGTTCATCGGTAATATGTACGTTGTTCAGCGCGTCTTTTTGCATGATTGCGATCCTGTATAGCTCGTTTGCGATAGTTATTGCCTCAGCGAGGATGACGTAACGATACCACACAAAGTAAAGATTTCAATCCATATTCCGTAAATTTTACTTTACACGTGGAAATTAAATCGCGCTAAACTCCCTTTTTATTGTACATTATTATTTACACATGGCGATTTAACGCCCGTTACTCCCTTTTTAAAAGCGATTCTTTTACGAAAAATCCTGGTGAGAATTATCTTAAAGCGGCGAGGCTGGCTAATGACGCTTTTCATCAATAATGCTATTCTTCGCCCGGGTTTCAGCAATCTGCATCCCCCACGCAATGACAACCTGACGGAACCGTAATGACTGTTCTTCACCGTCTCTTTTTGACTTTAGTACTATCACTCGTGGGTATCTCTGCTGTTGCCTCCGGACCGTCTGAAAATGTTCGGACGATCGTTTCGGGGATCGTGACTTATACACGCTGGCCGCAATTATCAGGTCCTCCAAGGCTATGTATTTTTTCGACATCACGTTATATCCATAGCCTGGCCGAAGAAGCACCGGAAATATTGCCTTATAAACCCGTGATTGTTCGTAATACAGAAGAAGCCTTACAGACGACCTGCGATGGTTTTTATTTTGGCAGTGAATCACCGATCCAACAGTCTGAATTTACGGCCAAATATGGAAACCGGCCCCTATTACTTATTGCGGAACAAAACACCGATTGCTCTATTGGCAGCGCTTTTTGCCTGCTTATAAACAATGAGAGAGTCAGATTTTCCGTAAATCTGGATGTACTGACGCACAGCGGCGTTCGGGTTAATCCCGAGGTGCTGATGCTTGCCCGGAAAACATCACATGAATAAGGATTTTTCTCAGGCCCCGCGCCCCACATTTAAAAGAGCGCTGCGCCGTATCAGCATGATAAGCGTGGTGATCTCTATGACACTGGTCTGGCTGTTACTCTGCGCCGCTTCCATATTCACACTTAAGCAATACGCACAAAAAAACCTGGAGCTTACCGCCGCTACCATGGGCCGCAGCCTGGAAGCCGCGCTCGTTTTTGGCGATAGCGCAGCGGCTGAAGATACGCTGGCCACGCTGGGAAGACAGGGGCAATTCTCCAAAGCCATTCTGGTCGATGGCCGACAAAAGCCCTTCGCCTCATGGCATAACGAGCGGCTGGTCAGGCAGGATAAAATCAGCGACGTTATCAGCAAATGGCTATTCCCTGACCCCACGGTACAGCCTATCTGGCACCAGGGGAAAATCATCGGTGAACTCCGTCTGACCGCGCTGGACCGGCTGATTAGCTATTTTCTTGGCATCTCAATTATTGTGCTCACCGGCAGCATTTTTCTTGCTTCCTGCATCGCCTTGCTCCTGACCCACTCGCTGCACCGCGGCATTGTGGCTGCGTTACAGAGCATTACCGAAGTGGTGCATGACATTCGCGAAAATCGCCATTTTTCTCGCCGGGTCCCCGAAGAACGCATTGAAGAATTCCACCTGTTTGCCCAGGACTTTAATAGCCTATTGGGCGAAATGGAGGACTGGCAGCGGCAGCTTCAGGCTAAAAATGCCCAGCTCCTGCGCAGTTCATTGCACGATCCGTTAACCGGTCTGGCTAACAGAGCGGCTTTCCGTAATGTCATTAATGAGCTGATGAAAGACGAAACCGTCCACAGTAGTTCCGCGCTGTTATTTCTTGATGGCGATAACTTCAAGCTTATTAACGATAACTGGGGCCACGCAGCTGGCGATAAAGTGTTAATTGAAGTCGCGAGCCGCCTGATGGCCTTTGTCGGCAAACAGCATCAGGCGTGGCGTCTCGGCGGCGATGAATTTGCCATTCTGCTACGCGATGTGCATTCAGAGACCGAAGTTCAGGCCCTGTGCCGTGCGTTGTCCGAACAGTTTATCCAGCCATTTAATCTCCACAATGGCCACACCACCAGTCTGTCACTGAGTATTGGATACGCTTTAACCTGGGAACATGCCTCCGCGGAAAATCTGCAAGAGCTTGCCGATCAAAATATGTATCGGATGAAACACCAGCGCTTGCAGCAAACGCAAAAATAAAAGGAATCACCATGATTGGGAAATATTTTGCACCTGCTTTACTTGCCGCAATTTTTCTTAGCGGCTGCCAGGCTCCGCAAGGAAAATTCTCTGCAGAACAAATTGCAGCAATGAAGTCATACGGCTTTACTGAAACCAACGGCGACTGGTCATTAGGAATATCTGATACCATCTTATTTGATAAAAATGATTACCACCTGCGTGCCGATAGCAAGCAGCAAATCCGCACGATGGCTTCACGCCTGGCCACCACCGGTATTACCCACAGCCGCCTCGAAGGCCATACTGATAATTACGGCGAAGATGGCTACAACGAAATGTTATCGCTTAAGCGCGCCAACAGCGTTGCGGATGCATGGGCCGAAGGGGCGAATATTCCGCGCGCCAATTTGACTACTCGCGGACTCGGGAAAAAGTATCCGATAGCCAGTAACGATACCGCGAAAGGACGCGCTGAAAACCGCCGCGTCACGGTGGTTATCAGCACGCCTTAAACAACCTATTCGACTGATTTAGCCTCTAACATCGCCGTTGCTGCGCGCCAGCGCAGATAATCAACGGCGAGACATAGCGCGAGACTGCCCCCCATTAACGGCAGCGCTACCCCCAACAACACCGCAATAACGGCAGTCAGCAGACGAGCGGGCCATGCTAATCCAAACCACGCCTGTATCAACGTATTGGCCGGGTTAGCCGCCGCGCGCGCCGGGCGGCGGATCCACCACAAGCGGTATCCCACCACTATCATCACGCAGAGTGCGGTTCCGAACGCGATAAGCAATAGCTGATTAACAAGGCCGAACAAAATTCCCATATGGAAATCAACCCCCCAGCGGGTCAGCTTGGCCATGAGCGGAAAGTCGGAAAAATGCGTACGGTCCACGATCCGCATCGTTGACCCCTCGATCGCGACAGCATCAACCTGGGTTGGCCAGCTTCTGTCGATTTCATTTACCGTCCACGCGCGCCCGGGGCCCGACGGCGGTCGAATCTCCAGCTTGCCGGCATCCAACCCCGCAGCGCGTGCGGCCAGCAGAATCTTGTCAAACTCCTCTACGCGCAGCGGCGATGCCGCCTCGCCCATCATCTTGCTTCCCATATGATGTTCCGCATGCGAATCGTGAACTGCCGGAACGGCGCTTTCCAGCTGCGTATTCACCTGTGGCGTCAGCCAACCAAAGGCGGCGCGCATCTTATCGACGTTACCACCGGCCCATTGTGACCAGGTTAAACCGGTCGCAGAGAATATGAGCATACCGACCAGCAATGCCCATCCGAGAGAGACATGCAGGCGGCGGCTATTCTGCATCTTATTGTTAATGCGACGACGCGGGCGGGTCATCGACCACAGCGCGATCCCACCGAGAGCGGCAACCCACATCCAGGACGCAGCGAGCTCGCTGTACAGGCGGCCAACGCTCCCCAGGAGCAATGAGCGGTGGGCATAATCAATCCACTGACGCAGCGGCAAAATACCGCTGGTACCGTAAACCGGCAGATCTCCTTTCACGCTTAACGTCACCGGATCGACAAAAATTGCCCGCGTTTCCGACTCGCCAAGGTTCGGGTCAATAAACATCACTCGGGTAGTATCGCCAGCCAGTATCCCCGGGCGTACCGCATGCAGGCGCAGGTTTCCCTGTATAGCCTCTGTTGCTACGGTAATTTGCGCGCTGAGCGGCTGTTTTTCTCCACTGAGCGTACCGCGAAGCGCATTCTGATAGAGCCAGCTTTCCAGCTGTGGAGTGGCGACATATAGCGTACCGGTCAGAGCCGCCGCAAAAATAAACGGTCCAATAAACAGTCCGATATAGAAATGAAGACGCCGCAGCAGGTTCAGCCATGCCGCGCGCGAGGTGCAGGTAGTCATACTTTTCCTTTTTTAAAAGCAAAAGAGAACGTTGCGCAGTGCGCAGGTTATTTTTTATGTAAGGGGGAAAGCAGACGGACGCGGCGGCGCTCGGGTAAGAGGATAAAGCCAGGGAAAGTAATGCCAGTGTTTGTGTACTGGTCGGCTAACAGGGACCCGCTGGCGTCGAAGCACCATGACAAGCAGCAGCATCAGCGCGAAAATCAGGCCTGGCACGTGAGCTAACAGCACGCAGTAGCCACAGGCTTCAGCATGATCGAGCGGTACGCCGTGCGAGCGTTGCGGCGTCGAAGCGTCGGCGTGCATCATCGCCATCTGATGTAATGGCGCATCTTCCGCCATCGTCATCATTGCGTGGTGCATCCCGCTCATCGGATCTTTTTGCAAAGCGACTGAGATCAACGGCGCCACCACGATCAGCGCGATCGCAAACAGCGCCAGCCATGCGGCCCGCCGTTGAGATGCTGATTGATGAAGAATATCGCTGACCACCGCCCCTCCGAATAAGGGCCGTATTGTAAATGATTCACAATAAAATGGTTAAAATAAAGATAAAAAAAGGGCCAGCCCATCAGGCCAGCCCTCTCATTCAGGATGTCGCGAAAGCGAATCTTAGTTAAGACGCTCTTTGATACGAGCAGACTTACCGGTACGCTCACGCAGGTAGTACAGTTTAGCTTTACGTACAGCACCACGACGTTTGACAGAAATGCTGTCAACTACCGGAGAGTGAGTCTGGAAGACACGCTCAACGCCTTCGCCGTACTTCCATACCTTCTAACACTTCAGGCCGCGTATAGTGCGGGCAATCCAGCAATCCTTCAGCAAAAGAGTCCTCGATTGCTGAAGCTTCATGACCCAGAACCCCCGGAATAAACCGGGAAACGGAGTCAATCAGCGTCATTGCCGGTAGCTCGCCACCGCTGAGAACGTAATCGCCGATTGACCATTCTTCATCAATCTCGGTCTGAATTACGCGCTCATCTACGCCTTCGTAGCGACCGCATACCAAAATCAGCTTCTGATTGGTTGCCAGTTCGCTGACGCCCGCTTGATCAAGCTTGCGTCCCTGAGGTGAAAGATAAATCACCTTTGCGCCTTCACCTGCCGCGGCTTTTGCTGCATGAATGGCATCCCGTAAAGGTTGCACCATCATTAACATCCCCGGTCCGCCGCCGTAAGGACGATCGTCCACGGTACGGTGCCGGTCATGAGCGAAATCACGAGGACTCCAGCTCTGGATGCTCAGCAGGCCATTTTTTACTGCCCGGCCAGTTACCCCGTAATCGGTAATTGCGCGGAACATTTCAGGAAACAGGCTAACGATACCTATAAACACAAGCCAATCCCCATAGCGCCGTTTTTTTACCGTTTATCCGGAGAATTTAAAAACCAGGATCCCAATCTACTTCGATAGTACGAGTAGCGAGATCGACTTTCTTGATAACCTGCCCATCGAGGAACGGAACCAGCCGCTCCTTGATACCAAATGCATCTTTCAGGTTTGCCTTGATGACGAGAACGTCATTAGATCCAGTTTCCATCATATCGATGACTTTACCGAGACCATAGCCTTCAGTGGTCACTACCTGGCAGCCCATCAGGTCTTTCCAGTAATAGTCACCCTCTTCAAGCGCAGGCAGCTGCGATGAATCCACGACAATTTCGCAATTAGTCAAAAGATTCGCTGCATCGCGATCGTCAATGCCTTTCAGCTTAATGACGATATCCTGATTGTGGTGGCGCCAGCTTTCCAGCTCAACAACCTGCCACTGACCCGCCTTCTGGATAAACCAGGGCTGATAGTCAAAAATGCTTTCGGCGTCTTCGGTGGAGGAAAACACTCTGAGCCAACCACGGATACCGTAGGAAGAACCCATCTTGCCTAATACAATCGGTTCAACAGGTGCTTGTGCGGTGTGTTGCTTGCTCATCATGACCACCGTGACAGATTAAGCTGCTTTGTTAGCGGCTTTGATCAGCGCAGCTACGCGATCGGAAACAGTAGCGCCCAGGCCAACCCAGTGAGCGATACGATCCAGATCCAGACGAGTTCCTTCTTCGGTCGCAGAAGCGATCGGGTTGAAGAAACCAACGCGCTCAATGAAGCGACCGTTGCGTGCATTACGGCTGTCGGTAACAACAACCTGGTAGAACGGACGCTTTTTCGCGCCGTGACGTGCTAAACGAATAGTAACCATAACATCCTCTTGTGTGAATAAAACACCGGGCCCCATCGAGGAACGGAGCCCGGTGTCATATTAAAAGCCCGAAAATTTTACTGATTTCTGGGGAAATTGCAATCAGCAGTTATAAACTCTGCCGTGGAAGGCCCCCTAAATGGGGTAACTGAGCCAGAGCGCGCCAACAATGGATAAAAAAAGAAGCGCGCCCGACAGCAAAATAGCGACGATACTATCGCCCCCCGGGGAACCCAGGCGGCATCATACCTTTCATTCCGCGCATCATCTTCATCATGCCGCCTTTCGACTTCATCTTCTTCATCATGCGCTGCATATCGTCAAACTGTTTGAGCAGACGGTTCACATCCTGCACCTGCATTCCGCAGCCTGCGGCGATGCGGCGCTTGCGCGAACCTTTAATAATTTCCGGTTTCGCGCGCTCTTTCAGCGTCATCGAGTTGATGATGGCTTCCATACGCACCAGCACCTTATCGTCCATCTGCGATTTAACGTTGTCCGGTATCTGTCCCATGCCCGGCAGCTTGCCCATCAGGCTGGCCATACCGCCCATGTTTTTCATCTGCCGCAGCTGTTCAAGGAAATCGGTGAGATCAAAACCGTCGCCTTTTTTCAGTTTGGAAGCCAGCTTTTCAGCCTGCGCACGGTCAACCTTACTTTCGATATCTTCGATCAGCGACAGAACGTCGCCCATGCCGAGAATACGGGAAGCGATACGGTCCGGGTGGAACGGCTCCAGCGCTTCGGTTTTCTCGCCAACGCCAAGGAATTTAATCGGCTTGCCGGTGATATGACGAATCGACAGCGCCGCACCGCCGCGGGCGTCGCCGTCCACTTTGGTCAGCACGACCCCGGTCAACGGCAGGGCCTCGTTAAACGCTTTCGCCGTGTTCGCCGCATCCTGGCCGGTCATCGCATCGACAACAAACAGGGTTTCTACTGGATTGAGAGACGCATGAACCTGCTTAATCTCATCCATCATCGCTTCATCAACGTGCAGACGACCGGCGGTATCCACCAGCAGCACGTCGTAGAATTTGAGCTTCGCTTCCTTCAGCGCGGCATTAACGATATCAACCGGCTTCTGACCTACGTCAGACGGGAAGAAATCAACGCTAACCTGCTCGGCCAGCGTTTCCAGCTGCTTGATCGCCGCAGGGCGATAGACGTCAGCGGAAACCACCAGCACTTTCTTCTTGTGCTTTTCACGCAGGAACTTACCCAGCTTCGCGACGCTGGTGGTTTTACCCGCCCCCTGCAAACCGGCCATCAGCACCACGGCTGGCGGTTGCGCGGCTAAATCCAGCGCCTGGTTCTCTTCGCCCATCGCGGCAACCAGTTCGTTGCGCACGATTTTGACGAACTCCTGGCCCGGGGTCAGGCTTTTGTTGACTTCATGACCTACCGCGCTTTCTTTTACGCGGTTGATGAAGTCACGTACCACAGGCAGAGCAACGTCCGCCTCCAGCAGCGCCATACGCACTTCGCGCAGGGTATCTTTAATATTGTCTTCAGTAAGGCGTCCGCGGCCGCTAATGTTGCGCAGCGTACGCGACAAACGATCGGTTAAATTATCAAACATTGTCTCTCGCCTGAGGTGGAAACGGTCGGTCGCCGCAGCGACACAAAAACGGAATGGGCGCAGTATAACACGACATAAACGCGAATGTGCTGCAACGGTTGGAGCCAGAGTCGCGTGACGCTATACTGCTTCTCTTTACTATTTAGTCAACAGTCGACGCCCATATGCCTGTTTTTGCTCTACTCGCTCTTGTCGCCTACTCCATCAGCCTCGCGCTGATCGTCCCTGGCCTGCTGCAAAAAAACAGCAGCTGGCGGCGGATGGCGATTCTTTCCGCAACTATTGCGTTGATTTGTCACGCCTTCGCGCTAGAGTCACGCATTTTTCCCGGCGGCGAAAGCGGGCAGAACCTCAGTCTATTAAACGTGGGATCGCTGGTCAGCCTGATGATCTGTACGGTGATGACCATCGTCGCTTCGCGTAATCGCGGCTGGCTATTGCTGCCCATTGTCTACACCTTCGCCTTAATCAACCTCGCGTTCGCGACCTTTATGCCGAACGAGTACATCACGCATCTGGAAACCACGCCGGGGATGTTGGTCCATATCGGCCTGTCGCTCTTTTCTTATGCTACGCTGATTATCGCTGCGCTTTACGCTCTGCAGCTGGCGTGGATTGATTATCAGTTGAAGAATAAAAAGTTGACCTTCAGTAGCGAAATGCCGCCGCTGATGAGCATTGAACGTAAAATGTTCCATATCACCCAGATAGGCGTGGTGCTATTAACCCTGACGCTGTGCACCGGGTTGTTTTATATGCACAACCTGTTTAGCGCGGAAAACATTGATAAAGCAGTACTGTCTATTATTGCGTGGTTCGTTTATATCGTCCTGCTTTGGGGCCACTATCATGAAGGGTGGCGCGGACGCCGGGTCGTCTGGTTTAACGTGACTGGCGCAGGGCTGCTGACGCTGGCCTACTTTGGTAGCCGCGTATTGCAACAGTTCATGAGCTAAGTCTTTAAGGAAGCCCAAGTGGAACATATCTCCACCACCACGCTGATCGTGACGCTGATCGTCATGGTGGTTATCTCCGCCTATTTCTCCGGTTCAGAAACCGGCATGATGACGCTAAACCGCTATCGCCTGCGTCATATGGCCAAGCAGGGCAATCGTCAGGCAAAACGCGTCGAAAAGCTCCTGCGTAAGCCTGACCGTCTCATTAGCCTGGTTCTCATTGGCAATAACCTCGTCAACATTCTTGCCTCGGCGTTGGGCACCATTGTGGGCATGCGCCTGTACGGCGATGCCGGCGTCGCCATTGCCACCGGCGTCCTGACGTTTGTGGTGCTGGTGTTTGCCGAAGTGCTGCCAAAAACCATTGCGGCGCTCTATCCGGAAAAGGTCGCCTATCCCAGCAGCCTCCTGCTTGCGCCGCTGCAAATACTGATGATGCCGCTGGTGTGGTTGCTCAACACGATTACCCGCATTCTGATGCGCATGATGGGCATTAAAACCGACATTGTCATTAGCGGGGCATTAAGCAAAGATGAGCTGCGTACTATCGTTAATGAATCACGTTCGCAGATCTCCCGCCGCAATCAGGACATGCTGCTCTCCGTGCTGGACCTCGAGAAAGTCAGCGTTGACGACATCATGGTCCCGCGCAACGATATTGTCGGTATCAATATTAACGACGACTGGAAATCCATTGTCCGCCAGCTGACTCACTCTCCGCACGGGCGCATCGTGCTGTACCGCGACACGCTGGACGATGCCATCAGCATGCTGCGGGTACGCGAAGCTTATCGCCTGATGACCGAGAAAAAAGAGTTCACAAAAGAAGTCATGCTGCGCGCCGCCGATGAAATTTACTTCGTGCCGGAAGGAACGCCGCTCAGTACGCAGCTGGTGAAATTCCAGCGCAATAAAAAGAAAGTGGGTCTGGTCGTTGATGAATATGGCGACATTCAGGGACTGGTTACGGTTGAGGATATCCTCGAAGAGATCGTCGGCGATTTTACGACTTCAATGTCGCCTACGCTTGCTGAAGAGGTGACGCCGCTTAATGATGGCTCAGTGATTATCGATGGAACCGCCAACGTACGGGAAATCAACAAGGCATTTAACTGGCATCTCCCGGAAGATGAAGCGCGAACCATTAACGGTATCATCCTCGAAGCACTCGAAGAGATCCCCGCTCCGGGTACCCGCGTACGCATTGAACAGTATGATATCGATATTCTTGATGTTCAGGAGAATATGATTAAACGGGTGAAGGTGATGCCGGTTAAACCCATTCGCGAGAGCGTGGCTGAGTCATAGCCCCCCCTGCGGACTGGCAGAAGGGAATAGAAAAACGGCCACCTCGCGGTAGCCGTTTCGCTTATTTACTTCGCTTTCGCGACGGTGACCATCGCCGCGCGAATAGTACGACCGTTCAGGGTATAACCCTTTTGCATAACGCCCAGCACGTTGCCTGGCGCGACGTCTTCGGACTCAACCATCGCAATGGCCTGATGGACGTTCGGATCCAGCGGCACGTTCGTATCGCCAATCACTTCCACGCCGAACTTACGTACCACGTCGAGCATGGACTTCAGCGTCAGTTCGATGCCTTCAACCATCGGCGCCATATCCGGGTTAGCTTTATCAGCGACTTCCAGCGCGCGATCCAGGCTGTCGATGACCGGCAGCAGCTCGTTGACGAATTTCTCCAGCGCAAACTTATGCGCTTTTTCGATATCCAGCTCGGTACGGCGGCGCAGGTTATCTTCATCAGCTTTCGCACGCAGCAATACTTCACGTTCGCGCTTCTGCGCTTCAGCAAGCTGAGCTTCCAGATTCGCAATTTTTTCATCGCGCGGATCCACCTGCTCAGCCGAAACCTCAGGCTCTACCGCCTCAACGTCGTCGTGCTGCTCCGTGATAATTTCTTCCGGGGCTTGCCCCTCAGGCGTTTTCTGTTCTTTACTACTCATGAATTTCTCCGCGTTTTTTTCGCAGGTTGAGCAGCAAATCGCGCATGAACTGCAGCTCAGCAATGTGAAGACCGGGACGCTGGCCGAAATTGGCCAACAGGCAGACCTGGCCGTCGTGGTTGGCGGCGATGGCAATATGCTCGGCGCAGCGCGTACGCTGGCGCGCTACGACATTAACGTTATTGGGATTAACCGCGGCAACCTCGGTTTTCTGACCGATCTCGACCCGGATAACGCGCTACAGCAGCTCGCCGATGTGCTCGAAGGCCACTATATCGCCGAAAAACGCTTTCTGCTGGAAGCTCAGGTGTGTCAGCAGGATTGCCAGAAGCGCATCAGCACGGCAATTAATGAAGTTGTCCTGCACCCCGGCAAAGTGGCGCATATGATTGAGTTTGAAGTTTACATTGATGAGGTGTTTGCTTTCTCTCAGCGCTCCGATGGCCTGATTATCTCCACGCCCACCGGCTCCACGGCTTATTCACTCTCTGCCGGAGGGCCGATTCTCACGCCTTCACTGGATGCTATCACCCTGGTCCCCATGTTCCCGCATACGCTCTCGGCACGCCCGCTGGTGATCAATGGTGACAGCACCATTCGCCTGCGCTTTTCTCAACGCTGTAGCGACCTCGAAATTAGCTGCGATAGCCAGATAGCGCTTCCAATTCAGGATGGTGAAGATGTGCTGATCCGCCGCTGTGATTATCACCTTAATCTCATCCATCCAAAAGATTACAGCTATTTCAATACATTAAGCACCAAGCTTGGCTGGTCGAAAAAATTGTTCTGATTTTATAGCCAGCCCCTTTACTGGATAAAAAACCAGATTATACTGTACGAAAACACAGTAATGGTTTTTCATACAGGAAGGCAGCTATGTTGGCACAACTCACTATTAGTAATTTTGCTATTGTTCGTGAGCTTGAAATCGATTTTCACAGCGGTATGACCGCCATTACCGGCGAGACCGGCGCCGGTAAATCGATCGCTATCGACGCGCTGGGGCTGTGCCTCGGTGGTCGGGCGGAAGCCGATATGGTGCGCAGAGGCGCCAACCGGGCTGATCTATGCGCCCGCTTCTCCCTGAAAGACACACCTGCCGCTCAGCGCTGGCTGGAACAGAACCAGCTGGAAAACGGGCGTGAGTGTTTACTTCGCCGCGTCATCAGCGCAGACGGCCGCTCTCGCGGTTTTATTAACGGCACGGCTGTCCCTTTATCCCAGCTTCGCGATCTGGGTCAACTGCTTATCCAGATCCACGGCCAGCATGCCCACCAGCTGCTGACTAAACCCGAACACCAGAAGACGCTGCTTGATGGCTATACCGGTGAGTATGCGCTTACTCAGATAATGGCAGAGCGCTATCGTCAGTGGCATAAAAGCTGTCGCGATCTGGCGCAGCATCAGCAGCAAAGCCAGGAGCGCGCAGCCCGTGCGGACCTGCTGCAATATCAATTAAAAGAGCTAAACGAGTTCAACCCGCAGTCGGGTGAATTCGAACAAATTGACGAAGAGTACAAACGTCTGGCTAACAGCGGTCAGCTGCTGACGACCTGCCAGCATGCGCTGACGGTACTGGCGGACGGCGAAGAATCCAACCTGCAGAGTCAACTGTACGCCGCGAAGCAGCTGGTCAGCGAGCTGGCAGGTATGGACAGTAACCTCTCCGGGGTACTCGATATGCTTGAAGAGGCGTCTATCCAGCTTAGCGAAGCAACGGACGAACTGCGCCATTATCACGATCGCCTCGATCTCGATCCGAACCGCCTGTTTGAGCTGGAGCAGCGTATCTCCCGACAGATCGCCCTGGCGCGGAAGCACCAAATCACGCCCGAAGAGCTTCCTGACCTTTACCAATCACTACTGGAAGAGCAGCGTATGCTGGATGATAGCGCCGGTTCTCTGGAATCTCTTAGCCAACTGGTCGTTGAGCATCATCAGCTGGCGCTGGATACGGCAAAGCAGCTGCATACCCTGCGCCAAAATAGCGCCGATGAATTGACTCGGCTAATTACGGAGAGTATGCACTCACTCTCGATGCCGCACGGTGTGTTCGGCATTGATGTCGCGTTTGATGAACGCCACCTTACGGCTGAAGGCGCGGACCATATCGAATTCCGCGTCACCACTAACCCGGGTCAGCCGCTGCAGCCGATTGCTAAAGTTGCCTCCGGAGGCGAGCTGTCACGTATTGCGCTGGCGATTCAGGTCATCACCGCGCGTAAGATGGAAACTCCGGCGTTGATTTTCGATGAAGTGGATGTCGGCATCAGCGGCCCTACGGCGGCGGTCGTCGGTAAACTGCTGCGTCAATTAGGCGAATCAACCCAGGTGATGTGCGTCACCCACTTACCGCAGGTTGCCGGTTGTGGACATCACCATTTCTTCGTCTGCAAGGAAACGGACGGTGAAATGACCGAGACGCACATGCACCCTCTGGATAAACGCGCTCGTTTGCAGGAACTGGCCCGCCTGCTGGGCGGTAGTGAAGTCACTCGTAATACCCTGGCAAACGCGAAAGAGTTGCTTGCCGCCTAAACTTTTTGATTTTCACAGAGTCATAGTGAACAGCAAATTGCCGATAGACCTGCAGCCGAAGGTTCCCAACCGGGCAAAGGTCTATTATCATCGGCATATTACAGATGAGCCACGTACTGCTCGGGCCCAAAAAGGAATCAAATCACTATGCGCTGTAAAATGCTGACTGCTGCCGCAGCGGTTCTTCTTATGTTGACCGCAGGCTGTTCCACTCTGGAACGAGTGGTTTACCGTCCTGACATCAACCAGGGTAACTATCTGGCACCAACCGACGTAGCAAAAATTCGTGTCGGCATGACGCAACAACAGGTTGCCTATGCTCTTGGTACCCCGATGATGTCGGATCCGTTTGGCACCAATACCTGGTTCTACGTTTTCCGTCAGCAGCCTGGGCATGAAAAAGTTACCCAACAGACGCTTACCCTGACCTTCAACAGCAGCGGTGTGCTGACCAACATTGATAACAAACCTGCCCTGACGGCGGAGTAAGGCTATCAATATGCAAAAAGCGCTCAATGAGCGCTTTTTTTATCTCTGAGCTTTGCGCGAAACGGTTACTTTCCCGCGCTCTTCTCAGCCCGCTGGCGACGCAGCTCTTTCGGGTCTGCAATCAGCGGCCGATAGATCTCTACCCGATCGCCATCGTGGACCCGATCCTGAAGCTTCGCCGGGCGGCTATAAATACCCACCTTGTTCTTCGCCAGATCGATATCATCACGCAGCGCCAGAAGACCGCTGGCCACGATCGCCTGCTCGACCGTCGCGCCCTCTTCCAGCTTAACGCTTTGCAGATACTGCTTTTCCGGCAGCGCGTAGGCTACTTCAACGACGATGTTAGCCAGCACTGTAGACCTCTTTTGCCCGCGTCGTGAACGCCTGCACCATATTCATGGCCAGCTCTTTGAAAATGCGACCAAACGCCATTTCAATCAGCTTATTGGTGAATTCAAAATCGAGATGAAACTCAATTTTGCACGCTTCCGGGCTTAGGGGGATAAATTTCCAACCGCCAATCAGCTTCTTAAACGGACCATCGACCAGACTCATGAGAATACTTTGGTTACTGGTCAGCGTATTTCGCGTTGTGAAGGTCTTGCTGATACCCGCTTTGGATACGTCAACCGCCGCGGTCATCTGCGTCGGCCCGAGCTCCAAAACCCGGCTACCGGTACAGCCCGGCAGAAAATCAGGGTAGGACTTCACATCATTTACCAGTTGATACATCTGTTCCGCACTGAACGGCACCAGGGCGGTACGGCTAATCTGAGGCATAGCAGGTTCCACATATAAACACGGTGCAAATAATATCATTTATCTGCTGCTAAAAAAAACGCTGTACCGCAACTCGTGCTAAGATAGCCCATTACGCCTCGCGGGAAGATTGAGGTACGACTGTTTTAAGACGATGACTTCAGGATATTATGACTAAGAAAAAAGCCCACAAACCTGGATCAGCCACCATAGCGCTGAATAAACGCGCCCGTCATGAATACTTTATCGAAGATGAATACGAGGCTGGTCTTGCCCTGCAGGGATGGGAAGTAAAATCTCTCCGCGCAGGTAAAGCCAACATAGGTGATAGCTATGTCATTTTGAAAGATGGCGAAGCCTATCTGTTTGGCGCCAACTTTACGCCAATGGCCGTTGCTTCCACTCACTACGTCTGCGACCCGACGCGTACCCGCAAGCTCCTGCTCAACCAGCGTGAACTGGATACCCTGTACGGGCGTATCAACCGCGAAGGTTACACTGTGGTCGCTCTTTCGCTGTACTGGAAGAACGCCTGGTGCAAAGTCAAAATCGGCGTAGCGAAAGGTAAAAAGCAGCACGACAAGCGTACCGATATCAAAGACCGCGAGTGGGCGGTAGATAAAGCCCGAATTATGAAGCACGCGGGTCGTTAATTCCCCTTTCCATCAGGGTCAGTTTTGCTGACCCTGACGCTATATCATTGTTGATGCTGATTTTTCACCCAACCTGACGCCATAATCCTCGAAACGAGGGCTGGTAAGCGCATTCATAAATCTGTTATACTCAACGTACACATTGGGGCTGATTCTGGATTCGACGGGATTTGCGAAACCCAAGGTGCATGCCGAGGGGCGGTTGGCCTCGTAAATAAGCATGTAGTACCGAGGATGTAGGAATTTCGGACGCGGGTTCAACTCCCGCCAGCTCCACCAAATATTGATGTACTGAAGTTCAGTAAAGTCTACTAAGCCCGCACAGCACAAGCTCTGCGGGCTTTTTTACGTCTATTGTAGTCTAGCGAGAATTGCTGAGAACTACGAGTTATGGCACCCTGAATGGGACCCACTAAGAAGGGTCCAAAAACCGAGGGTCCCAAAATGGCAAAAATCGCTAAGAAGCTCACTGACACTGAAATCAAAAGCACCAAGCCAGCCGACAAAGAAATCAACTTGTTTGACGGTGATGGTTTGATCCTGCGAATCGCTCCTCTCGCAAAAGGAGGGAAGAAGAATTGGTATTTCAGATATGCGGTGCCAGTGAGTAAGAAAAGAACCAAAATGAGCCTTGGGACCTACCCTCACCTCACTCTGGCAAGAGCAAGAGCCTTGCGAGATGAATACCTTTCCTTGCTTGCCAATCGCATTGATCCTCAAGTCCATAACAACAATAAAGCTAATGCCTTAAAGAATGCTACTGAACACACTCTCCAAACCGTGGCAAGGAAATGGTTAGATGAGAAGGTAAAGACCTCAGGTATCTCACAAGACCATGCAGAAGACATCTGGCGAAGCCTGGAGAGAAATATCTTTCCCGGCTTGGGTAATGTTCCTATCAATGAGATCCGCCCCAAACTCTTAAAGCAACATCTCGATCCTATTGAGCAAAGAGGAGTCCTCGAAACTTTACGGCGAATCATTTCCCGATTAAATGAAATTTTTCGTTATGCTGCAACTGAGGAACTTATCGAGTTCAATCCTGCTGATAACCTTGGGCAACGGTTCAGTAAGCCGAAGAAACAGAACATGCCAGCATTACCCCCTTCCGAACTCCCCCGCTTCCTGGTTGCTCTAAACAATGCTTCTATCCGTTTAGAAACAAGGCTACTGATTGAGTGGCAACTTCTCACATGGGTTCGCCCTGGTGAAGCTGTTCGCACAAGATGGTCAGATATTGATATAGAAACCGGCATGTGGAACATACCATCCGATTTTATGAAAATGAAGAAGCCACATAAGGTCCCATTAAGTAAAGAAGCTTTGCGAATATTGGATTCAATGAAAGCCATCAGTGGGCACAGAGAGTGGGTTTTCCCCAGTATCAAAGCTCCACTCAATCATATGCATGAACAAACAGCGAATGCGGCCATAATCCGTATGGGCTTTGGTGGAGAGCTTGTAGCCCATGGAATGAGATCTATTGCACGAACGGCCGCAGAGGAGTCGGGTAAGTTCAGGACAGATGTCTTAGAAGCGGCCCTTGCTCACTCGAAGAAAGATGAAATAATTGCCGCATATAATCGCGCAGATTATCTCGCAGAACGAGTGGTTCTCATGCAATGGTGGAGCGGCTATGTGCAAGCTCAAAGGTTAAAAGCTTATGCTGCCTAAACAATTGACAAAGCAGAAAAGAAAATAAGTACTATATTTCCCCGTAGCAATAATACCAAAGTTATTGCTACCAAAGGGTACTTAAAGCTGTGGAGTGACCTGATATGGATAACCTTTTTGTGTCTTATGACCGCTTTCAGATATCAAATATAAATGTTTTTTTGCACGAGACCCTATGACATATAAGAGCCTGCGAGCCACATAATTTTGATGTGCAGGGCTACAATCTATAATGTCATTCCAATTTGGTATTTTTCCATTTAATAGCCCGGTGCAAATAATGACATCGTACTCATCTCCTTTTGTCGAATGACAAGTCGTAATTTTAACTCCGCTTTTAAAATTAAAAAAAGAATGAAGATCATTTGCCCTATAGTTCATACTATATTTAGCCATTCGTTTTTTAGTAGCATCTATCAAGCAGATCATTTCTTTATAAGCATAGCTTTGATTATTAACATCCAATCCTAATGAACTACAGAAGTTAGTTATAAGATTTTTTATCCAAATATCTATTTCACAATTATAATCCAATGCAAATTCTATTTTATTTATTTCTTTTATGATTTGCTTTGGAGATAAGAATTTTGTATATGACTCTAAATCATTTAATTCTTTGAGTAAATCTCGCAAAAGTTTTTTCCTAACAAGATAATTAGATGGATTCTTTTCAATTAAAGCAAGCTTTACAAGATTGAGCCACAAGTTTTCATTATTTTTAGGTATGGGAGAAACCATGATACCATCGATATCCAGATCAGAATTTAGTGATATAATTTCATTGGATAATTTTATTACATCAAACCAACTTGGGCATAGAACAGCAATTTCACCAGGAGAAATACCTTGTTCTAAGTGAGTTCTTATTATTCCTGAAACATAAACAGACAACTGGGTGATATCAACACTATTTTCCTTGAGTATCACAGAAGGAAATGTCTTCAGTTCTGACAATGAATTAATATAATAGGCATCATCTTTATATTTGCTATAAAAATCTATGATCGATTGACTACTACGGAAACAACCGGTTAACCTCATTTCTTCTAATTCTTCAAGGTTGAAGTAATCGAACAACTCTTCTCTATTTTTAACAACCGCTCCCAATCCAGTATATATTGCTTGTTCTTTATCACCAATAAAAGTAACCAAGGAATTTCTTTTACTTACTATCAGCCTTAGTATTTCATATTGAATATGAGAGGTATCTTGATATTCATCGACTAAAATATATCGCATAATTAAAGATAGTCTTTCACATAGCACATCATTCTTCAATAATAAATTGCACGTTAAATTCAAAATCAAATCAAAATCGATTAATCGATTCTCATACAAATAGGAGTGATAGGCTTTTACCACTGAATATTCAGCAGTATTTCGAGAATATACCGGAGTAAAACTTAAGTCTAAAAGCGTATCTATTTTATCGTAAGGAGATAAGTTATAACGTTCTCTCAGATCATTTAATATAAATTCTTTTTCATACTCATCAATTACATTAAAACCTTTGCTGAGCCTTGGAATTCTATCAATGTTAGGCTTTATAATCCAATTTAAACAAAAACTATGTATTGTTCCAATCCACAATGAATCGCTATTTATACCATATGAAATAATTCTTTCGAGAATAGTATCTGCTGCAACATTAGTGTATGTCAATGCCACAATTTTTTTCTTACCTATATCAAACAACTCCTTATTTTCAAGGATAAAACAAAGTTTGGAAACCAATGTTTTTGTTTTTCCTGAACCTGGACAAGCTGTAAGTAATAGATTGCCATCAAATTTTACAGCATCTAGTTGTTCAGATGTCAAATTTCTATATGGCATAATTACAACTCCCAAAATCTAGAAAAGCTATCATTGAAATGTTTCCTATACTCTTGCATCTTTTTATCAAAATCAGGTTCAGAATTAATCTTGTTGCATACATCATCCCAGTGAGTTCCCATTAAAGACATATTATAGGCAAGCATTTTAGTAAGCACAGCATTCAGTTCTCTATCTTTAAGTGCAAAATGAATCGCTTTTAATATATAGTCAGGAACACGATTCTCATTATGGAGATACTCTACCATTTCAGTAGCTAACCACCCTTTACCTATTTTATTGGCGAAAAAAAGAGCAGTTCTAAATCTTACCCGTAAATCATCGGAATTAATACCTGCAACAACTCGCTCAATATCACCTGATCTTTTATATGTTGTCCTAATGACACTGTTGAAAAGATCGGAATTTTCATCATACCGAACAAGCTCTGTTTCAAACGTATTCTCTGCATAAAAAACGGAGACAAATTGATTGCCTTCTACATACTCTGCCAACTCTCGTTCTCTGCGTAAACCGTCAGTCTCAGCGTTTTTCAAAGATTCAACGAAATCAGCATCAAATAGTTCATCCGGTTCTTGCACATATGCCAAATCTTTATCAGTTAAAATTGCGCAATAGCGTTTTAATCTATTACTATGAAAAAGATTTGAAATATGCTTAAATACAGTCCCATCCAATTTTATTAAGCTAATACCTAATTCATCCAAGCTAATACCTAAAGTGACCTTTATAAGTTCTGGGATTATTATTAATTCAGCATCACCCTCTACGAGAATTACACTTTTAGCAAACAACACATCACTACGGATTGCATCAAGATATCTTTCAATTGACGAAATTTCTTTTGGCTGTAGTCCGTTGGAAGGCTGATAGATATCTGTATATCCTCGTTGCCGAGCCAAAATATTCATCGACGAGATTTTAGAAACAGAGCTTATTTGGGTTGAATGAGTCGAAACGAAGACTTGAGTATTTTGAAAATTAAAATTGTCAAATAAAGTTTTCTGGATATGATTATGTATATGAGCCTCTGGTTCTTCAATCAATAGGAAATGAGTTATATGCTCTTCAGCATCTCTAATTTCTTCATACTCATATAATTTTAAAGCCAAATATATTAAATTTGCCCCCCCAAGACTTAAATCATCAATTCTTCCTGAACCGTCATAATCTAAAGAATCCTCGACTACTAATCCAAGTGATTGGATTAATTCAGTAAAATCTTCGGGTAGTTGTGATGAAACCAATATTTTTGGCGAATATGTTGAGCCAACCGTATTAAGTAAAGATGTTGATATTTTATTACTTAGTCGAGCAATTTCAGGAATTGCTGAAATTTGTTCATTAATGTTCTTAACATTCTCAGAAATATCTTTTCTATCATCAATTTGTTTGCTTTTTAAAGTGAGCAATTTATACAGTGGATTAGTTTTATAATACTTTAAATCAGCTACCACGTTGCGAAGAGCCTTGACATAAGTACAAGCAACTTCACTACCTAAGGCGAAGTATGGCGGTTTTTTTACACCAATGACTGTAGCATCATCTTCATTGGGATTTGAAAAAATGTAATTTTCAAAATCCCCAACTACTTGCTTATAAACTTCGTCATTATTAAAATCAACTTTTGTTCTAACAAAAGCGACAGCCTCGTAAGTCTCTTTGGATATTATACAAGTTGATTTCAACTCTGTAAAAGCCTCTAATCTTGATTCTAAATCTTTATTATCTACAGTTAACTCGTATAGCTTTTGCCTAATATGAAATCTTGGGCGATATATAAATGTATAATTTCCTTCTTTTAATGCCTCTTCGTTACCATTATTTATTGTATAGTTCGCAATAACCTGTTCTTCTTCAGATTCACTTAAATCATCAAAATACATTGTGATAATAATCCAGTGCCCGAAGGGGTCATTTAAGCCACGATAAAAATCTTCACCTGATAGAACTCTTGAATTCATTGGAAGTGAGTCATCAAGAATCAATCGCATAGCATTAAACAAATTTGTTTTACCTGAAGCATTCTCACCGATAATTGTATTCACTGAGTTTTTAACAAAGCAGAAATTTGAGCTTCGAAAGTTTTTATAATTTCTAATAGCTAATTTATTGATATACATAGTAATCGATTGGTTCCTTAGCATAGTTTTATTACACATTAGATTACTCCATAGCCACAAGAAGCACAAAGCTATCGAGTACAAAAGTCTGACTAAGTCAAGTAAAAGCAAGGTAATTTACAAGAAAGACTAAAAGAAATGATATAATACCATATGTAAATTACATTATGAAAACCAATGCGGTGATTAAACTACTTTTAAATCAATACCTTATATTCAATAAAAATTAATATTGACGATGAAACATAACTATCGGATATTAAGTAAACAAAAAAATTCAGATACATCCTAACAATGATCTTGATACTTACTGACAGTAACGATGTTCATGCAGACATAGTTTCGATGAAACTCGGTGATAACTATTTCCGTTTGAATTTAGATATAGAAGCCCTTAAAGATACAAAAATTAGCTTTGATGGCTCTGAATGGACTATCTCCCAGAACGGAAAAACAATCAAAAATTCATCCGTAAAATGTGTTTGGCCAAGGCGGGTATCTGTTCAAGTCAATTCTGAACAACAGCAAGATCAAAGTAATGGTTTCAGATTATGGCGATCTGAATGGAATAAAAGCCTTTTTGGTCTATATAATGCATTATCTGAAAGTTGCTGGTTTAATCATGTAAGAGATGCAACTCTCGCTGATAACAAGTATTTTCAACACAAAATAGCTAATGAAGTTGGGCTAAATAATCCACTATTTATAACTTCAAACTCCAAAGAAGACCTCAAAAATTTCTTAACTACTTACCCTGATTCGGTTCTTAAATTCATGTCTCAAGATATGTATATCTCTGAATCAGGTGAGTTATTAGGTCTATATGTAAACAAAATAACTTTAGAACAATTAGAAAGTTTTGCAAACTATTCAGAAAATCCAATTACTCTTCAAAAATATGTTAATAAAAAATTTGAAGTTAGATACACAGTAATTGAAGATGAACATTTTGCTTGTGCTATAGACTCTCAGCATTCAAACAAGGCAAAAATAGATTGGCGTAGATACGATATACCTAATACACCGCACTGGAAAATTGATGCCCCCACTTCGGTGAAGGAAAAAATAAATTCCTTAATGTCTAAGTTAAACCTTCGATATGGGGCTTTAGATTTCATCGTTGATGAAAATAATGACTGGTGGTTCTTAGAGGTGAATTCTGCTGGTCAATGGTTGTGGATCGAAGATTTATCCGGCATGGATATTTCCGGGTCCATTGCAAATTGGTTAACTTCAAATAGCAGGTGAACTATGAATGTATTTGGTTTAAATTTTCTTGAAAAAATGGAATCGGAACAAAAAGTAGATGTTTCAAACTGGGCTTGGAAACCAGAAAATAGTGAAGCTCAGAAGATCTACGGCTCAGGGATGTCTACTAAGTCACGTGAATCTACTTATGCTGCTGAAAAAGATAGCAGAGAAGATTCAGATCGCCCCAATGAAGGTCTGGCAGCCTAACCACTAGAGCCAGCCACTGCTGGCTCAATTAAAAATGAATAAAATTATGAAAAAAATTCCAAAACCGCTGATAGACACGTACAAAAAAAGCATAAAATTATTATTTGTTCTCATAATATTATTTTTTTTCTTTGACCTTAGCTCACCATATTTATTAGTTTTTCCAATTTGTATTGTTATCCCTTTCTTTTATCGTTTGGTAGAATTAAAAAATAAAACTGAACGTGATCTGATTAAATCAGCAAATGATACTGTTTTATTTTCAGTAAGTGCTCTAACAACTGCCTTACTAACTTTAAAAACATTACCCAATACGTCTATAGACTTTTTTGATAAATTCATGATAAATAACATTGGTTATCTTGTCATTTGCCTCTATACCATATTACTAATAGTAAAAGCTATCGTTGCACGATTTGAATATAAAGAAAATATGTTAAAATATAAATCTGAAAAATGAAGAATTCTATTTTTCACTGTTAATAGCATCCGATATCATAAATAATAATGGTGAAAAAAACAATGAAACCGCTACATAGGTAGTGATGACTTTTTCTTTTAAACCTGACAATTCGAAATACCTCATCGAGAAAGTGTCCGATAAGTTTAAATAAATTAAGGATGCTAAAATTGAGGCGATATAAATTATCACAATATACGTCATTATTTTTTTATTCATAAAACCCTCCTACAATTAACATATATTAACTAACATCCTTTTATGTTTTGTCAACTCAAGCAAGAGCTAATTTATAGAAGCGGTTGCACCGTTCTATAAAGCTCTTGCTTTTCTTGCTTCCTTTCAGTCAGACAATAAAAGAAATCAAAACAATCCATCCTATAGATTGACAAAAAACTCATTCGTTATATAAGTGATATATAAAGCATATGGATTATGCTAACTAATTAATATCATACAAAATGGAGTTTATATGCATAAGATAAATTATAGCGATGATATAGATCTATCCAAAACTTCCCGCCGTGGTAGTTTTAATAAAAGTAAAATTCCTTCAGAAGCAGTAAGAAGCTATTGTGTCAGTGTCCGATTGAATGTTGAAGAACTGCAACTCCTTAATATAAAGCGAGGCTCTTATAAAAAAGGCGAGTGGCTTCGCATGGCTTCCCTTCAAAAGTTGCCTCCTGTTATACCAACGATTAATACCAAAGCCTGGAAAGCTTTAACTGATATATCGCAAAAGCTAAATCGAATTGCGACCCATATAGATTGTAAAAGCAAGGACAGTCAGCTTACCCATACTGAATTGTTCGCTGTGAAGCGACAACTGGAAGAGCTTCGCACGAATCTTTTAAGTGACAGTATATGGAGCCTCCCGAATGAAGGGTATGCGGAAGATTCGCAGGGGTAAGAACTTTGCTGGTGTGGTCCAATACGCATTGAAACCGGGATCACATCATAAATGCGATCCAGTCGTAATCGGGGGCAATATGCTGGGTGACACCGCCCATGAAATGATTGCAGAGTTCGATAGCACCAAGCATCTTCGCCAGGATGTCGCAAAACCAGTTTGGCACAACTCGCTTCGCTTACCTGATGGTGAATCATTATCGAATGACCAATGGGCAAGGATAGCTGACGACTACATGAAGAGAATGGGATTCAGTGATACTCATGTTCGTTGCTATGTGCTTCATGACGATCCGGCTGGTCAGCACATACACATTATCGCAAGTCGCATAGACCTCAATGGAGGGAAGCTCTACTTGGGTAGGAATGAAAACCTTATCAGCACACGGATCATTAGTGAACTCGAAATCGCTCACGGTCTGACAGTGACCAAGCCAGCCCCTTCCATTACACCAAAGCAACAGAAGCGAAGAAAAGTTTCCCGTAATGAACAGATGCTTGCAGAACGGACTGGCCTTCCCTCCCCTAAAGAAGCTCTACAACAGATACTTGATAAAAGTTTGGCAGATACACCTGATCTTTTAACTTTTATAAAACGACTGGAAGAAGCTGAAGTCGGCTGGACGGCTAACATTGCTTCTACCGGTAAGATGAACGGCTTCTCATTCGAATACCGCGATATCGCTTTCAAGGCATCCAAACTTGGAAAGGCATACTCTTGGGTAAATCTTCAAAAGCAGCTTAACTACAACCCAGATCACTTAGAAGCTCTGCGAACAACAAAGGGAGTTATCCCTGCTCCTGCTCCTGCTCCTGCAATAGTTTTGAAAACCGCTGAGAGAAAGGAAAGTATCGGTAAAAAAATTGCAGAACTGGAACTACGGCTCAGAGAAGACAAACGGAACGAAATCGTAGAAAAGATCCTTCAAAAGAATGCAGCCAAACAGCAAAAGCATCTCAGGCTCACCGGCTGGATTCCCTTTTTACAACGGCTCATAGAGCTTCTCAGAAAATATGGAAAGAGCATCCTCCACAAGGTTCCTACAAACTTCTCAGAAGTCTATTCAACACATCATCTGAAACCTACAAGAAAAATTCGTTTATAGACAGCTAGTTGTAAACACCTTTCGTAACCTAACTCAATTGCTTAGTAATAAATTTGTGTTTAGTCAAGAAAATATTGATCGTTATTACAGATCGATAATCTAGCTATGATAGACAATAACTATCAAGTAACAATCATCGATCGGTACAAGCAATTTTACTAAAGCGAGTCGGTCATCGAGAATCCCTACAAACAGCAGTAAATCTTCCACCCTGGGGTTGCTATGAAAAACGAAACAATTAAGTGCCCGTTCTGCTTTCAGGAGAGTCCGTTTGGTGTCCGTGTCTGCACTGGCTGTCATTCAACTATTAGATATGGAGCCCTTTCAGCCTGGTTAGCTTTACTAATAGGAATTGTGCTGTTAGCGATTGCTTTTCTTATATTCGCTATCAGTCAAAATTTTATATTAACTGTCGTTATCTATTTTGCGTCAGCAATTTCTTTAAGATTTTTTTTACGTAAGAAATTTGCACACAGAGCCGTTTTCACACATAAAAGCTAACCCTGTCCAAATATAATAAGGAAGATAAAATGAATAAATTTATTGTTACATCATTTTTTATTGCAATATTTTCAATTTCTGGCTGTTCTACATCCGGCAACCAAAAAATCAAAAATGAAACGGCACAGAGTCTACAATCAAAAATAATTAAAAACAAAACAACTAAGGCAGAGCTAGTTGCTCAACTTGGTGAGCCTGATACCAGAACGACTCTTGACGATGGCAACGAGCAATGGAGATATTTCATGTATAACAATCAGTTCAATGCCTCGACTTTTATCCCTGTTGTTGGTTTGCTAACTGGCGGTTCCCAGACTCAGTCTAAAACTCTCGAAATCGACTTCAATGGAGAAACCGTAAGCAAATGGACATTCTCTACTGATAATAACAATACAAAATCTGGCATTCTTAATTAATCGTTTCCTGGACAAGAAAATGAAAACATACTCAATTCTCGCAGTTATCCTTTCTACTTTTCTATTAACAGCCTGTAATTCAGAACCTTCTGAAAAAGATATATTTAATGTTTTTAAAAGTGTTGTAGACAGGTCAAATGCAAGTATGAAAGCTCTGAACTCAAGTATTCCCGAAAAAGATCTTTTAAGAATCGATTATGTGAAGAAAGTAAGTTGCACAGAAGAAGCAAACAATGTTTATAACTGCATTGTCGATGCCTCGATTAGCAATATGAAACAGACAAAGCCTGTTAAGCTTGTGAAAGCTGATGGTATCTGGAAAGAAATACAACAATAGAAAGCCATATTGCTTTAAAGCCCCTAATAGTAGGGGCTTTTATTTGAATATTCATTAAATATTTAGCTGTTTATTATAATTGTTACAGAAACCTTGTGCATCTTCAAGTGTAGTGTATTGAGTCGCTTCTGGACCATCATAAACATCATTAGTCCCTTCATAGTAGATAAAAATGACTTTTTTACCTTCGACTTCTTTTATCTCTGCGGTAAGTCTTTTTTGAGAGGTTTTAAAATCACCTGTTGGGAGTGGTGATTTTGAGAAGGGATTTTTTCCATAAGCCATGAGGTTGTTCTCTTATAAACCAAATGAGCTATAAGTATGATGCTATCCGTTGGGAAAATCAAACAAAAATTAGATTACTTAACAATATACAATTCTGGTTTCATTAATCGAAGTCTTTCAATCATTTCCTTAATATCAAAGAGAGTAATGTCCTTGCTATTCGCTCTGACACTAACTAATCTTATAGCTCTTTTTTGTTTGTCCAGATACTCTAAAAATTTGATGTAATCATTTCGTTTTTTCATATAGTATATTTTCATGTTAATATTCTCTTGCTCTGTTCGATACCATGCCTGCTCTTCATCCCAGAGAGTAATGTCCTCAATATTCATATAGCGGGGATAATGCACCTGAAAGCCATTTCCCAGAAGTATTTCAATACCTCGTTTCATTTTATCAATGTGGGATAAATGTATATCCCTGATATGAATGTCAGTAGACTTTATTTTGCCCCTGTGCTTCATAAATATTTCAGGATGTCCAAAATAACCCATTCCCGATAAAACATGCTCACCTTCAAAATTTAAAAGATCTGGATTAATACCTGCTTCAAACAATCGATCTATTATTTCAATTTCATAATCATAATAACCCGATTTCCACAGTGCGGTTTTACCAACGAAATTTCGGTGGTTGATATCAACACCATTTTTAATCAACCAGTTCACTTCATCAACGCTTGTAGCTTCAAATAAAAGAGTCTGGTCAAGCATCCCCCTATGTGTAGAAAGTGGTAAAACCTCTGGCTCTAACTCTAACCATTCTGTTCTTATCATAATTAATCCTGCAAAAATATTATCGTTTTCTTTTATTTAGCGCGAAAAAAGATAATATTCAAATAAATTACAGATTTATATTTATAATAATTAAAGCCGCAAATTTCTAACTTTTACAACTTCGTGAGTAATTTCTTTCTCTATAACTCTCATTTCATACTGAGCTTTAAAAATTGTATAGATTTCTTCTGCTTTTTCTTGATTGTTGTCAATATAGTTCACGAGAGAGTTTAGCTCTCTGATAACAGCCTCCTTATTGTTCAATCGCTGCAACAAAGTACTTGTAAGGCATTTGTATACAGAACTGAACATCGTCATAATGTTGTCTATGTTACGATTAGAGCGAATGTATAGCTGTCTTGGGTAGAAATACTTTAAATGATAGCCAACAAAAAGCAGGTATAGCTGGTATGAGAAACTTTTATCGCCTGGCTGGTATCTTTTTGAGATATACTTATCGACAATAATGATAAGTTGCTCTTCTAGAGTAAACTCTAGATTGATGATGTTTTTGTCCATAAAATGCATCCTTGCATAATGAAATAGTCTTCCTGACCATATGTTTATATTTATCTCATTTATTTAACTTGTCAATAGGTGTAACCTATCAACTATTATTTTTTATTAAATGGTCTATTCAATTGTTCCATAGTGAGACCATGTCTGTAAGCATTATACTGCCAATAGCTAAATTGCTCTTTGTATCTATTGTTCTGTTTTTTCAACATTTCGTTTTCGGCTTTAAGGTTTATTATTTGTTGTGCCGCAATAGTTAAGTTAGCTGGTTTCTTTAGACCAGATTTTTTCAAATTGGACAAACTTTTCTTTATTCTATATGCTTCAACAACTTCATCATGAGCACTTAAAGATTGCCTTGTGATAGTTCTGTTTAGATTCTTATACACTGATTCACATAAATCACTCCATGTGATTTTACCGTCCCAAGTCAGTATAATGTGTTTAATTGCTTTTATTTCACTCCTGTTCAAATGTTTTGCCATAAGTATCTCCTGTTTTAATTATTCAAAAGCTTATTAATTCTTTCCAAATTTTTTTCATGGTGTTGCAACCATTTGTCTGCACCATAATCACCATTTTCATAAGCGATCTGAGTTATTCTCTTTAATTGCATTACTTTCTCTCGGACAGATTGCAGCCTAATTCTATCTACTGAGTTAAAGTCCGGTGTTTCATTATCACATTCAATAAGATGATTAATTTTTGTACAAGGCTTGATTAAATAGTTATGTACACAGTAACCAAATTCAGTTAAGTGTATTGCACCTTGATTAAGGTTATCAAAATCAATTGTCAATTCATTTGTGGGTATTGACTCCCTTTGACAGTAATTACTCCTATTCAATTTAATAGCTTTGATTTTATCTAACATATCTTCTTCTGACACATGGTTATAAACTCTGTTCTGATTCGCATTGATACGACCAGACCATTTAGCTATATCCAGTTCAGACATTTCACCATAATGGGCTATTGTGTTTAAAAGGTGCCGTGGCTGGTGTGAGCGAATAAGTAGTGGTTTACCTTCATCATCATAATACCCATATCGGGAAAATATATTTTTATAATTCATCTCATAGCTTTTTTTTCTTTGTATGTCACTGAAAAAGAAACTTTTAGTAGGTTTGTAAAATGTGAAAATTGAAGTCATTCTTGATAAAGAAAATTGATCAGTATTGAGCAAGCATAAAGCATTACTAAATTTTATGGATTTTTCTTTATCATACCATGGAAAATCCCTGCTAAAATTAGAACTAATAATTTCCCACAAATTACTCAACGAATAGTTGTAATCATTGTGGTTTAAGAAACTTTTCCCACCATCCAAACTCGTTCTTTTAATTTTTAAAACACATGATTTATGATCAAATAAATTATACCCCAGTGCATGGCAAACTTGTACAACGGTCAATTTAGCTTTTTCATCAACTGTTGGGCAAAGCTCATGTCGGTAAAATTTATCCGGGTACTTTTCGCACCAGTGAGCAAGTGCTCTTGCATTTTGTGATAAGGAAAGTAATCTTCTAATCGCTTTCTTTGCAACTGGTATCATAACCCGTGGAATCCATTTGATATTAGGGCCATACCCTTTTACCGAATAAAATCTCAAACCATATCTTTCGATACCCTTGCCATCTATTTGTGTAATCTCACAATCAGCAGGTAAGGCTAAAATTTCAGAAATTCTGCTCGGACAACAAAGTAGAAGTGCAAATACTGAACTGGTGAACTTATCCCTTGGACTCAGTAACTCATCATTTTGAGAAAAAATATCAGCAATAGCGAGCAATGCTTCTTCATCTGGTAACTTATCGCTTCGGTGATAATCCTCAATCTCAGGAAGATAATTGTTTTTGACTTTCTGTTTTACATGGTTTTTCCATGAGATATATCCTGACTTCACAAGATTATGTTCACACAGAAACTTTGATATTTTTTCAAGCTGTATTCCACATTTAGCCAAAACGTTACCTTCAAAATATTTACTCCCGATCTGCATTGCCTCATCGAAAACAACGGCTGTAACATTATAAATGAGACCAGTGTTCTGAACCTGCAAAAGGGCCTGTTCGAGACATCGCAAGGCCATCATAATAACCCCATAATTTTTTAATGGTTTCAATGTGTGTTGATATCTGATATATGCTTTCGCAAAATTGATATAATCTTCGTGCATTGCATCAATGGAATCAAAGATTTTATTTCCAATCCCTATTTTTCTAAATGTGACATATCCTTTCCAGGCATACTGCTCCCAATCCTGAGTTTGGGTTAGTCCGGACAGTTGATAGCGACAAAATTTTATGAACTCATTATAATTTTCTTCTACAAGAATATGTTTTTTTGATTTGAACAAAATAATATTATTCATAGTTGATTCACCTCACTGCGATCAATCGGAATAAAAAATATACATTGATTGCAAGGGAATCCTGAATTCTGACTCTGGCATCTACTTGAAGAAAAAAATTTGAAATGACAACTCTTTTTCGATTTGATTCCGTTCATAAAAATATCAGCGACAAATGACAATTGTTCTGAAACAGCGGAATCAATCCTTTCAACACTGTCAGCATGATTTTTAATATAAATACCCGCACTTGAAGTAGAGGAATGATCCAATAACTCAGCTATAGTATTAACATTATGCCCATTCTTAGCCAGCATAGTTGCTATTGTATAACGAAGCCTACGAGGCGTAATATTTAGTATCGAACCGGTACGGTTGGATATTATATTCCCATTATTAACAATACCTTTCAATGCTACATTAGCAATTATAGGCTTCGCATATAATTTATTATATTCCAGAAGAATTGAACCTGTTATGGATAAATCTGAGAGTTTTTCCTCATTTAAGAAAATAGGAACTTCTCGTTTAGAATAATCATCAAGAGTTTTTCCAAGAGCTTGCTCAACGAGTTTCACTGATTGATTAGCTTGCAATTGAACAATTGATGCAACCTCTGATATTATTGCAAGTTCTCGATATCGTAGTTCTTTACCCCGTTGTTTAACTCGTGGCACTGAAATTACATATTCTACTTTGCCATTATCTAAGTTCTTTTGAAGAAGGTCTTTATATTTCAACATAACTAACTGCTGAGGTCTTCTACCTGTAAGGCTGATCAATAGTGATATTGCGTAATGTGGCAGTGACAGTTCACCTTTTCTATATGCATGATTCATAGCCTTAATCAAAGAAGTATGTTCTTCTTTAGTTAGTGGTCCCCCTGTTGGATCATCTTGAAGCACAGACTGACCAGATTTTTTTATCTTTAGGTCCAAATGCTTTAACAGTTCTACCGCACTTTCATCTATTCCTGGATATCCTAACTCAAACCATTTAATCAAAAATGGTCGTAAAACGCGAAGTGATGCTGGGGCTTTTGATAATTTCTTATTTTGATATTCAATTAGAACCTTATCATCAATATGAGTAGGAGATAGTTTACGGATAAGACTCTCCATATTTCTAACAATATTTTTCACATACAAATAGCTGTTGCTATTAAAATAATATTGTACTGTATATACAAACCCACAAACCAAATTTTCGTTCATAGCAAATATTAAGTTTGTAAGATTGATTCCGTTATTTTCAATCGAACTGACGATTTTATGTTCATGCAAAGACATTTTATCCGAGTTGTATTTAATTAAATTATTCATCAAATTCTCCTTTGAATAGTTGCTCTTGTTGCTCAAGTGCAGTTTTTTTCGATAGCTCAAAAATATGCCTGCGATTATAAATTATTGAAGTTTCTGAACCCGGTCGCCATCCCATGAGATAAGAACGGATTTGTTGCTCTTTTTCATCGGATATGTCCTGATTCTTGTCTATTGCTTTCGAAAACTCATAATTCCATGTATGTCTGAGTTTGTGGCCTGTCAATCCCCCTAGAAGTGAGGAGGATTGACGAACAACACTCACCACTTTGTGATATGAAGAAAATGAAATAGGTTGCCCTTGAGTTTTTCCTTCCTTATAAGTAATAAACAGGAAGTCATGTTTGTTAGAATTTTTTATCTTTCTTCGATCATTCATAATATAATCTGAAATTTCAAACATGAGCTTTGTATCAGCAATTAATTTCCTCTCACAAGTTTTAACTAATGGCTGATACACTCGCGGATCTGTTTTATCATTTGCTCTTCTTCTTATTGCAATTGTCGATTCTGCAAAATCTATATCACCAATTCGCAGATTCAAAAGTTCACCTGCTCTCAGGCCAAAGCAGTATAATAGCAAGAATATTAGATTGTTTCTTTTTTGCACTTTTTCTGAAAAAGGATTTAATTTACTACCCGGTGCAAGAGTGCTAAACAAAGAATCCAATTGTTCTTTATCTAAGCTTTTTTCTATATCTATATTATATTTATCATTGTTTCTCGGTTTCTTTCTTTTTATGTTGTTAATGAAATCTAAAATATATTTGAGAGTATCCTTCTGTCCTGTATGAGAAAGATGTATTTTGCACAGCCATTCCAGATAGTTAGCTATGGTTGTAATCCGAAAGTACTTAGTTGGTTTTTTGACATTTGAACTCCTAAAGTTATCATCCTCGCCATCTCGGAAATTGAATGAAGTGAATTCAATCAAATCAAATCTTCAATTTCATGAGGAGCCAGAAATATCTTTTTCTGAATTCTTTCATCAATATTGATCTCTTTCCTCATAAAGAATCGATATAACAATGAAATGCTACCGGCAATAACCTTCATTGTTGATATAGACTCTGACCGATTCCTGACCTGTGTTGTTATATACAAGTTAGGATAATACAATGGTTCACCAGTATTTTTATTTACAATATGACAATATCTCTCACCATTTTCGAACATAAAAGAATCCACACAAATACTACGCATATTTTCCTCCTAAACTTTACAAAAAGTATAATTCCAATATATTAATAATAAGCATTTCGTAGATTTACAAATTTATTTGAATCAATTAAGCCATTTAGTTAAATTATAACAGTGAGATAGACGATTATTCCTGTCAAATTATCATCTGGTAGATCTAGTTATTATTATGTACACCTAATACATCGAAAACTATCTCACTGCCTTGCTAATAAACGGCAACAAAAATAATGTAAACTATTCTGTAAGGTTTTAAGCTAAAATATGGACTCAAACTTTACATTTTTACAAAAGAGCTCTCAGACCAATATGGTATTGGATTATCCGCTTTGAAAGACTTTTCATTTCTACAGGGCATTTAATTAGCGAGAACCATGTTTCATAGACATAAAACTGATCGAAAATATTAAGCTCAAAAATCGCATCTAGCGGTTCTCTCAGATTCCCAACTAAATACTGGCTTAACCAGTAAACAATCTTTCTGTTAAATTCATTATCAGGTAAGTCATAAATCGCTCCGGGTTCGAAAATCTTACCAAAAAGATCTTCGCCTAAATTGCACATATAGTTTTCTTCACTCATAAATTCTTCGATATTCATAACAATCTCTCCCAGATTTAATTAAGCAACTTTTATTCTGCTTGTTTCGATAACTGATTGAATCCACTCGTCAACTTCACTCTCGACAAAAGCAACAGCACGAACTCCGATCTTCACTGGTGCCGGAAATCGACCTTCACTGATCAGACGATAGATCCAGGCCTTTCCGTAGCCAGTTCGTTCGAGAACTTCTGGTAAGCGTATGAGGCGGGTTGCTTGATTTTTCATTTCGTTATCCCTTGTCGTTTCGGTGAAATCACTATATGAACAGTTGGGAAAAGAAAGGAGTGAAGCTCCTGAAGCGGAGGTTCTTCGCTGCTATGCAGGATGGTTTTCTCGAAGTTGGTACCGTACAAAACAGGGGAACTTGAGAGTAGCTGAAATTCCCCTATTTTATAGCAGGTGGCAAAATGGCTGGTTTAAAGTAAAAAGCGCAACAAAAAGCATCATTTACAATGATGCTTTTTGTTTTTCACATTAAAACAGACAGTTATAGATAAAATACTAATCCGATAGTTTCATTACATCAGAGACTTTCATTTGCTTCAAATGGCTATTTTTGTTTATGAAGTAGTGGAATTGTCGGATAAAGTCAGTTGTGCAGGATTTAAGAGCCAAAGGCCTGTCGGTATCTTTGATTTGGCTGGACTGCCTCATTTCGCTTTCTTCGTCATCGTCTGTATATAGTAGTCTGGATAACCTGTCGTCAGAGACACGGATTTTTTTAACGGCTGCCCACACCAGGATATCCAGCATAGGTATTACACGATAGCTGATGAGTTTCTTGATAGTTCCGTATCCAAAACGAACAGATTCCAATGGGTTTTCATCAATACCCTTAACTTTACGCCATTGCGGTAATGCAGCTTTAAGCGACTCTGCAATCTCTTCGTCTGTGCCACTGGCCAAATCTATCTCGAACATGACTGTTCGTGTAAACTGATCTGGCATAATGTCTGAAAGTGATTCCTCTCGAAGCTCTGCGTTTATAGAATAATTGTCACCTTCATGCCAAAGAAAACCTCCACGTTGCATTGCAATAATGCTCGTTTCAGCGAGACGATCCAGGGTTGTTAGAAAAAAATGGGGAGGCTGGAAAAGTTTGTTAGCAGGAGTCATGTACCCCAGTTGCCCTTCTTCGATTAAAAAAGGGTTGCCGCTGAAAATCTTTGAGAAGTAACCCATAAGAGTTCTGCTCTCAAACTCTTCTCGATACTCCTTAAAGAACAAGTTTCGGGCCCATATCTCATGGTAGAACTGGATCAATGAGAGATCTTCAAATTTGCGATATGTATCAATCTTAAACCAACTCTTGATGTCTTTTGTATGCTCTGGTGACCAATTGTTCAAAATTCATTCTCCACCTATGCTGGTACTGCCCTACGGGTACAATTCAGTTATGTTGAAAAACTACCGTATACACTAATCGGTGGAAAGCAGATCCTGCTTACGCAGTTCAGCTACCAACTGGGAGTTGAACTGAGAGATTTGTTATCTTTTGATGGAACTTGCCAAGCTCTACAGCCAGATGCCAGATGCCAGATCGATGGGTTACAGATCTCACTTCAAACACTCCGTGCTTCCCCCAAGTCAATCAGGCATACATGGAAAAAATAAAGTTAAGGCATAATCATGAAAGACAATTTCAGTTGAGAAGAATAGGATGCGAAACGATAACTCCTACACATTTATCATCTTCAACGATATTACCATGACTATCTTGTATTCTGAATTTCATATGATGGATTCCATGATATGCCGTTGACTCAGGAACACTAACAGTGTAATAACCGGAATTTACTTCACTCATTAAAAATTCTTTTTTACTTACGCCTCTTTCTCTACCACAATCACTACCTGTATTTGTTTTTTCAGCTATTAAAGTTAATCTTTGCCCTGGAACATAACTCACTGCTGCTTCGAAAGTTATTTCTTTAAATTTCTCTATTGTTGTTGAGCAACCAGTATAATAAGTATTAGTGTCGTTTAACTTTAAATTATAAGCACTACCTTTTAAATTTTGAGGTAATATTTTAAAATACTCTTTGTGATTAAACTTATATTGCTTATAATTTATTTGAGACTCGCCAATCTTGTAATTGGGTTTTACATAAGTTTGAGAAACTCCTGATTTCTCTATGGTTGAAGTATATTCCTTACCCAACCCTAACAATTTCTTTAAATTATACCCGATCATTATAGTGTTTGTTTTAGCTGCATGTTGTAATTTTGCAGCTACATCAACATTATATGAAGTCGCTGTAACCTCGAAAGCACCAAAAGCACCATAGTTTCCCCAGATTACATCATCGTTATTACCATAATCTACTCCAACTCTAATACCTACAGGCTCATCAGCACCCTGCTCCTCAATTATCGGTGTTATTACTTTCTCCATGAATTCTATTAAATACGTAGCACAATTTATCGAATCGACTGCATTTTTCATCATAAGACTTTCACTCGCCTCATGCTCTTTTGTTCTGAAAAATGCCATTACAGCATCTCCCATTATTCTGTGAACATGTCCATCAAAGGCTTGTATAATCTCAATGGCGTATTTTATTATTGTGTTCTTTATATTAAAAACTGTTTCTATGGGATATTTTTTGCCAAGTTTAGTTGAGCCAGAAATATCCATAAACAAAGTAATAGCGTATCCATTTTCAAGTTCTGAACTATTAGTAAGATGGAGAAAATCCGGGTGACATCCAATGGACATACTTGGTTCCCCCACCTTACCAAATATTCTCCTAATATTTTTCCTTGCAACCCCTTCACCAGAAAGTTCAAGTAAATCATCTCCTATTACAAGGCCTTCCATTGATGCGGTGCCTCTAACCGATTCCTGGATTGCTTTTGTTACCAAATCCATGGATGCACCATCACTTGAGCGTGAGTCATATACGGATGATTTCTTTGTCGGATTTTTTATCCTATTATTTAACTCAAACTGAGCCGCAGTAAAAATACTTTCAAATTCCATTCTCAACCTTCTATGCAATTATTAAAATCAGGGATGATATTAGCATTAAAATTAATGTGTTCTTCAAACACCACACTGCTCTTTTATGACAGATATATTTTTTATCTAAGGAATTAGATAAATTATATTGTAAATCACACATGCTAACAATAAGATCATCTCTCGTAACACTTAGAACTTCAGCCTTATATTCTTCAGCATTGAAATTTGTATAAATATCCACAAAAGAATAAATGTTTTTTGTTTTACTTTTATCAGTATTAGGTATTAGAGTCTTTGATATAAGCAACAAAGCAAAAAATAGTAGCAGCAATTCAGCAAATAGTAATATCGAGAATACTAACTTAACATGAGGAACGGTACTTGTGTTCAAAAATTCATAAAAATGGCTTACATTAGCAATAATTAAGGCTAATATTGCGGTGGTGAATGTTAATATAACAGTCGATTTTGTGTTTGCGTAGTTGTGAAATCCATCTGTTCTAGTGATGACCTTGCACATTAAATCTAACCGGTCTAAATCTTTTGGACCATCAGCCATAAGTTTTCCCTTTTAACTCTCATGTGGCTAACAAAGCTGGTTGCAACGGGAAGCCCGTATAGAAGTAACCTATACCAAAAACAATCCCGATTAGTCAATCGGCAGCAGAACCATAGACTATAGATGCAATCCTTAGTATTAGAAATACAATAGTAACATATGGTGCTTATGGGTTTCCCCCCTAGTTTTAGATATAAACTGAAATATCCGCATAAACTCCCGCTATCCTACAACTATGAGTCAGCCTTTTGAAATTGGTACAAAGAATGTGTCGATTCCTTGCTCTATTCTGCCTTCAAAAATAGTGTAGATATAACTTATTTCTGTTGTGGTCACTCATATGAAGAACTATGCCGCAGTTATGGTTCCTTTTTAGAACCACGCATAAAATTAAAAATCAAAATAAATCCATAAATCAGTGAATTGAATAACTAATTACAGGGACGCCAGCCCACCAAAATTCTCCATTGGTGATTACCAGAGTCATCCGATGAAGTCCTAAGAGCCCGCACGGCGCAAGCCCTGCGGGCTTTTTTGTGCCTTGAATTTGTCCCGCGAAGTCTGATGCCAACTAATTAAATCTGAACCTTTTAATCCCATTGGTAGGCCCAACGCAAAGCTCTATTGTTTTCGTTGGGCCTAAACGCATGGAGACTCCCCATGGCAAGAAAACCAAGCCGTTAACTGATACGGAAACCAAAGCCGCCAAACCTAAATATGATGATTAGCAGCAGTATGATGGTGACGGAATTACCCTATTAATCAAGTCCAGCGGTAGTAAGCTCTGGCAGTTCCGCTACTACCGACTTCTGACCAAACAACAAACCAAACAGAGCTTCGGTGCCTACCCTAACGCCTTTGACTCAAACCTCATATATCTGATGGATTTACTGCAGTTGGAAGCGACCGGTTAAATGCGCGCTGGGTAATAATCTGCCCGCCAGGCGATTGTTACAGAAGCAATATCCGTCCCAGGCGCGTGACTGCAAACATTTCGTATACGGGCAATGACTTTGCGGATGCGTAAATCCGGCCGGAACTCGCTATTTATCGTTTAGGGCATTAACTCGAAGGTGATGGAGATTAAAGTATCAGGATTCACGTCAGCCGGCGTGGTGCTATATAATGAGCCGGCCTGACCATACAGCGTCACCGTTCCGCCTTTAAAACCGGATGATAATACCTTAGCCAGCAGCGGATCGGTTTGTTTATCGTACACCATCGTTGAATTCATCGTATTAAGTATCGGCGTACCATCCAACTTTTTCTCCAGAATATTCAAGGATAAAGTCTCATTCTGCTTATACGGAGCTTTCCCCTTTTTATCAATCACAAAATAGACGCCATTAGGCAAAACCTCATATTTTTTGTTTTTGATTTTAGCCATGATTCTTTTTTCCATATCAACGTACTTAGACGATAGTTTTTCGTTAAGCATGTTGACGATGCTTTCAATTTCGTTTTCCTGCATTCTAAGTTTTTTATTATAGGCATCGTTAAACCCGGAAACCAACGCTGAAGGTGTCAGTTTGACATCATTGTCGGCCATTTTATTCACATCGGATAGCGCCTGAGTCAGGTAGAAAACACCCAGCGCATAGGCATTTTTGTTGCTTTTATCCGCCAGGTTTACATCGCTTTGCTTGATGGCCAGGCTATCGAGCGTAGACTGTAATTCTTTATTTTTATCATTCAACGCAGCGACTGAAGCATCATATTTTTTCTGCGCCGTTTCAGCCGCCGCGATGAGCTCAGCGTTCTTTTTCGACAGCGCGTCAAGAGCGGTTTTTTGCTGGCTTTCGCCCTGCGTGTTCTCAGTTTTCAGCGCGGCAATCTGCGCCGATAGCGTGCGGGTGGTCTCATCCAGCTTTTTCTGCGCCGCGGTTGCTGCTGCGCGAAGTTCCAGATTCTTTCCCATCAGCGTATCAATGGTGGTTTTTTGCAGGCTCTCCCCCTGCTCCTTCTGGGTTTGCAGCGCGGCGATTTGCACCGACATCGTGCGGGTCGTGTCATCGAGCTTTTTCTGCGCGGCAGCAGCAGCAGCGGCCAGCTCGGCGTTCTTTTTCGTTAGCGCATCAAGCGCGGTTTTCTGCCCGCTTTCGCGCTGCGCATACTGAGCCTTCAATGCGCTAATTTGCGCCGACAGGTCGCGGGTCGTGTCATCCAGCTTTTTTTGCGCCGCGTCGGCGGCGGCGGTCAGCTCGGCGTTTTTCTTCATCAGCGCGCTAGCGGCGGCAGGAGCGCCGCTCTCTTGCTGCCCACGCTGCGCTTTCAGCGCGGCAATCTGCGCCGACAGCTGGCGCGTCGTTTCATCGAGCTTTTTCTCCGCCGCTTTGGCCGCAGCGCTCAGCTCCGCATTCTTTTTCCGCAAAGCGCTAAGCGTACTTTCAGTTTTCGTCTGATTCACTCTCTTTCTGACGACGTCCTGCTTTTGCGGTGCTTTTTCATCACGGCTATCGTTATGTTGATTAGCCGACGCCGACTCCCCGCTGGCGGCATCTGAGGCCGGCGGATTGTTGATTTCGAGTTTCGATATATTATCAAGGAAATCTCCTCTCTCAGCACGAGCGGGAGACATCATAATAAGGGTAAAGAGAGACAATAAAATCGCAAGACCGCGAAGATTATATATATTCAATTCCCCCTTATGGTACATCATCTGGCCAGCCCATTCTTAAGTTCGGCTTTTCTTGCCCGGCTTTCGAACTCTTTAATTAATTTCTGCGAAATACTATTACACTTATCATTTATCTTGTATTCAAAAAGTGGAGTAATCGTTGACTTTACGCTGGCCGACGTTTGGCTTGAAACAGAAGCATAAAACTTAGCGTCGTTGATTAAACCATACAGCTCGTTTGAATCCTGCTGAAACTTTTTATCGAGCTTAACTAAAGCATCAACATCCTGGATACACTGCTGTAAGGCAGGAATCTGAGCCGGCTGTTCATTTTGCATCACATCTTTTTTTATTAGCGCGCTCTGTGGTTTTTTAACATTAGCGCACCCCTGTAATAAACCGACAGAAATGCACACCAATGCTAATAATCTATTTCTTATCATTTTCCCATCCATTAGAAAAAAAAGTTCAAAAAATATATTTATCGATTCCAGCAGAAAAAATTTTAACAAACAACGCCAGGCGTTAGATTTGCCATTAATTCAGAAAAAACACACAAAAAGGCTATTTTTTAACCAATTAATAGATGGGAATTATCCTGGTACCTAGCGATATTTTTATCTGAGATTTTACTCAAATCCATATTTTTAATAGCAAACCGCAGTTTATATGCCTGATATTCAACGGGCGTTTGCCAAATCAAATCAGGCATAAGTTTTTTCTAAATCCAGACCAAAAGATCACTCACTCCACTTCGGTCTGGCCACCGTATTCTTCTTCAGAAGATTGCGAAACTCCTTCAGGTAAGGTTCATTGCTGCGCCCGCGTTTGCATATCGCTGAGAAGGGAGATTGAAAGCCAAACTCATTGGGCAGCAGCACGCGCAGGCGATTCTCCTTAATCCAAGGCCAGGCGTAGTGCTCGGGAAGGTAGCCGATATATTTCCCGGACAGGATCAACAGCAGCTGCGCATCGACGGTTTCAACGGTCGCGCTGCCCTTGCTGAAGCCGCGCCGCCGCAGATCGCTGGTATTCCAGTAGCTGCGCGTCACCAGCGGACACTGGCTGATCAGCTCTTTATCGAGCTGTCGGCTAAAGAACATAGGATGCAGGTCGCTGCAGTAGAGCCAGTGCTGCTCGCGGTAGAGCGGTTCGCTAATGATGTTATGCACCCGCGAGTTGTAGCTGCCGATAGCGAGATCGATATGGTTATTCAGTACGCCGTTTAGCTGTTCCGCCGGGGTACGGATAATCAGCTTGATATGCACATTGGGAAACTTATCGCTAAAGCTGCGCAGCACCACCGGCAGCGACAGCGCGGTTTCCGTTTCGATGGAATCAAGCGTTGAGATACAAATCGTACCGCTATGCTCGCCTTTCAGCAGCGCCGACTGGCGCTCCAGCTCGTTCAGTTCACTCAGCACGCGGATCGCCTGCTGTAAAAAATGCTGCCCTTTTTCGGTCAGCGCAAAGCCGCCGCGCCCGCGCTGGCACAGGCTAAAGCCAAGCTGGCCTTCCAGCTGCGACATCGCATTGCTGATTGCGGAAACGGAAATCCCCAGCTCCTGCTGGGCCCGGCCATAGCTCTCAAGACGGGCCACCGCCTCAAAAACCTGGAGCTGTCGAATGTTAAGCGTCGCGTCGTTAAGCATGGCGTTTTAGTTCACTAATAAATGAACTAAGTATTTGCGGCAGACGATTTAAAGTCCAGCGCATCTTTCGCACTATCCCAGTTGTTGAGTTTTGTTGGTCAGATTCAGGAGCTGAAATGGATAACGTCTTTCATCAACCGCAGGGTGGCAACGAAATGCCGCGTTTTGGCGGCCGCGCCACAATGATGCGCCTGCCATTTATTGATAACTTACAGGGACTTGATGCAGCATTTGTCGGCATCCCGCTGGATATCGGGACCTCACAACGTTCCGGAACGCGCTACGGGCCGCGCTACATTCGTACCGAATCGGTGATGATTCGTCCGTACAATATGGCCACCGGCGCCGCGCCTTTTGATTCTCTGTCGGTAGCGGATATCGGCGACGTACCGATTAACACCTACAATCTGCTCAAATCGGTGCAAATTATCGAAGATTACTACACCGGTTTGAATAGTTTTCCGCTTATCCCCCTGACTCTCGGGGGCGATCACACCATTACCCTGCCCATACTGCGCGCGCTAACCAAAAAGCACGGTCCGGTTGGGCTGATTCACATCGATGCCCACACCGATACCAACGATGAAATGTTCGGCGAAAAGATCGCCCACGGCACCACCTTCCGCCGCGCCGTCGAAGAGGGGCTGCTGGACCTCAAACGCGTCGTTCAGATAGGCCAACGCGCGCAGGGCTACGCCGCCGGCGACTTCCAGTGGGGCGTCGATCGCGGCTTTCGTCTGGTCCAGGCGGAGCAGTGCTGGCACAAATCCCTGGCCCCGCTGATGGCCGAGGTTCGCCAGCAGATGGGAGATGGCCCGGTTTATCTCAGCTTTGATATCGATAGCCTCGACCCCATCTGGGCACCCGGCACCGGCACTCCGGAAGTCGGCGGCCTGACATCGATTCAGGCGCTGGAAATCGTGCGCGGCTGCCGCGGCCTGAACCTGATAGGCTGCGACCTGGTCGAGGTCTCGCCTCCCTACGACGTCAGCGGCAACACATCCCAGCTGGCCGCCAACCTGCTGTATGAAATGCTCTGCGTTCTCCCCGGCGTGAAATACCCATAGAGGAAAAACCATGCAGCTTAACGTCTTTCGTACGCTGTGGGGCGTCACCACCCCGTGGCAGCAAACGGTCAACGAACTCAAAAGCGTCGGCTGCTGCGGCATTGAAGCGCGGGTTCCGCTGACGGTGGAAGAGCAGCGGACGCTGGCCCAACGCATCGACGCGTCCGCGCTGGAGTATATCGCCATTGCCTTCAGCGGCGGCGGCGTCATTCCGGCTCAGAGCGAAACGCCCGCGCAGCACCTGGAGCGCTTAAAAGAACGTTTTGCGGCGGCAAAAGCGCTTAATCCGCGCTTCGTAAACCTGCTGGCCGGTAACGACCGCTGGCCGCTGGCGCAGCAGGTGGATTTTCTCGGCAGGGCGCATGAGCTCGCCGCCGAATATGAGCTGTTCTGCAGCTTTGAAACCCATCGCGCCACGTCGCTGTATAGCCCGTGGCTGACGCTGGAGATCGTTCAACAGCTGCCGCAGCTGCGCTTTACCGCCGATATCAGCCACTGGATCGTGGTAAGCGAGCGCCTGCTGGATGACCCCTGCGATGACTTCAGCGCTTTTATCGAACGGGTTCACCATATTCAGGCCCGCGTCGGCTACGACCAGGGACCGCAGGTGCCGCACCCCGCCGCGCCGGAATATCAGTCAGCCCTGCAGTTTCAACAGCGCTTCTGGGAACAGATCTGGCAATCGCAGCGCCGGCGCGGCTACCAGCAAACCACCCTTACGCCGGAGTTTGGCCCCGATGGCTACCTGCATCACCTGCCGTTTACTAACGTTCCGGTCGCCGACCTGTGGTCGCTGAATGCCTGGATGGCCCAGCGTGAACAGCGGCATTTTGTTGAATTCACCTCGCTAACTGAATAAGGAACTGGAGAAATGACCGCTGCAAAAAGTTCTTTTACTGAATTACCGACCATCAATATCAGCGACCTGACCTGCGACGATCTCGCCCGACGCCAGGCGGTGGCCGACGCTATCGGCCAGGCGGCCCGCGAAGTCGGCTTTTTCTACATTACCGGCCACGGCATCGCGCCTGAACTGATTGCCGGGGTCCGCGCGGCGGCCAAAGAGATTTTCGCCCTGCCGATGGAGCGCAAGATGGCGTACTACATCGGACAGTCGAAAAGCCATAAAGGCTACGTTCCGGAAGGCGAAGAGATTTACGGCTCCGGCAAGCCGGATCACAAAGAAGCGTTCGATATCGGCTTTCAGGCCACTGACGACCACCCGTACGTCATGGCGAAAACGCCGCTGATTGGCGCCAACGAGTGGCCGGACGTGCCGGCGTTTAAATCCCGGGTGCTGGCCTACTATGAGGCGGTCTTCGCCCTTGGACATCGCCTGTTTGATGCCTTCGCTCTCGCCCTTGGCCTGCCGGAAGGCTATTTCAGGTCGATGGTCACCTGCCCGCCGTCGAAGCTGCGCCTGATCCACTACCCCTTTGACGCCAGCGCCGAAGACGTTCCCGGTATTGGTGCACATACCGACTATGAGTGCTTCACTCTGCTGCTCGCCGACCAGCCGGGTCTTGAAGTGCTGAACGAAGATAGCGACTGGATCGACGCCCCGCCGCTGAAGAACGCGACCGGAGAAGAGGCTTTCGTGATTAATATCGGCGACATGCTCGAAGTCCTGAGCGCTGGCACATTTGTTGCAACTGCACACCGCGTACGCAAGGTGCCGCAGGAGCGCTACTCCTTCCCGCTGTTCTTCGCCTGCGACTACCACACGCTGATCCGCCCGCTGCCGGGCTTCCTTGAGGCAGGCGAAGCCAGCGAGTATCAAGAACTGAGCATTGGTGAGCATATGTGGAGCCAGGCGTTACAGACCTATCGCTACCTGCGCGAGAAAGTCACCCGAGGCGAGCTCCAGCTCCCTGAACGCGCCCGCGGCACTAACACCTTTGGTCATCTGAAAAAACAAGCACAGCAAAAAACCGTAAATAACCCGTGAGGATAAATGATGAACAAAACGCTAAAAAAACTCTCGCGCCGTGTGGCTTTATCCATCGCCGTCACCGCTTGTTTTTCACCGCTGGCTCAGGCCGCAGAGCTGCTGACCGAGGGCGTATTTAAAGTGGGGATGGAGGTGACCTATCCGCCCTTTGAGTCCTACGACAGCAATAACAACATTGTCGGTATCGACCCGGAGTTCGCGGCGCTGATCGCCGAGCATCTGAAGGCCAAACCGCAGCTTATCGACACGAAGTTCACCAGTCTGATCTTAGGCATCGGTAAAAAATACGATGCGGTGATCTCCGGTATGTACGTGACGCCCGAGCGCCAGAAGCAGGCGGACGCTATCCCTTATGCCCTGTCCGGCGCGTCAATCATTGCGCTAAAAAACAGCACTATTCAGCCGAAAACGGAAGACGAACTGTGCGGCGTGAAGGTGGGACTGCAGGCGGGTACCGCCTGGGTTTCGAGCCTGAAAACGCACTCCGACGAGTACTGTCTGAAAAACGGCAAACCGGCCATTAGTATTCAGGAATTCCCGACCGCGCCGGAAGCCTCCCAGGCCCTGCTGTCGAAAAATATCAACGCCCAGTTAGAAATCGCCCCGGCGGCGCAAATTATCGTCGAAAAAAGCCGCGGTCGCCTGGCCATTAGCTCAAACCGCCTGGTCTATCCGCTGCCGCTGGGAATTTACGTCGCCAAAGGCAATACCGAGTTGGCCGAGGCCATTAAATCAACGTTAGCCACCCTTAAAGCCAACGGCAAATACGACGCCATCATCAAGAAATACAACTTAGAAAGTATCAACTAATACAATAATGAAACGGGAGTCGGTATGGAGTTCGATTGGGGATACTTTTTCTCATTATTTAGCGTTGGGGCATTCTGGCAGGCGTGTGTCACCGTAGTTGTCGTCAGTTCATTGTCCTGGTTTATTGGTCTGATATTAGGTTTTCTTTTAGCCTGCGCTAAGCTCTCCGGCCCGCGCTGGCTGAAGGTTCCCGTCGAACTCTATATTTGGTTTTTCCGCAGCGTGCCGCTGATGGTCCTGCTGGTCTTTGTCTATAACCTGCCGCAGCTGTTTCCGGCCACCCAACCGCTGCTCGGCATTCCGTTTATTGCCGGGCTGGTATCGATGACGGTGACCGAAGCGGCCTATATGGCGGAAATCCATCGCGGCGGACTGCTTTCGGTCGCCAAAGGGCAAAGCGAAGCCGGCCATGCCTTAAGCTTTAGTTTTATCGGCGTTCAGCGCTTAATTATTATCCCGCAGGCGTTTCGTATTTCCCTGCCCACCCTGATTAACGAATACATCACCATCATCAAACTCAGCTCGATTCTGTCGGTGATTTCGCTGCCGGAACTGCTGCTGACCGGCCAGCGCCTGTATGCGCAGAATTTCCTCGTCATGGAGACGCTGCTGGCGGTCGCCGTTTATTACGTCATGGTGGTGACGGTGTTTACCTGGCTGTTCAGGGGGCTGGAAAACCTGCTGGATATTCAACGTAAGCGTCCGCAAACGCTCAATGAGAGTGAATGCGCAACCCTGCGCCAGAACCTGAAGCCGCCGGTACAGATGCAAAAAGCGCAGGCCGCCAGCGGCAACCCGCCGGCGCTGGATCTCCATGCCATCGAAAAATCCTGGGGCCAGCACCACGTGCTGAAAGGCATCGACCTGAAAGTGGAAAACGGCGAGGTGATCAGCATCATCGGCCCGTCCGGCTCCGGCAAGACCACCCTGATCCGCACGATTAACGCCCTTGAGAGCATCGACGGCGGCGAGATCATTCTTTACGGCGAGGATTATCTGAAAGGCGCATCCGTTGTCGATAAACAGCAAATGCGCGCGGGCGTACGCCGCATCGGCATGGTGTTCCAGGGCTTCAACCTGTTTCCCCACCGCACGGTGCTGGATAACGTGATGCTCGCCCCGCTCTATCACAAGCTGCTTGACCGCGCCGCCGCCAGGGAGCAGGCGCTGTGGCTGCTGGATCGCGTCGGTCTGCTGGCGCACGCCGAAAAGTACCCGTACCAGCTCTCCGGCGGCCAGCAGCAGCGCGTAGCCATTGCCCGCGCCCTGGCGCTGAAACCGGACATCATGCTGTTTGATGAACCCACGTCGGCGCTGGACCCTGAACTGGTTGGCGAAGTGCTGAAGGTCATTCAGTCCCTCGCCCGCGAAGGCATGACGATGATTATCGTGACCCACGAGATGGACTTCGCCTTATCAATTTCTGACCGGGTGGTGATGATGGAAAACGGCGTCGTGCAGAGCGATATGCCGCCGCAGCGCATTCGTAACGATGTCGCCGATCCGTCGCTGACCCGCATTCGTGAATTTATGGGAGTGCAATAAATGGCAACTGAACGGGAACTACGCCAGCAGCTGGCCGCCGCCTATCGTCTGGCGGCGCTCTTCGGCTGGGAAGACACGCTGTATACCCACTTTTCCGTACGCCTGCCCGGCGACGGCGAGCCGCGGTTTTTGATTAACCCCTTCGGCATGATGTTTGACGAAGTCACCGCCAGCAATTTAATCGTGGTCGATATGCAGGGTAAGGTCGTCGAAGGCAGCGCCCCGGCGAACTCGGCGGGCTTTACGATTCATAGCGCGGTCCATATGGCCCGCGAAGACGCCCACTGCGTGATCCACACCCATACGCTGCCGGGGATGGCGGTTGCCGCCTGCGCAGACGGGCTGCTGCAGCTTAACCAAATCAGCACCGAATTTTATCAACGCGTCGGCTACCATCCTTATGAAGGCGTGGCGTTCGATCTCGATGAACGGGTGCGGATCCAACGCTCGCTCGGCGAGAACATCGCCATGATCCTGCAAAGCCACGGCCTGCTGTCGGTCGGGCGCACCGTCGCCGATGCGTTTTATATCATGTACTACCTGAACCGCGCCTGCGAGATCCAGATGGCCGCCGCGCAGCTGGCACCGCTCAGCCCCATTCATACGATACCTGAGCCGCTGAGCCGACACGCCTGCGAGCAGCTGATGGGGGTTGAACATGAACGCCAGCTGGTGTGGCAGGCGTGGCTACGCCGCCTCGATCGTCTTGATACTTCTTATAAAAGCTAATGCCTATGACTCAGTTAACCATCGTCGTGGATTGTAACGATCCTCAGTACAGCGAGGAAATTTGCGCCGCGCTCGCGCTGTTTCCGCAAGTGAAAGCGGTTCTGCCAGAGGACCCCGCCGCCCGCGAGGCGCAATACGCCTGCTGCTGGTTTCCCGACCCGCAGCTGCTGGCGCGCTCGCCTCAGCTGAAGCTGATCCAGGCCGCGTCCGCCGGCGTCGACCATTTGCCCGCCAGCGTTTTCGCCAGCGATGTTCCGCTCTGTCGGGTGGTGGATGAAGATTTTCGTCACGGTATGTTTGAATACGCGCTGTGGGGCGTGCTGTGGTTTCAGCGGCGCTTTGACCGGGCGCTGGCCCACCAGCGCGAGCGCGTCTGGAAAATGTATCCACAGCGAGCGGCAGCCGATTATCACGTTGGCGTCATGGGCCTCGGCGAAATTGGCGGCTATATCGCCTCGCAGCTGGCCGGGCTGGGGTATCGGGTTTCCGGCTGGGCGCGTAGCGAAAAAGCCCTTACCGACGTGCGCTGCTACCACGGGGAGGCGCAGGCCGGCGAATTCCTTGGCCAACTGGATGCGCTGATCAACGTCCTGCCGTTAACCGAGCAGACGCGAGGCATCCTCGCCCATCCTTTACTGCAGCAGTTGCCCGACGGCGCGGCGCTGATTAACTGCGGCCGCGGCGAGCATATGGTGAATCGGGACGTGCTCGAGGCGCTGGATAGCGGCAAGCTCTCCGGCGCGCTGCTTGACGTCTTCCCCGTCGAGCCGCTGCCCCAGCAAGACCCGCTATGGCAACATCCGCAGGTGGTTATCACTCCGCATATGGCCTCCATCGCGCAGACGGAGGTGATTGCCCGCCAGCTGCTGGACAACATCCAGCGGCTGCGGCAGGCGCTGCCGCTGAAAAACCTGGTGAACAAACAGAGCGGTTATTAAGCCCGAAAACGTCAATAGTCTCATATCCGCTGCTACGCTTAATGGTCTGTCCGACAAAAAATAAGGCTGTCAGCATGAATATTGATTTATCGGGGAAAGTCGCACTGGTCACCGCCTCTACCGGCGGTATTGGTTTCGCCATCGCCAAAGGTCTGGCGGCCAGCGGCGCGGAAGTGATAATTAATGGTCGCAGCGAGCGTAGCGTGAGCGCGGCCCTCGCCCGTTTGCAAAATGCGGTTCCCGGCGCAACAACGCGTCCGGCGATCGCCGACTTAAGCAGCGCTGAAGGCGTCAATTTGCTGGTGCAGGCGGTGAGCGGGGTCGACATTCTGGTGAATAACGCCGGTATTTACGGCCCGCAGGATTTCTATGAAACCGATGATGCAACCTGGGAAAACTACTGGCAAACCAACGTGATGTCCGGAGTGCGTCTTTCCCGTGCCCTGCTACCGGCTATGGTGCAGCAAGGCTGGGGTCGGGTGGTGTTTATCTCTTCGGAATCGGCACGTAATATTCCGGCGGATATGATTCATTACGGCGTGACTAAAACCGCTCAGCTGTCGCTGGCCCGCGGGCTGGCGAAGTTTGTCGCCGGAAGCGGCGTCACGGTCAATAGCGTGCTGCCGGGGCCAACTATCTCTGATGGCTTTGCTGAGATGATGAAAGATGAAGTCGCGAAAACCGGGAAATCGCTGGAACAGCTGGCAAAAGAGTTCGTGATGGCGAACCGCCCAAGCTCGGTGATTCAGCGCGCGGCCACGGTGGAAGAAGTTGCCAATATGGTGGTTTACGTCTGCTCGACACAGGCTTCAGCGACGTCAGGTGCGGCGCTACGCGTTGATGGCGGCGTGGTGGATGATATTGTCTGATAAGCTGCGCACCATAATATTGGCCCCGGTTTTGGCATAGGGGATCGCATCCGCCTGCCGGGTACGCTCCGGTGTGATATAGCGCGCCGAGGATTAAGCTGCTGAATTTGGTATCCGCCAGCTGTAGCGTCAGGGTGGCGTCCGCCGCATTGGCCGCCGGGACAAGTCCCGATGCCAGAACCAGCGTAGTGGCGAGATAGCGCAATGAGAGATTTCTTTTCATCATAAGGCTCCCTCGTTATTTATAGAGAAATGCGCCAATGATGGGCGTCGGCAAGCTGGCACAAGAGTTCAAACATCATGGTCGCGCCGGTCAGGCTGGTGAGATTGCCCTGATCAAAGGGCGGCGAGACTTCCACTACGTCGGCACCAATCAGATTCAATCCCGCAAGCTGACGAACGCAGCGCTGCGCCTGCAGCGTGGTCATACCGCCAATTTCCGGCGTTCCGGTACCTGGCGCATAGACCGGATCCAGGACATCGATATCGAAGCTGATATAGGTAGGCTGCTCGCCGACAATCGCGCGCGCCCGCTGCATCACCTTGTCAATACCCAGCTCGTCCACCTGCTCCATGCGAATGATGGTGATGCCGTTTTCCTCCGCCCAGCAGTGTTCATCTGCGGAAAACAGCGCGCCGCGAATACCAATTTGTACCGTACGCCGTGGATCGAGAACCCCCTCTTCTACCGCACGACGAAACGGGGTACCGTGGGTAAAGCGCTCGCCGCCGAAATAACTGTCGTTGGTATCCGAGTGGGCATCAAAATGGATCATTCCCAGCGGTTTATCCCGTCCGAGCGCGCGTAAAATCGGCAACGTGGTGAGATGGTCGCCGCCAGCGGTTAAAGGCATCACCTGCTGTTCAGCCAGGGCGCGATACCAGGCCTCAATGCGCGCCAGGCTATCCTGCATATCAACCGGATTGATACGCACATCCCCCAGGTCACCAACGCGGGCGTAATCATAGGGAGAACGGCGGGTAGTCTGGTGGATCCGACGCACCAGGCTTGAGGCATTGCGTAGCTCGCGTGGCCCGTGGCGAGTTCCCGCACGGTTTGTTGTTCCGCCGTCCCACGGCACGCCTACGATGCCGATATCCAGCTCAGCGGCCTGCGGTGCGAAAGGGAGGCGGAAAAAAGTCGGCAATCCGCTAAAGCGCGGGATTTCACCGTCCTGCGGCTGCGGATAGTTTTTTTCTGTTGCGGTAGTCATTGCGGTGTCTCCATGGCTTATTGGGCGATGAAGACATACTGCTGAACGGGGAATAGAGAAAAAATAGTCAAAGCCAAAAAATTAGTTTAGAAAAATAACAACAAAACCGGAGCTTACAGCGGAGTATCCCCTTTATGTCAGTTGGAAAATTTCCCAATCTGCGGCTGTTACACGTGTTTATTACCGTAGCGAAATACCAGGGCTACGCCAATGCGCAGCAGGAGCTCAACCTGACAGTTTCGGCTATCAGCAACTATATGAGCGAACTGGAAGAGAAACTTGGGATCATCCTCTGCCGTCGCGGCAGGGGCGGTTTTTCTCTGACCGAAAAAGGGGAAACCGTACTCCAGCAAAGCATCGACCTGCTGAATTCAATGGAGGATTTTGAGCGCAATACGGCGACGCTACGCGGCGAACAAACCGGGATCTTTAACTTTGGAGTGATCGATTCAACAATTACCGACCCGATGCTGCCGATGAGCGACATCATCGCCACATTTAGCGAACGTTTCCCGCGGGTGCATATCAATTTACAGGTCAAAAGCCCGAACGCGCTTTTGCAGGGCGTACTGAACAATGAACTGGATATTGCCATCGGTACCTTCTCGTTGCAGGCTAATAGCGTGGTGTCCCATCCGCTCTATCGCGAACAAAACTGGCTCTATTGCGGCGACAAACACTCGCTATTTACCCTTAAACATCCGACGGAAGCACTGATTTCCGAGATGCGAATGGTCACCCGCAGCTACTGGAGCAGCAGCGATTTAGGGCGTAAGGGATTTAAGCGGAGCGTCGCAAGCGCGGAAAGTATGGAAGCGCAGCTGATGCTGATTCTGTCCGGCAAATACGTCGGCTATCTGCCGGAACACTACGCTTTGCCATGGGTGCAATCGCATAAGCTGCGCGCACTGCTGCCGACGGAATATGGCTATCAAGCGCCTTTTTCGCTGATTTTCCGCCGCGGCCGCAGCAAAGAACCCCTGATTCGCGCCATGCGCGATATCGTGCGCTTGCGCGTTAAATCACGCAAAAGTTAGACCCTCTGGGCTGCCCTTCCCCCCACCAGTACCGCCGCCAGCGCAACCACAACCGGCGCCAGCGAACCCCACAGCACGGCATTCCAGCCGAAGAGATTCATCAATGCGCCGGAGGAAAACGAGCCAATCATCATGACCCCGAAGACAATAAAATCGTTCAGCGATTGCACCTGAGTTTTCTCTTCCGGGCGGTGAAAATCCATAATCTGCGCCGACGCGCCGGTAAAGCCGAAGTTCCAGCCAATGCCGAGCAGGATGAGCGACAGCCAGTAGTGCATAACGTCGATACCGGCGAGGCCAACCATCACCGACAGCACCAGCAGAATCAACCCTGCGGCGTTAATACGCCGGGCGCCGAAGCGATTAATCAACTTGCCGGTAAAAAATCCGGGGCCGTACATGGCGATCACGTGCCACTGAATGCCCAGATTCGACGCCTGCTGCGAGATACCGTGCATGTGCATGGAAAGCGGCGCGGCGGTCATCAGAAAGTTCATCACCATATAGGAGATTGCGCCGCTGAAGACCGTCCGGGAAAACCCCGGCTGGCGTACGATTTCGCCCAGTGGACGCCCGCCAGATTGGGTCTGCGCCACCGGCGCGGCGGTTTTTACCCCCAGCAAGACCAGCGCCGATAGCGCCGCCACCAGTCCCTGAGCGATAAAGGTCATTGCGAAGGTGTGCGGTGGCCACAGATTCATGGTGCCGGTCACCAGCATCGGGCCGATAACCCCCGCCGCCACGCCGCCCCCCATGACCAGGGAGAGCGCCCGGGCGCGCCGCTCGCCGCTGACGCCGTCGGTGGCGGCAAAGCGGAAAGAAACCGCCACCGCCGCATAGGCGCCGCCGAAAAAGGCCGCGATACAGAATAGCCAGAACGAACCGAGCACCACCGCCAGCGCAGCCAGTACTCCCGTCAACACGCCGGCCCCGGTGCCGGTCATAAAGACCGTTTTGCGTCCGCGCCTTCTGGCCAGTGCGCCAAACGGCAGTATGCAGGCGGCCATGCCCAGCACAAAAATGGTCACAGGCAGCGTTGCCAGCGTCGGAGAGGGCGCGATGGCGTTGCCAACAATCGCGCCGGTGGCGTAAAACACCACCGAGTTTGCCCCCGCCAGCGCCTGTGCCGTCGCCAGGCGAATAATATTCTGGTTTTGCTGCCCGACGGGCAGCGTTATCTCAGCGCTCATGGACTCTTTTTATCCTGAATTCGTTTTCGTTATGCCAATACCCTGACTGACATAATGAACGTAATCAGGCATTCCGACCAGCCATCACGCCGCCATCAATATCCCAAACCGCGCCGGTCACCCAGCGGGTGCTCTCGCTGAGGAGAAAAGCGACGGTCTGCGCGATATCATCAGGCGTGCCGACGCGGCCAATGGGATGGAAGCCGTCAAAGCTATTCATCACCGCCTTCACATCCTCTTCAGGAATAAAGCCTTCATAGATTGGCGTATGCACCACCGCCGGGGATACCGCATTGACGCGAATACCGCTGCCGCCCAGCTCAATCGCCAGGTTTTTCGTCAGCGCATGCAGCCCCGCCTTCGCCATGGAGTATGCCGAGGACGGCGTCGCGCCGATGGCCTGCTGCGCCCACATCGACCCGATATTCACAATCGAGCCTTTGATGCCGTTGGCCAGCATATTGCGCACCACCTCGCGGGTGATAAAAAACGTCGCGCGGTTGAGATGCATATACCGATCGTAATCGGCCATTTCATGTTCGATAAACGGCTTCGGGAAGAAGACGCCGGCGGCGTTGACCAGCAGGCTGATATCCTGATGCTCTGCATTGATGTTCGCCATTACCTGCTGCATACCGGCCTCGCTCGTCAGGTCAGCGACGATAACATCTACCTTCCCCGCTGCCGCCAGCGCCTGGCGCGCCCGTTCGGCCTTTTCCCGGCGATTGCCCACCAGCACCACGCTGCCGCCATTCTCCACCACCCGTTTGGCCGTCGCCAGCCCCATACCGCTGGTTCCGCCAACCACGAGCAGTTTTTTTCCCATAAACGTCGTATTCATCATTCACCTCTTCACGTTTGCTTGTATGGCCTCAGCATGCCTGTCCACAACCGCGCTGACGAATGAGAAGAAATAGTCCTGCAGCAAAGAAAATCTATCTTGATAGCCTATACTGGGGCGAAATTTGACTGAGGGATATCCAGCATGCGATCGCTTAACCGACTGAAATGGCTTCACGCTTTTGAAGCCGCCGCCCGCCACGGCAGCTTTACCGGCGCGGCGCGCGAGCTGGGGGTCACCCCCGCCGCCGTCGGGCAACTGGTCAGGGCGCTGGAAGAGTGGGTCGGCCATCCGCTGCTGCACCGCACCCGTGCCGGTAAAGCGCGTCTGACCCTGGTGAGCGAGGCCCAGGAAGCGCTGCAGGATATTACGCAGGGACTGGATAAGCTGGAGAGCGGGCTGAATAAGCTTCGCGGCCGCCGGGCGCGTTCGGTGGTGGTGATCACCGCCTCGCAGGTGCTGATGATGAACTGGCTGATGGAGCGCTTAAATCGCTTCTCCGCCGCCCATGAAAATATCGACCTGCGCCTCAACGTTACGGAAAAGCTGATGGATGTGGCCCACGGCGAAGCGGATTTAGGCATTCGCTGCGGCCGCGGCGACTGGCCCGGGGTCGATAAAACCTGGCTGATGGATGAGGAGGCGGTGCTGGTGTGCAGCCCGCTTATCGTCCCGGCAGAAAAAATCGCCTGCGGCGACTGGCTGGCGGCGCAAAAGCTAATTCATGATGATACGCCGCATCCCGGCGCCAGCTTTCCCTCATGGGAGGATGTGCTGACCGCGGCTCAGGCCCCGACGGCGCGCGATAGCGGACTGCATATCGACTTAACGTCGGCGGTTATCCTTGCCGCCCTCAGCGGGCGCGGCGTCGCCCTCGTCCGCCGGGCGCTGGTAAAACAGCTCCTCGCCACGGGGCAGCTCGTCCAGCTACAGCCCGCCCGCCGCTGGCCGCTCACCTGGTCCTACTACATCGTGACGCCGCAGCATGCGGTCATGCGTCCGGAAGTGACGGTGTTTTATGACTGGCTGCTTCACGATGTGCTGGCGGAAAACCCGATGCGCTGATTATCTTCCGCCAAACCCGCATAGAAAACCTTTATTGCACTATGGTTTTACCTGGTCATGAATGCGCCACTTCTGCTTAAGCACATTTTTATCCTGGCTGGCCAGCCACTGGTTTACCTTCTCCAGCAGCTGCGGGTTATCTTTATTCATCATGTAGACTTTAAAGCTGGCGGTGCCCGGGAACGGCGTCTCGTTAGCCACGCAGAATACGCCCGGTTCATTGCTCTGGTAATAGACGCCTTCAATCAGGTCGGTCACCATCATATCCGCCGTTTTCTGCCGCAGCGCTTCAAGGTTATCGATATTGTTTTTCACCCGGATAATTTGCGCATGCTTGATATGTTCATCGACAAAGCTTTGGTTGGTTCCCCCCGGATTCACTACCACCTTCACGTTCGGCTGGTCGATTTTTTCCAGGCTACCGAGGGCTGGCGCCGACGCGCAGTTAGCCAGCGCAATCTTGCCGTTCGGCACCACCGGCTGGCTTAACGCGAAATCCTTCGCCCGCGCCGCGGTTTCCGTCACCCCGCCCATGGCGATATCAAACTTATCGGCCTGCAGATCGGCGGAGAGCGTTGGCCAACTGGTCGGCACGAAGCGCACCTTCAGGCCAAGCCGCTTGCCGAGATCTTTCGCCATATCCACATCGTAGCCCAGCAGTTCTCCGGCTTTATTGTGAAACGCCAGCGGCGCGTAGTCTCCCGGCACACCGACTTTAAGTTCGCCGCTTTGTTGGATGCTGTTCATGTCGCGCGCCTGGGCGCCAAAGGCGATGGCGGCAATGATGAAAGCAAGACCTGACTTCAACTTCATCTTTATATCCTTGTCCTAATGTGAACCGCTTTTGATTAAACCGCGCTGCGCAGCGGGTTCTGTTTATTCGCCATAAAATCTTTAATCATGGTCGCCGTCAATACCGGCGGCGAAAAAGCGGACAGCGTCCCTTCGGCGGCGCGCCCGGCGAGCAGCTCGCAAAAGCGTTCAACCTGATTAACCGGACAAGCGGCAATATCCTGGGCAGAGTAACGCCACCAGCGTAGCGCCAGCAGCTGCGCGATAATCGCCTCGCTAAAGCGCATGCGGATGACCTTCGCCGGATTACCACCGACGATAGCGTACGGCGCGACGTCTTTGACCACCAGCGCGTTGGCGGCAATAACGGCCCCATCGCCAATCGTGATGCCCTGCGCCAGGGTGACATTCTGACCAATCCACACATCGTTGCCGATGGTGATTGGCCGGGGTGTTTTCTCAAAAGGGTAAAACTGGTTGGGCCTGCCGCTGTCGGCCGCCAGCGTCGCCATAACGCCGGAGTGATGGGCATAAAAAACCGGGCTGGCGCTGGCCCACTCCAGCGGATGCCGGTCGCCCAGCACCTGGAGCCGATCGGCAATCGAGGTGTAGCGCCCTACCCTGATGAGCGCCGGCAGCAGGGTTCGCGTATAGCTAAAAGCGCCCAGTGAGGCCAGCCGTTCGCCGCAGCGCCCCCAGTAGGTGGTATAGGCCTCGGTAGCTAAATTTTCCGGTACGTCGATCGGCAGATCATCACGGTAAAAGGCGTGGGCGCAGACCAGCTTCTGCCCGCCGACAAAAACGCGCTGCGCCTGCAATAGAGGCTTAAGATCACCAAAGGCGATTTTCATTTTCGATTTTCCCGCACAAAAGTACTCCCGGCCAGCCGCTTAATCTCTCGATCATTGATAGCGTACCGATCCGCTCACCGTGCGAAAAATCGTTATGACATCTCTTTTTTGTGAGCCACAGCGCGAAAGCGACGGTCAGTTATACTCCAGCGCAAACGTCACCATGCTATTGGCGGTGCCGGCGGTTACCGCGTCATCCGTCTGTACGTACTGGGCGTTGAAGTTGATATTTTCCGCCGCGCCGGCGCTGCTGGCGGTAATCCGCTTGAGCACAGGTAAGTTGCTGGCCTCGTTAATTTTGACGCCGGTTCCGGCTGCCGGCGCCGGGGCGCTGTTATTGCCGTAGGTGAGCCTGACGCCCACCCCGCTCGCGGAGGCATTGTCTTTGCTGAGCGCCAGGGTATCCGTTCCCCCGCTTTGCGTCGTCACGCCAAAAAAACCAATACGGATATCGGTCGGCGTGGAGCAGAAGACCGGAATGGAGAAGCTCCTGGCGCTGCCGCCGACGGTATTTTTGCCTTTAAACTCCGCTTTATTTACCGCGCCGAGGCTGACGTGAATATTCGCGGTTGAGACCTGACAGCTGCCGCTGCTGCCGATATCGACATTCAGCGCGGCCATATCGAGAGTGACCGGCGGGCTGGCGACAAAAGCGGCACTGCTGTCGGCCTGCTGCTGAATAGTCAGTTCGCCAATCTGCGGCTGCGCCGGAACGTTAGCGTGGTTACCGCTGGCCAGGGCGACCTCGCCGGTCTTATAAAACGTCACGAAGACTTTCACCACAATCTGCTGCTGCGTCAGCAGGTTAGCTATTTCATTGCTGTCGCAAACCGTCACGGACTCCGCGCTACCGGCCGCATGGCTGCCATCAATCACGCGAATGGCGCCGCCGCTGCACTGAAAACCCAACGTGTAGCCCATGCCGTCCAGCGCGGAGGGAAAAACGTGCTGGCCGCCGATCGACAGGGGCGATGAGGCGGTTTTAAGCTGCCGATACACCAGACGTTTAGCCGCCGCTTTCGGCAGCTGAAGATCGCAGGTGAAATGAATTCCGCTGCCGTTATCCGCCATCACGCTGGTCATCTGCGTATTCAGCGGCAGCGTAGGCAGGTACTTGATATTCTGGACGTTAACGGTCATCTGACCGATATCCACTTTGCAGGTTTCCGCCCACCCGCCGTGGCTATAAATCCCGGCCATTAGCAGCAATAAAAACGATACTATGCGCAAAATCACCTCTGTGCTGACCTACTGGCAGACGCCAGAGACGGTTTTTACCGGACTCTGCCCCTGCTGTACGGTATCGGTAAGATGGAAATGCAGCGCGCATTTCCGCGAGATATTGTCGGCGTTCCAGGCGACATCAAGCGTCCCTTCTTGCGGGATACCGCTCAGATAGACCTGCCCGCCATCGGCCACCATGCCGCCCGGAGCCGCGCCTTGCTCGTCTTCAGCCTTATGCAGGCGAACGCTGGCACCAAACGGCAGCGGGCCGCGGCTGTCGCTGAGCGTAAACAGTACGCGGTTGCCGATATGGGTCTGATAGTTTGCCTGCACCACCGCCCCGCCGCCGGGGATCACCGTCTGTCCTTCCAGCTCAACATCGGCATCGTCGGCCAGCGATTCGGTATCGAGCGTAATGGTGTTTTTGCGATACGCCGTCAGCGAGGGCACCACCGCATACCCCCGCCAGTCGGTGTGCACGTTGCTGCCGTTTTGAATCGCCACATCGGCGGCTCCCGGCGCGCGTACGATGGCAAAGCTTTCGCCGACGGTCTGCCCCAGCGTCACGCCATGAGGATGGGCGACGATGGAGCCCGATGCGCCCCAGGTCAGCTGATGGCTTGCGCTATCCTGGCGATAGCCGAGCTGCGCGGTTCCGTAGCCGCCATGGTAATCTAGCGATGCGCTGCTGTTACTCCCCTGGCCGCCGTTAGCGTAGCCCTGCTGCAGGGAATAATAGAGATTGGGATTACGCGGAATCGAACCATACAGCGACGCCTGCTGCGAGGTGCGTCCGTTATTGCCGGAGGTAGTGCTGTAGCTAATCGCGCTCTCGGCAAGCGGGCCGCCAAGCGGAATGCTCAGGTTGAAGGACCACGAGCGATCGGCTTTTTGGCGATCGGAAGACTGGGTGTAGTAATAACCCACGCCCCACGAAACGCCTCGCCAGGCGCTGTAGAATCCGAGATGGATTGTTTCATCGCGGCTTTGGCGGTGCCAGTATTCCTGCGACCAGGCGGAAATCGCCAGGCTGCTCATACCGCCAAACGCCTGCGATACAGAGATTTCCTCGCGGCTGCGCTTGTTGTCCACGAGACCATTGCGGCTCTCAAGCGCGTTGGCCTCGCTAAAGTCGTAATAACCGCCAGAAGAGTAGCGATAGCTGGCGAGGCTAAATGAGGTGCCGGTTCCGGCAAAATCCTTCTGGTACTGCACGCGCAGCGAGTGGCCCGCCGAGCGCTTTCCCGACGGCGTCGTGGTGTTGGCCCATGTCGCATCGCCCCCAAGCGAGCCCAGCTCGCCAAAGCCGCGTCCGACGCCGAGCGCCCAGGACTGGTAATCCTGCGCCAGCTGGCTACCGCCGTAGAGCGTGAACTCAGCCGGCAGCCCATAAAATAGCGTCCCCTGTAAAAACGTCGGCGATGGCGTCCGGCTCTGCCCCGAATGGTAGCGCCCGGCGCTCAGGCTGAATTTCACCCGTCCTTCGCGCAGCATAAACGGTACGGCTGAAAAGGGTTGGGTAAAGGTCCGCACCGAACCGTCGCTCTCTTTTACCTGGACTTCGAGGTCGCCGCTTTGCGCCGTCGGATAGAGATCGCTTATGGCGAACGCCCCCGGCGAAACGAACGTTTCATAGATAACGTAGCCATGCTGGGAGATGGTGACTTTCGCATTGCTGTGCGCCATCCCGCGGATCGTCGGGGCGAAGCCGCGCTGGCTATCCGGCAGCATTTCATCATCGGACATCAGCTGGACGCCGCGAAACTGCACGCTGTCGAAAACGTCGCCGCTCGTAAAGGTATCGCCCATCCGCAGCAGGCTTTTGAGTGACTTCAGGTCGCGCTGCAGCCAGGTGCTCTGTGAATTCCAGCGCCGGGTCCGGTCATACTCCATCGACGAGACGTTACGCAGTCGCCAGGCGCCAAAGTTCACTCCGCTGCGTAAATTCAGATAGCTGGAGCGGCTGTTGTCATCCGACTGCCGGGTTTGCGACCCGGTCAGGTTGTAGTTAACAAACGCCGCCGGAATCCCCTCATCCCAGCGCGCCGGATCGACGTACCCGCGGCTTTGCACGTTCATTGCCGCCTGGGGAATGCTTAAGTTCAGGCGCTGAGTGGCAAAGTCAAAACGGCTGCTGGCATCGGGGATATAGCGTTCGATGTGGGTGAACGGCTCTCCCTCATGCAGGGTATTAAACGCCGGGAAAGCGCTGACGTTGACGCCATATTCCGCCAGCTGCGCCGGGGTTAACTGCGGCTGCAGCGCGCCGTTGCTGTCGACAAATGTCACCTCGCTCTGGGCTATTTCCTGGTTATTTACCCAGATGCTGACCGGATATGTCCCGGGCTGCTGGCCGCCTGATTTAGCAAAATAGTGTAAATCAGCGGTCTTTTGCTGCGGATTGGCAAATTCTAATGCCGCCGGATCAAAGTAGTCCTCCGCCCGCGCGATACCGCTTTGGCACAGCAGAAAAATCGCCGTCGGCAATAAGAAAATCCCGCCGGTTGGCGCCGCGATCGCCGAATAAACGGAAGTCATATCAGAAGTGTTATTTTTCACAATATCCCGACCAGGCGAAGCAAAATAATTACTGTTGCGCGTAATCCGTAATACCACCGAAGTCATTAATAGCGCGCCATTTAACTACCCCGGAATGAGTAATCGGCCACTCTTTATGGTCAAGGGGGCCAATCATGCCGGGTTCAGGAATGTCTGTCGCGCCAACCGAAATAACAAAAAAGGAGACAAAATAGGGCGTCGGGTTTTGGGCAACCAGTCTGGAACCTTCGATTTTAAACGTCACCTTGCGCCATGCATCGGCAGGCTCCCCCGGGAGACCATTCGGACGATAGAAAATCTTAAATTTTGATTTAATATTAACCTGAAGCTTATTCGCTTCATCTTTTTTCGTGGGCGCAATGCTTTTTACGTTGAGCCAAAAAACGGATTCGCGATCGGTGGGCAGCGTTCCGCCAATATAGTTAATACGCAATACGTTCTGCTGTTCGGGATCGAGACGGAAAAGCGGCGGCGTCACAATAAAAGGCACGCGGCTTTTATTGTTTTCCGCATAGTTTTCCACCCACGATTGCACCAGATAAGGTGAATGAGTATCCGCGTTGGTGACCGATATTGCGGCTTCACGTTTCCCTTCCTGATAAACAACACGGGTTCCTCCCATGACAATACCGGCCTGTGCCGCAGTTGATAGCAATAAAAAGGCTATCGCGGCGATCGTTCGTTTCATAATGACTACCGTCCGGGAATAATAAAAGCGGGTATCACGACCTGAAGCTGATAAAAAATTTGCAGTAATGCTGCAGCCCGTATTTCAGCCAGGCGGCGGCTCGGTCTGGGAAGCCATGAATAACCGCAGCTTTACCCGCTTTTAGGGTATTAGTTGTAAACCATATTGAAGTTGGCCGTACCGTTGGCAGAACCGGCGGAAACCGCGCTGGTTGAGACATAGTCGGCAAAGAATTCCAGATCGGCGGTACCTGTCGCCGCCCCGCTCGCGCCAGCGGTAACGCTGTGGCCGCGTGACACGGCGCCGAGATCAACCGGCGTTGACTTGTCGTCTTCGTAAAGCTTTATCGCCACCCCGCTTGCGGTACCGTTAATCGCCAGCAGATCGCTATTGTTGGTATCGCGGGTACCGTCAAACAGTACCGAGACGGTGGTAACGGTGGAAGGACAATCTTTTACTTTGATGTGGAAGGCGGTTTTCGTCGTTTCAGAACCAGCGCCGGTAAAATAGCTGCTCGCCCATTTCCCCAGATCGACGCTTTGGTTCGCGCTGGTGCTATCGACATTACAGGAGGAGTCAGTAATGGAGCCGGTAAATTCTACCTGGCCGCCCGTGCCCTGGGTTCCCGCATTAGAACCGGGGTTAACGGTCATTGCTGAACTGGCCGGTTGTGAAGGACTGGATAATGCGCTAGCGGAAGCCAGAGCACCGACAAACATTGCCATAATACGAAATTGCGTTTTCATTATTCATCTCATCTCTAACTTATATTTTCGGCAGATTGAGCGCGAGGGCTTAAGCCTCGTACAAATCTGCGTACAGATCCTCCATGTTAATAATATTCGCGTTCCGTCCGCAGGATAGCAGGCAGCAAAAAATCTGAGCTGCTTATTTGACTCTTTTATTAAAAAGAAAGTTACTTCGGCGTAATTGATAAACCATTCATTAAGGGAACAAATAAATACTATCCTTACCCATTACAATTCGCAATATTTTGTTATGTTAATGAAATGCTGTTTTATTTTACATATGAAAATAATATTCAAAACATTGCTCTGTTTGTTAATTAACGCAACCAAAAATCACGAGACAACAACATTAAAAATCAACATCAGACAGTGTAATTTAACAATCACACTTAAATTTACCGCGATTTTTCGGCAATCATTCTGTGAGCGGACCGTGAATTTACACAATATTAGGATAAATCCTAGATTGGTTTTAATCTTATTTTCGTAACCAAATAAACAATAATCACCTGAGTAATTATATATAGGGGATATCAATGGCAAGGGTATTTCATGTGAAAGTAAGGAAGGCAAAACGAATAACAGCACTTTCTTTGTGGAATAATAAACCCGCAATCCGTGCTGAAGATTGCGGGTTTTCCTAAAATAAATAGCTGACGGCGCCGATCAGAACAGACCCAGCGGCGCCGTGCCGTAGCTCACCAGCAGGTTCTTCGTCTGCTGATAGGCGTTAAGCGCCATCTTATGGGTTTCGCGCCCTACGCCGGACTGTTTGTAACCGCCGAACGCGGCGTGCGCAGGGTAAATATGATAGCAGTTGGTCCACACTCGGCCGGCCTTAATGCCGCGCCCCATGCGATAGGCCAGATTGGTATCCCGCGTCCACACCCCGGCCCCAAGGCCAAACTGGGTCTGGTTAGCAATAGACAGCGCCTCGGCTTCATCTTTAAAGGTGGTGACGCCGATAACCGGGCCAAAGATCTCCTCCTGGAAGCTGCGCATATCGTTGCGCCCCTGAATCAGCGTCGGCTGAATATAGAAACCGTTATCCAGTTCGGCAGAGATACTGGCGCGTTCGCCGCCGGTCAGGATCTTACCGCCTTCATCGCGGGCGATCTTAATATAGGAAAGGATCTTATCGAACTGCTGACGCGACGCCTGCGCGCCGATCATCGTGTCGGTATCAAAGGGGTCGCCGCGGCGAATTTGCGCTACCTTATCCATGACCCGCGCCATAAAGGGCTCGTAGATAGACTCCTGAATCAGCGCGCGGGACGGGCAGGTGCAGACCTCGCCCTGGTTAAAGAAGCCCAGCACCAGGCCCTCTACCGCCTTCTCGATATACTCTTCTTCGCCTTCCATCACGTCGGCAAAATAGATATTCGGCGACTTCCCGCCCAGCTCAACGGTACAGGGGATAATATTTTCCGCCGCGCAGGCCATAATATGCCGGCCTACCGGCGTGGAGCCGGTAAAGGCGATTTTGGCGATGCGTTTACTGGTTGCCAGCGCTTCGCCCGCCTCTTTGCCAAAACCCTGCACCACGTTAAGCACGCCCGCCGGGAACAGATCGCCAATAATCTCCAGCAGCAGCGTAATGCTAAGCGGCGTCTGCTCCGCCGGTTTAAGTACCACGCAGTTGCCAGCCGCCAGCGCCGGAGCCAGCTTCCAGGCGGCCATCAGCAGCGGGAAGTTCCACGGAATTATTTGCCCGACCACGCCGAGAGGCTCATGGAAATGGTAAGCCACCGTCGTTTCATCAATCTCCGCCGTGCTTCCCTCCTGCGCGCGCAGGCAGCCGGCGAAATAGCGGAAGTGATCGACCGCCAGCGGCAGATCGGCGTTAAGGGTTTCGCGGATCGGCTTGCCGTTATCCCAGCTCTCCGCCACCGCCAGATATTCCAGATTGGCTTCAATACGGTCGGCAACCTGCAGCAGCAGATTCGCGCGATGCTGAGCCGACGTTTTACCCCAGGCGTCGGCGGCCCGGTGCGCCGCATCAAGGGCGAAGTCGATATCTTTGGCATCAGAACGCGGAAACTGCCCGATGTTGCTACCGTCGACCGGGGAGGTATTCATAAAGAATTCACCGCCGATCGGTTCGACAAATTTACCGTCAATAAAGTTACCGTAGGCTGACTTCAGTGCAACCAAAGCGCCCGGCGTGCCAGGATGTGCATAACGCATCGCGAATCTCCTTCATGTAGGGTTGAAGCGCAGCGGCGTATTAGTTTTGTACGGCTGCTCGCTGCGCCTCTCCTCCATTGCAGGGGTTATGCCATTTTTCCAGGTTTAAAATAATTATTTATTTTCAATTACTTAATAAATTCACTTTTCGTTCTGTCGCACGGAATGTCTCTTATGTGTCGCAAATCGCAACACTACAAAAACCTTATAGCTACAATATTGCAACACAAATAAAACCACGAGGTGTCCCGTGCCAGGAAATCCGTTTGCCCTGACGCCAGAGATCGAAGCGAGTCCGCTGCTGAGCGACTCCTGGTGCCGCAGCCAGCGCTATGGCCTCGACCCCGCCACGGATGACTTCCCTCGCCTGCACGCCAGCGAACTGGCCGAGAGGCTCGCCAGCCACAGCCGCCTGCAAACGCTGGCCCAGCCGGTCGTCAATGCGCTTTCCCGCAAAGTCAACGACCTGCAATCCGTCGTGGTTCTCTCCGACGCCAGCGGTCTGGTTTTGCAAACCTTTGGCGATACGCACGCCATGCAGAAAGCGCAGCGCTTCGCTTTAGCGCCGGGCAATCTGTGGAGCGAAAGCGGACGCGGAACCAACGCCATTGGCACCGCGCTGGCGATTGACGACAGCTGCGAAATCGATGGCCGCCAGCATTTCCTGACCAGCAACCGGGGACTTTATTGCGCCGCCGTGCCGCTGCAAAGCCCCGATGGCAATATCGCCGGGGTGCTGGATATCTCCGGCCCGGCGCACTATCCGCACGCGCGAACGCTGGCGTGGGTGAAAGGCGCCGCGAAGCAAATAGAATATCTGTGGTTTAAGCAGAGTCTGCATCCGCAGCAGTGGCTGATGAGCCTGCATCCTCAGCCGGAGAAACTCGACGGCGTCGACGAACTGCTGCTGGTGTTTACGGACACGGTTCTGACGGCCGCCAACCGGCTGGCGATGCGCGAATTCTCGCTCAACGCAGAACAGTTCGGCCATCTCACCTTCCAGCAGCTTTTTCCACGGCTGCGGCAAACCGCCGTCAGCATACCGCTGCCGCTCGCCGCCGGGGATCGGCACTACTATTACCGTCTGCGCGCGCCCGCTACCGCAAGCGTCGCGGTGACCCCACGCCCAGGTATCGATCTGCCCTTCTCCAGCCAGCGCGAAGGGGAGAAGCTGCTGCGTCTGCTTAACGCCGGGATCGGTTTGTGTATCGAAGGCGAAACCGGCTGCGGCAAAGAGTACGTCAGCCGCACCCTGCACCGGCACAGCCGCTGGAGCGGCGGCAAGTTCGTCGCCATCAACTGCGCCGCCATTCCGGAATCGCTGATTGAATCCGAGCTGTTTGGCTACCAGCCCGGGGCGTTTACCGGCGCAAACAAAAACGGCTATATCGGCAAAATTCGCGAGGCCGACGGCGGCGTGCTGTTTCTTGACGAGATCGGCGATATGCCGTTAACGCTGCAGACCCGGCTGCTGAGGATCTTACAGGAGAAAGAGGTCACGCCGCTTGGCGCCAGCCGGAGCTCGCCGGTTAACTTCGCTGTGATTTGCGCCACCCACCGCAACCTGGCGCAGCGCGTCGCGGAAGGTACCTTCCGCGAAGATCTGCTCTACCGCCTGCGCGAGTTTGCTCTGACGCTGCCGCCGCTGCGCGAGTGGCCTGAACTCCCGGCGTTTATCCAGCGATTGTGGCGCGATCTTGGCGGAGAAAAGCGTCGCGTCGCGCTGGGCCCGGCGCTTGTGCAACACCTGGCGACTCAGCCCTGGCCAGGCAACGTCCGCCAGCTGCAAAGCCTGATGAGGGTACTGCTGGCGCTCGCCGAAGAGGGTGAAACGCTGACAGTGGGTGATTTGCCCCAGGAATACCGAAGTTCGCCCGCCCCCCGCCCGCCGCGTGGGCTTCAGCAGCACGATGCGCAGCTGATTGCCGATACGCTGGCAAGCTATAACGGCAATATCAGTAAGGCCGCGCAGGCTTTAGGCGTCGCGCGCAGCACGCTGTATCGCCGCGCCGCTCGTCGCGGAAGCCGCTTCTGATTCGCTCGCGGCGTGAAGCGCAGCGGCCATATTACCGTCATTACCGTTACCAGGTTTCAGCCGCGCCATTTTGTCACTGCAGCATTCAGTGCTGGCGCACTGCGGCTTTTTATTTTAGACTTCACTAAATTTAGAAAAGACTAAAATAAATGAATACACCCGAACAGCTACAGGCCAGCGCCGGGGAAGCCGCCGCGCTGCTGAAAGCCATGAGCCACCCCAGTAGGCTATTGATTCTGTGCATGCTATGCGATGCGCCGGGCACCAGCGCCGGCGAACTGGCGCGCATCACCGGGCTGAGCCCCTCCGCAACCTCCCAGCATCTGGCGCGAATGCGCGATGAAGGCCTGATCGGCTGCGAACGTCAGGCGCAGCGCATCCACTACTTCATTACCCGGCCAGCGGTTCGGCACATCGTCACCACGCTGAAGTCAATCTATTGCCCTTAAGGAGCGTTTATGACTATTGCTACTCTTTCTCCTGCCGAAGCCCGGGCCCTCATCGACCACGGCGCGCGGCTGATCGATATCCGCGATGCCGATGAATACGCCCGCGAGCATATTCCCGGCGCGGAACTCGTGCCGCTGGCAACCCTGACGAATGGCGCGGCGCTGCGCGCCAGCCCTGAAGAGACGATCGTTTTTCACTGTCAGGCGGGTTCGCGCACGCAGAATAATGCCGCCCGTCTGGCGCAGGCCGCCGCACCGGCGCAGGCAAAGCTGCTGGCTGGCGGAATTCAGGCGTGGAAAGCGGCGGGTCTGCCGGTGAAAGAGGATAAATCTCAGCCGCTGCCGCTGATGCGCCAGGTCCAGATCGTCGCCGGGGTTCTGATCTTGCTTGGCGTCGCTTTAGGTTACGCTTTTAACAGCGGCTTTTTTCTGCTTAGCGCCTTCGTCGGCACCGGATTAACCTTCGCCGGGATCACCGGTTTTTGCGGTATGGCGCGTCTTTTGGCTTTGATGCCGTGGAACCGCCTCTAGCCTCTACCTCTTTTGCTCAGTTGTTGGTAACGCTTTTGCTGAGCTATGGTTATTGTCAGCGAAAGATTTATCAGCACACAGGAGAAGCAGTATGTTTTCAGTCGGTGACCTGGTACAACCGCGCGCGGGTGGGCCAAAACTTAAAGTCGTTGAAGTCGAGGACGATCGCATTATTGCCGTTCAGGCAAGCAACGAGCAGGGCGAGAAATATACGCTGAAGGCAGCCGATGTGACGGCATATAAAGAAGACGGCGATTTTGGCGTATGCTGATTAAGCCGGGTAACGATAACGGTGGGTTTCCCCACCGTTTTAACGATTAGATCAGGAAACTATCAAGGGATTTTCCCTCAGCCACCGCTTTCGCAAGCGGCTTCGGCATACGTCCCTGCCCGGTCCACGTTTTCTCGGCGCCGGTATGATCGGTAAAACGATATTTAGGCGGACGCGGCTGGCGCTTTTTGTTGCCTTTCGAGGAAGCGCTATTGTGGCCCACTAATTGTTCAGGCGTAATACCATCAGCAATCATTAATTCCAGCCAGGTATTTAGTTTCTCCTGATGTTCTGCCCGCAGTGCCTGAGCAGCCTGCTCTTCAGCACGTTTTTCTTCAGTGACGGTCCTTAGCTTTGCCAGCATATCTTCAAGCACGTCAATGGAGAATTCACGGGACATGGCGCGGAGTGAACGGATATTATTCAATTTCTCTAATAGTAATGACATATAATTCAAAAAATTCCCAAATAGCAAATGAAACAAAGATTACGGCGCTAGTTTAATTGATACGATTATTTATTTCCAGCCTTTCACTAATTGCGGATATAGCATCAGCTATATTTGACAATAAATAAGATAAACAAATCGATAAAAGCGAAATTTCACGCAGTGAATAAACCTGGGCGAAAAGAAAAATATCAACCAGCCACTACCTTTAGCTTATTTCCTGCATGCTCAGCAGGTTATCCGTATATCCACGCCAGGCCATCACAAGGCGGCACTGACGCTGGCGGAATAGTCATGCAAAAAATCTGAATGCTCACCCAGCGAATAAATCAGCATATCATGCTGACATTTTGCTTTTTGACGAGTAAAAAATGCCAAAAGTGACGCTACGCCCGCCGCGACGCGATTCTGTCGCGCAATCGCCCTCTCTCGCCCCGGCCTCCCGCCGATCCCTACGGCGCACAAATCAACTATCTATTTGAAATGTATTATAAAAATAAACAATGGCAACAAAAGTAGCGTAACGAACAAAAAACAGCCTGAAGCAGAGTATTTTATCGACCAAAAGCCTTTAAATAAAAATTTATAGCTAGTTGCCTCTTTTAATGCAGAGATATAATCTACGCACATCAAAACAGGCACCCAAAAACGCTGATTTCCCGCCAATCTTCTGGCATTATCGACTTCATTTTCGAGGAGCACACCGATGTTCTCTGCGCAGTCCCGCTTGCGTCATGCGGTAGCAGACACCTTTGCGATGGTGGTTTACTGCACCGTTGTAAACATGATGATCGAAATTTTTCTCTCCGGAATGACTTTTCAGCAGTCGTTATCTTCGCGACTGGTGGCGATTCCGGTGAACATTATTATTGCGGTGCCTTACGGCTTTTATCGCGATTTCGCGATGCGCCAGGCGCGTCGCATCAGCGCGTCCGGCTGGATGAAGAACATTGCCGATGTGGTGGCCTATGTGACGTTCCAGTCACCGGTATACGTGGCGATTCTGCTGGTTGTCGGCGCCGACTGGCATCAGATAGCCGCGGCGGTGAGTTCCAATATCGTGGTATCAATGATGATGGGCGCCGCGTACGGCTATTTCCTCGACTACTGCCGTCGCCTGTTCCGCGTCAGCCCCCTGCCCGCAGGCCAAAGCCTGAGTTGATGCAAAAAAGCGACTGGTTCCGCCAGCCGCTTTTTGTCAGCTATACTGCGTTTCGCCAAACAGGCCGCTCAGAAAACGCTCAAGCGCCATTCGCGAACTGAACCCGTGTGGAATACCATAATGCTGTTGAGCATCCCCCGCTAAATAGAGCGGGAACTGCTCATAATGATCGCAGGTTTTGATATCCGACGCGGGCTCCGCAAGCGTTGTGCTGCGCTCTTTTAAAGCCGGATGAATAATTAACGCGGTACGCCCCATACGAGCTTCACGGTTCACATAAACATAATTATCGCCACGGCGATAGCCGTACGCTTTTTGCGTCACAACATCCATGGTGAAGCCGGCTTTTTCAAGAACACGCGCCACCTCATCGGGTCTTAAATACATACTCATTCCTCATTATCTTTTACCGCACGTTAACCTTACCTTATTCATTAAAGGCAACGCTTTCGGAATATTCCATAAAGGGCTATTTACAGCATAATTCAAAATCTTGTCCTACACTTATAGACTCAATGGAATTAAGGGAGAAACCAATGGCCAACCGAGCAAACCGCAACAACGTAGAAGAGAGCGCTGAAGATATCCATAACGATGTCAGCCAATTAGCGGATACGCTGGAAGAGGTGCTGAAATCGTGGGGCAGCGACGCCAAAGACGAAGCGGAGGCCGCGCGCAAAAAAGCGCAGGCGCTGCTGAAAGAGACCCGCGCCCGGCTTAACGGCAACAACCGCGTCCAGCAGGCGGCGTGCGACGCCATGGGCTGCGCTGACAGCTACGTGCGCGACAAACCGTGGCAAAGCGTCGGCGCCGCAGCAGCCGTTGGGGTATTTATTGGCGTATTACTGAATTTACGTCGATAATAAAACTGCCAGACCCATGAAGATAACAAATACGCGTCGACCCCTGCTCTGCAGGGGTTTTTGTTATCTCTTCGCGTAAAGCGCGGCATCAAGCTTACGCACGGCCTCGTTGGCCATTTCCGCCGACGTCAGATTAGTGAAGCTCATGATCAGCCCCCCATCTCCCCGACTCTCCATCCGCCAGTCGCTCAGCGCCTGGACGGCCAGACCGGCCCGCCTGGCGCGCTGCGCCAGAAGGCGATCGTCACCGGCCACCCTGACCACCATCTGGATCCCCCCCGCTTGAGGCACCACGGTAAAGCCCTGCGCGCGTAGCGCCGACTCAAGCCACAGGCGGCGCTGGGCATAGCTGGCGCGCATTTTCTTCAGATGTCGCCAGAAGTGGCCTTCGCGAATAAAATCCGCCAGCGTCTGCTGCCACAGCGTCGGCACGCTACAGCTCATTAGCGCGGCCTGTTCACGAAACTGCGCCACCAGCGGTTCAGGCACCACCAGCCAGGCAGCGCGCAATGCCGGAAACAAAGACTTGCTGAACGCCCCGGCATAGATGACCCGCTGCGGGGCGTCGAGGCTTTTCAGCGGCGGCAGCGGCTTACCGTGATAGCGGAATTCGCTATCGTAATCATCTTCGATAATCCACGCGTTATTCTGCGCCGCCCATAGCAGGAGCTGTCTGCGCCTGGACAGCGAGAGCGCCACGCCGAGCGGGCTCTGATGAGCCGGGGTCAGCAGCGCGAAATGGGCAGTCGGGTAATGCCGCTGCGCCCAGGCAATATCCATCCCGTCGTCGTCGACCGGAACGGGGTTGATCGCTACCCCCTCGTCGTTCACTACCGGGCGGATCAGCGGAAACCCCGGATCTTCCATCCACATTTGCTGGCCAGGCCGCGCCAGCGTGCGCAATATAAGGCGCATCGAGGCCGCGTAGCTACCGGTGATCAAGACCTGCTCAGGCCGACATTCAATGCTGCGCGACAGGCGCAAATAATCGGCGATCGCCCGGCGAAGCGTCAGTTCTCCGCAGGGATCGCCTGGCGCAAGGTCAAAACGCGTTTGCGTACGCAGACGCCGCCCCATCACGCGCGCCCACAGGCCGCGTGGAAACAGATCCAGCGCGGGCAGCCCCAGCTGAAACGGCAGCGGCGCCGCGGGCTCATCGCCCGCGACGGGCTGAACGGGCGCGTTTTGCTGCGGAATAAGCCGCTCGCTAACAAAGGTCCCCGCCTGTCCGCGCCGCTCCAGCCACCCCTGCGCCACCAGCTCGCCCCAGGCGTTCTCAACCGTCGCCCGCGATACGCCAAGCTCCTGAGCATATACCCGGCTCGCAGGCAGCCTGCTGCCGGGAGCCAGCTCGCCGCGCTCAATCGCCTGCTTAAGCTGCCTGGCAATGCGTCGGTAATGGGGGATTTTTTGGGCGTCCATCATGGTCTGCTTTTTTCATCACAATATGGCTATCTTATGCAGTCCATTATAGTGCTATTTTCCTCGCGTCTTAATGAGGAGAGTAAAATGAACACACTACGTCAGCCGTACAATGAACTGAGCCCGGAAGTCTATAACGCCCTGGTTCAGGCCAAAATTGCGCTGGAAAAAAGCGAGCTGGATGGCGCGCTGATCGAACTGGTGTATTTGCGGGTGTCGCAAATCAACGGCTGCGCCTTCTGCCTGGAGATGCACAGCAAAGCCCTGCGTAAATCCGGTGTGGCGCAGAACAAGCTGGACGCGCTGGCAGGCTGGCGGGTGAGCGCCCATTTCAGCGATGCCGAACGCGCGGCGCTGGCGTGGGCGGAATCGGTCACCCATATCGCCGAAAGCCATGCGCAAGACGATGTTTATCTGCCGCTGCTGGACCATTTTAGCGCCCGCCAGATTAGCGATCTGACCTTCGCCATCAGCCTGATGAATGCCTTTAACCGCCTGGCGGTGAGCATGCGCCTGTAATTTCACGTTACAAAGTCCCGCCCCCCGCAGAATCCTTTTGCGGGGGCTAATCTTTACAAAAACCATATATATTGCGTTGTTGAACTTTTAAATAACTACATCTAGTATTTCCTTTATCGGTAACCCATAGCACGCGACGTCAGTTTTAGCGCCGTACTGCTATTTTAAATGGAAATACGAATCATGCGCATTACTATTTACACTAAAAACGACTGCGTACAGTGCCATGCCACTAAGCGGGCCATGGAAACCCGCGGGTTTGAATTCGACACGATCAATATCGACCACCATCCTGAAGCCGTCGATCTGCTGCGCGAGCAAGGTTTCCGCCAGCTGCCGGTGGTCATTGCCGGAGAGACCCGCTGGTCCGGCTTTCGTCCCGACATGATCAACCGCCTGCGCCCGACAGTTACAGCGGCCAGCGTATGAGCCTGATCGTCTACTTCTCCAGCAGTTCGGAAAACACGCACCGGTTTGTCCAGCGTCTGGGGCTGCCCGCCGTGCGTATTCCGCTTAACGAGCGCGAGCGCATCCAGGTAGACGAACCCTACATTCTCATCGTCCCCAGCTATGGCGGCGGCGGCACGGCGGGCGCGGTCCCTCGACAGGCGATCCGCTTTCTTAACGATCCGCACAACCGCCAGCTCATTCGCGGCGTCATCGCCGCGGGCAACCGCAATTTTGGCGAGGCCTATGGCCGGGCTGGCGACGTCATCAAGCAGAAATGCGGCGTACCGTATCTCTATCGTTTTGAACTGATGGGCACCCCGCAAGATGTCGACAACGTGCGTAAAGGAGTAAGCGAATTTTGGCAACGACAACCGCAGAACGTATAACCAGCGAGGCGCCGGATTTCCACGCCCTCAACGCGATGCTGAATCTCTACGACAGCAACGGCCGCATCCCGTTTGACAAAGACCATCAGGCGGTGGCGGCGTTTATGGCCAGCCACGTCGCGCCCAATACCGTGCCCTTCGCCAGCCAGGACGACAAGCTGATGTGGCTGGTCGCCGAAGGCTATTACGATGCCAGGGTGCTGGCACGCTACGATCGCCAGTTTATTCTCGAGCTATTTGCCCATGCCCGGGACGGCGGTTTTCGCTTCCAGACGTTTCTCGGCGCATGGAAGTTCTATACCAGCTACGCGCTGAAAACCTTCGATGGAAAGCGCTACCTGGAAGACTTTGCCGACCGCACCTGCATGGTGGCCCTGGCCCTGGCGCAGGGTAACGAGACGCTGGCCCATCAACTGACCGATGAGATCCTCTCCGGGCGCTTTCAGCCCGCCACGCCGACGTTCCTCAACGCCGGTAAACAGCAGCGCGGCGAACTGGTCTCCTGCTTTCTGCTGCGTATCGAAGATAATATGGAATCCATTGGCCGGGCGGTGAACTCGGCGCTGCAGCTATCCAAGCGCGGCGGCGGCGTGGCGTTTCTGCTCTCCAACCTTCGCGAAGCCGGGGCGCCAATCAAGCGCATCGAGAATCAGTCCTCCGGCGTGGTACCGGTGATGAAAATGCTGGAAGACGCCTTCTCCTACGCCAACCAGCTCGGCGCGCGCCAGGGGGCCGGCGCGGTCTATCTGCACGCCCATCATCCCGATATCCTGCGGTTCCTGGATACCAAACGCGAGAACGCCGATGAAAAAATCCGCATTAAAACGCTCTCTCTCGGCGTCGTGATTCCGGATATCACCTTTCAGCTAGCGAAAGAAGATGCGCAGATGGCGCTGTTCTCCCCCTACGACGTCGAGCGCCTGTACGGTAAAGCGTTCGGCGATATCGCGGTAAGCGAAATGTATGCGCAACTGGTGGCCGACGAGCGGGTCAGCAAACGCTGGATCCGCGCCCGCGACCTGTTCCAGCGGCTGGCGGAAATTCAGTTTGAGTCCGGCTATCCGTACATCATGTTTGAAGACACGGTGAATCGCGCGAACCCGATTGCCGGGCGCATCAATATGAGCAACCTGTGCTCGGAGATCCTGCAGGTCAACTCGCCTTCTACCTTTGACGAAAACCTGGATTACGCCAGCATCGGCCAGGATATCTCCTGCAACCTCGGCTCGCTGAATATCGCCCACACCATGGACTCTCCTGATTTCGCCCGCACGGTCGAGGTCGCGGTGCGCGGCCTGACGGCGGTTTCCGAGATGAGCGACATCCGTTCGGTACCGTCCGTGGCGGCGGGCAATGCCGCTTCGCACGCCATCGGCCTTGGGCAGATGAATCTGCACGGCTATCTGGCGCGCGAAGGTATTGCCTACGGTAGCGAAGCGGGCCTGGATTTCACCAATTTCTATTTCTATACCATCACCTGGCACGCGCTGCGCACCTCGATGCTGATAGCGCGGGAAAAAGGGACGCGTTTTGCCGGATTCGAGCAGTCGCGGTACGCCAGCGGCGACTATTTCCGCCCCTACCTGGAAGGCGACTGGCAGCCGAAAACGGCGACAGTCCGCGCGCTGTTCGCCCGTGCCGGTATTGTCCTGCCCGACCGCGATATGTGGCGGCAGCTGCGCGATGACGTGATGCGCTACGGTATTTATAACCGCAACCTGCAGGCGGTGCCGCCGACGGGCTCGATTTCCTACATCAACCACGCGACCTCCAGCATCCATCCGATCGTGTCGAAGATTGAGATCCGCAAGGAGGGGAAAACCGGACGGGTTTACTATCCGGCGCCGTTTATGACCAACGACAACCTGGCGCTGTATCAGGATGCTTACGAAATCGGCCCGCAGAAGATCATCGACACCTACGCCGAGGCGACGCGTCACGTCGATCAGGGGCTGTCGCTAACCCTATTCTTCCCCGATACCGCCACCACGCGCGACATCAACAAAGCGCAAATCTACGCGTGGAAGAAGGGCATCAAAACGCTATATTACATCCGTCTGCGCCAGCTGGCGCTGGAAGGTACCGAAATTGAAGGCTGCGTGTCCTGCGCGCTATAAGGAGAACAGGATGACCCATTTATCGCGCATCAGCGCCATCAACTGGAACAAGATTGAAGATGATAAGGATCTGGAGGTCTGGAATCGGCTGACCAGCAACTTCTGGCTGCCGGAGAAGGTGCCGCTGTCCAACGATATCCCCGCCTGGCAAACCCTCACCCCGGCGGAGCAGCAGCTGACGATTCGCGTCTTCACCGGGCTGACGCTGCTCGATACCATCCAGAATACCGTCGGCGCGCCGGCGCTGATGGCCGACGCCCTCACCCCGCACGAGGAAGCGGTACTGTCGAACGTCAGCTTTATGGAGGCGGTGCACGCCCGCTCCTACAGCTCAATCTTTTCGACGCTCTGCCAGACCAAAGACGTCGATGCCGCCTATGCCTGGAGCGAACAAAACGCGCCGCTGCAGCGCAAAGCGCAGCTGATGCTGGAGTACTATCAGGCAGATGAACCGTTGAAGAAAAAAATCGCCAGCGTCTTTCTCGAATCCTTCCTCTTCTACTCCGGTTTCTGGCTGCCGATGTACTTCTCCAGCCGGGGGAAGATGACCAACACCGCCGATCTGATTCGCCTGATTATCCGCGATGAAGCGGTACACGGTTATTACATTGGCTACAAATTCCAGAAAGGACTGGAAATAGTCAGCGCCGAGAAGCGCGAAGAGATGAAAAACTTCGCCCTCGACCTGCTGATGGATCTGTATGACAACGAACTGGCCTACACCCGCGAACTGTACGCCGATAGCGGCTGGATTGAGGAGGTCAACGCCTTTCTCTGCTACAACGCCAACAAGGCGCTGATGAACCTCGGCTACGACGCGCTGTTCCCGGCGGAAATGGCCGCCGTCAATCCGGCGATCCTCGCCGCGCTCTCGCCGAATGCCGACGAAAACCACGACTTCTTTTCCGGTTCAGGTTCATCGTATGTGATGGGAAAAGCGGAAGAAACCGTCGACGCCGATTGGGACTTTTAGCCTTACTTTCACCAGGAATATATCAGCATATTTCCTGGTGATTTATTTCACATTATTTGTTTTCACCTCACTCAATATCTTTCGGTCATCACCGTGTCATATTCAACAACATGCCCTCGATTTTCACCTGAATTAAGGCAACATAACTAAAAAATATCGACCACAAGTCATTCGCGCTCAGCCCTTATATCACGGGGGATGTACCGGAATTCTCTCCCGCGCATTTCCCTGGCAACGCCACATAAAGGGTTGTCACAGATTCTCAGTATGTTAGGGTGTAAAAAAACAATTATCACCACCGGGTACCATATCGATATTAATAAATAACAGGAAACACTCTCTTGCATGGCAATTAAATTAGAAATCAAGAATCTCTATAAGATATTTGGCGAGCACCCGCAGCGGGCTTTCAAATATATCGACAAAGGACTATCGAAAGAACAAATACTGGAAAAGACGGGGCTATCGCTTGGCGTTAAGAACGCCAGTCTGACCATTGAAGAAGGCGAGATATTCGTCATCATGGGACTCTCCGGTTCGGGGAAATCCACCATGGTTCGCCTTCTCAATCGCCTGATTGAACCCACCCGCGGCCAGGTCCTGATCGACGGCGTCGATATCGCTAAAATCTCTGACGCCGAGCTCCGCGAGGTGCGCAGAAAAAAGATTGCGATGGTTTTTCAATCCTTTGCGCTTATGCCGCATATGACCGTGCTCGACAACGCCGGTTTCGGCATGGAGCTGGCCGGCGTGCCGACTCAGGAACGCCAGGAAAAAGCGCTGGAGGCGTTGCGTCAGGTCGGCCTGGAAAATTATGCTCATGCGTACCCGGACGAACTCTCCGGGGGCATGCGCCAGCGCGTTGGTCTCGCCCGCGCGCTGGCGATTAACCCCGATATTCTGTTAATGGATGAAGCCTTCTCAGCGCTCGACCCATTAATTCGTACCGAAATGCAGGATGAGCTCACTAAATTACAGGCCCGGCATCAGCGTACCGTGGTATTTATTTCCCACGATCTCGATGAAGCCATGCGGATTGGCGATCGTATTGCCATTATGCAAAATGGTGAAGTGGTTCAGGTCGGCACGCCGGATGAAATACTCAATAATCCGGCCAATGATTATGTCCGAACCTTCTTCCGCGGCGTCGATATTAGCCAGGTGTTCAGCGCTAAAGATATTGCCCGCCGCAGCCCGGTGGGGCTGATTCGTAAAACGCCTGGTTTCGGCCCGCGCTCCGCGCTGAAATTATTGCAGGATGAAGACCGCGAATATGGCTACGTCATTGAACGCGGGAATAAGTTTGTTGGCATTATCTCCATTGATTCTCTGAAAGCCGCGCTGAGCGAAGGCCAGGGAATCGATGCGGCGTTAATCGACTCCCCGCAGGCGGTGGATGCGCAAACGCCGCTCAGCGAGCTGCTCTCTCACGTCGGCCATGCACCGTGTGCGGTGCCGGTTATCGATGAAGGGCAACAGTACGTCGGCATCATTTCCAAACGCATGCTGCTGCAGGCTTTAGATCGCGAGGGGGCAAACAATGGCTGATCAATCTAACCCGTGGGACACCGCGCCGGCGGCGGATAGCGCAGCGCAATCCGCCGATGCCTGGGGCACCTCTACGCCAGCGCCGACCAACGGCGGCGGCGCCGACTGGCTGAGCAGCGCGCCCGCGCCGCAGCCGGAACACTTCAATATTATGGACCCGTTCCATAACACGCTGATCCCGCTCGATAGCTGGGTCACGCACGGCATCGACTGGGTGGTGATGCATTTCCGTCCGCTATTCCAGGGAATACGCGTACCGGTGGATTACATCCTGAGCGCCTTCCAGCAGCTGCTGCTGGGCATGCCGGCGCCGGTGGCGATTATTATTTTCTCGCTGATTGCCTGGCAGATTTCCAGCGTCGGCATGGGTGCGGCGACGCTGATTTCGCTGATCGCCATCGGCGCTATCGGCGCCTGGTCGCAGGCGATGGTAACCCTGGCGCTGGTGCTGACCGCACTGCTGTTTTGTATGCTGATCGGGCTGCCGCTTGGGATATGGCTGGCGCGCAGCCCGCGGGCGGCGAAAATCATCCGTCCGCTGCTCGACGCGATGCAGACCACGCCGGCGTTTGTCTACCTGGTGCCCATCGTGATGCTGTTCGGTATCGGCAACGTTCCGGGCGTGGTGGTCACCATTATCTTCGCCCTGCCGCCGATTGTCCGCCTGACCATTCTGGGGATTAACCAGGTGCCGGCGGATCTGATTGAAGCATCGCGCTCCTTCGGCGCCAGCCCGCGTCAGCTGCTGTTTAAGGTTCAGCTACCGCTGGCCATGCCGACTATTATGGCCGGGGTCAACCAGACGCTGATGCTGGCCCTGTCGATGGTGGTCATCGCCTCGATGATTGCCGTTGGCGGTCTCGGCCAGATGGTACTGCGCGGCATCGGTCGCCTTGATATGGGCCTGGCCACCGTTGGCGGCGTCGGGATTGTTATCCTCGCCATTATTCTTGACCGTCTGACTCAGGCCGTAGGACGGGACTCGCGCAGTCGCGGCAACCGCCGCTGGTATGCAACCGGCCCACTGGGGCTGATAACTCGCCCTTTCTGTAAATAAGAGCCCATCCCCCCGGCAATCGGGGGGATAGACTCCCCTTCTGATAAGTAAAAGGAACAACGATGCGACATACAGCGATCCTTGCCACAGCGTTAACCGCCCTCATTTCCACCACCGCCTTCGCGGCGGATCTGCCTGGCAAAGGCATTACCGTTAAGCCGATTCAGAGCACTATTTCGGAAGAGACCTTCCAGACCCTGCTGGTCAGCCGCGCGCTGGAGAAGCTCGGTTATACCGTCGATAAGCCGAGCGAAGTGGATTACAACGTCGGCTATACCTCGCTCGCCTCCGGCGACGCCACCTTTACCGCCGTCAACTGGCAGCCGCTGCACGACGATATGTACGCTGCCGCCGGCGGCGATAAAAAGTTCTACCGCCAAGGCGTATTTGTGAACGGCGCGGCGCAGGGCTACCTGATTGATAAGAAAACCGCCGAGCAGTACCACATCAAATCTATCGACCAGCTAAAAGATCCGAAAATCGCCAAACTGTTCGACACCAACGGCGACGGCAAAGCCGACCTGACCGGCTGTACGCCTGGCTGGGGCTGTGAAGCGGTAATTAACCATCAGCTTGATGCCTATGGTCTGAATAACACCGTCACCCACAATCAGGGGAACTATGCCGCCATGATGGCCGACACCATTGCCCGCTATAAAGAGGGCAAGCCGGTCATCTACTACACCTGGACGCCTTACTGGGTCAGCGATGTGCTGAAACCGGGTAAAGACGTCGTCTGGCTGCAGGTACCGTTCTCCTCCCTGCCGGGCGTGCAAAAAAATATCGACACGAAGCTCTCTAATGGCGCCAACTACGGCTTCCCGGTCAGCACCATGCATATCGTCGCCAACAAAGCCTGGGCCGAGAAAAACCCGGCGGCGGCGAAGCTGTTTAGCATCATGAAGCTGCCGATTGCCGATATCAACGCCGAGAATGCCATGATGCACGAGGGGCATGGTTCGGAAGCGGATATTCAGGGCCACGTCGACGGCTGGATCAAAGCCCACCAGCAGCAGTTTGACGGCTGGGTGAACGAAGCGCTGGCCGCGCAGAAATAATCTCCCGCTTTTATCGCGTTTCCCCGGAAAGGCTCCCGCCTTTCCGGGCCATCAGAACGTACAGACTCCACCTTCGCTATCATCGCCCCGCCTTTCCCGTCCGATGGGTTTATATGCAAAAAATGTGCATAACTTTAACCATCAGCCTCTTAGCGGCTGTTAAGCCGCACGGCTCTCTGCTAAGGTAAATCTACCTGTTTAATCATGTGATTTTCACGTGAGTGATTAATAAGCAATTCCTATGGAAAATTCTGACGCATTGACGCATACCCCTCCCGCCGCTGAGGCCACGCTGTCTGAAGGCCTGAAAGACAGCCTGCCTATCGTCATTAGCTATATTCCCGTGGCCTTCGCCTTCGGCCTCAACGCCACGAAGCTCGGCTTCACTCCCCTGGAAAGCCTGTTCTTCTCCTGCATTATTTACGCGGGCGCCAGCCAGTTCGTGATCGTCGCGATGCTGGCGGCGGGAAGCTCGCTGTGGGTCGCCGCGCTCACCGTCATGGCGATGGACGTTCGTCACGTTCTCTACGGCCCTTCCCTGCGCAGCCGCATCCCGCGCGCGCTGAGCAACAAAAAAACCGCGATCTGGGTGTTCGGCCTGACTGATGAGGTGTTTGCCGCCGCCACCGCTAAACTGGTACGCGACGGTCGACGCTGGAGCGAAAGCTGGATGATCGGTATCGCTTTTCTGTCCTGGGCGTCGTGGGTCTTCGGCACGCTGATCGGCGCGTATTCAGGCAGCGGCCTGCTGACCGACTTTCCGGCGGTGGAGGCGGCGCTGGGCTTTATGCTTCCCGCGCTGTTTATGAGTTTTTTACTGGCTTCTTTCCAGCGCAAGCAGTCGCTTAGCGTGACCGCCGCGCTGGCAGGGGCGCTGGGGGGAATGATTCTGTTTTCCATACCCGCCGCCATCCTGGCCGGGATTGTCTGCGGCTGCCTGACCGCTCTGGTACAGGCCAGCCTACAGGGGATGCCCGATGAACAGTGATGTCCTGACGATCGGCGTTGTGGTCGGCTGCGTAAACTATCTGTTTCGCTATCTGCCGTTGCGCCTGCGCGCCGGCAACGCGCGTCCGACGCGTCGCGGTCCGATCGGCGTGCTGCTCGATACCATCGGCATCGCCTCTATTTGCGCGCTGCTGGTGGTCTCCAGCGTGCCGGAAATTCTCCACGACGCCCGCCGCCTGCTGCCTACACTGGCTGGCTTCGCCGTGCTGGGCCTGGCCTTCTGGAAAACGCGCAGCATTATTTTGCCTACGCTTCTAAGCGCCCTAACCTACGGTGTTGTCTGGAAAATCGGCCTATGGCTATAAGCCTAAAGTATCAATTTTTGTCAATAATTCATTTGATTTATTTGTCACAATAGTTATTATATCGACTGTAATTAATGAGGTCATAACCAAAATGGATAGTTCGTTTACTCCCATTGAGCAAATGCTCAAGTTCCGCGCCAGCCGTCACGAAGACTTTCCTTTTCAGGAAATTCTGCTCACCCGCCTTTGCATGCATATGCAGGGAAAGCTGCTGGAAAACCGTAACAAGATGCTGAAAGCGCAAGGGATTAACGAGACATTGTTTATGGCGCTGATCACGCTTGAGTCTCAGGAAAACCACAGCATTCAGCCTTCTGAGCTGAGCTGCGCGCTGGGCTCTTCCCGTACCAACGCCACGCGCATTGCCGACGAGCTGGAAAAACGCGGCTGGATTGAGCGCCGCGAAAGCGATAACGATCGTCGCTGCCTGCATTTACAGCTCACCGAAAAGGGGCATCAGTTCCTGCGCGAAGTGTTACCGCCGCAGCACAACTGCCTGCATCAGCTCTGGTCTTCTTTAAGCACCAGCGAAAAAGATCAGCTCGAGCACATCACCCGTAAGCTGCTTGGTCGCCTCGACCAAATGGAAGAGGATGGCGTGCTTGCGGAGTCTCTGCGCTAAGCGCGGAACCAACCGCTCAACGCTTTTTCTGGATTGACAAGGAAACGAACAGGCCAGCAGATCTTCTGCTGGCCTTTCTGATAAACAGGTCGGCTCAGCCGATGTGAAATAATAAGATCGTGGAGAATAACATGAGCGCAAATGCGGAGAGCCAAACCCCGCAGCAACCGGGCAGCAAAAAAGGGAAGCGTAAAGGCGCCCTGCTGCTGCTGACCTTGCTCTTTATTATTGTTGCCGTGGCATACGGGATTTATTGGTTTTTAGTACTGCGTCACTTCGAAGAGACCGATGACGCGTACGTGGCAGGGAATCAGGTGCAAATTATGGCGCAGGTGTCCGGCAGCGTGACGAAAGTCTGGGCCGACAACACCGACTACGTGCAAAAAGGCGATCCGCTGGTCACCCTCGACCAGACCGATGCCCAGCAGGCGTTTGAAAAAGCGCAGACCCAGCTGGCCGCCAGCGTACGTCAAACGCGCCAGCAGATGATCAACAGCAAGCAGCTGCAGGCCAGCATTGAGGTTAAAAAAACCGCACTTTCCCAGGCGCAGACCGACCTTAACCGCCGTATTCCGCTGGGGGCCGCCAACCTGATTGGCCGCGAAGAGCTGCAGCACGCCCGCGACACGGTTGCCAGCGCCCAGGCCGAACTGGACGTGGCGATTCAGCAGTACAACGCCAACCAGGCAATCGTGCTGGGTACGAAGCTGGAACAGCAGCCTGCTGTGCTGCAGGCGGCCACCGAAGTGCGTAACGCCTGGCTGGCCCTGCAGCGGACAAAAATCGTCAGCCCGATTAGCGGCTACGTATCGCGTCGCTCCGTACAGCCCGGCGCGCAAATCAGCAGCACCACGCCGCTGATGGCCGTCGTTCCGGCGACCAACCTGTGGATTGACGCCAACTTTAAAGAAACGCAGCTGGCGCATATGCGTATCGGTCAGCCGGCCACCGTGATCAGCGATATTTACGGCGACGATGTGAAATACACCGGTAAAGTGGTCGGCCTCGATATGGGTACCGGTAGCGCCTTCTCGCTGCTGCCCGCGCAGAACGCCACCGGCAACTGGATCAAAGTGGTTCAGCGCCTGCCGGTACGTATTGAGCTGGATGAAAAACAGCTGGCGGAGCACCCGCTGCGCATCGGCCTGTCGACCCTCGTTGAGGTGAACACCACCGACCGCGGCGGCGAGATGCTGGCAAGCCAGGTGCGTAGCTCCCCGGTTTACGAAAGTAATGCCCGCGAAATCGGCCTCGAGCCGGTCAATAAGCTGATAAACGACATCATCCAGGCCAACGCCGGATAATTCGGGGTGAGCGTAATGCAACAGCAAAAACCGCTGGAAGGCGCGCAGCTGGTCATTATGACCATTGCGCTGTCGCTCGCGACCTTTATGCAGGTGCTGGACTCCACCATCGCCAACGTGGCCATCCCCACCATCGCCGGTAACCTTGGCTCATCGTTGAGCCAGGGCACCTGGGTTATCACCTCGTTTGGGGTGGCGAACGCTATCTCCATTCCGATTACCGGCTGGCTGGCAAAGCGCGTTGGCGAAGTGAAGCTGTTCCTCTGGTCGACGGTGGCGTTCGCCATCGCCTCCTGGGCCTGCGGCATGTCAAACAGCCTGACGATGCTGATTTTCTTCCGCGTGATTCAGGGGATCGTCGCCGGTCCGCTGATCCCGCTGTCGCAAAGTCTGCTGCTCAGCAACTACCCCCCCGCCAAGCGCTCTATCGCGCTGGCGCTGTGGTCAATGACGGTGATCGTCGCGCCGATTTGCGGCCCTATCCTCGGCGGCTATATCAGCGACAACTACCACTGGGGCTGGATCTTCTTTATCAACGTGCCGATTGGCATCGCCGTGGTGGTGATGACGCTACAGACCCTGCGCAACCGCGAAACCCGCACCGAGCAGCGGCGGATCGACGGCGTCGGCCTGGCGCTGCTGATCATCGGTATCGGCAGCCTGCAGGTGATGCTCGACCGGGGTAAAGAACTGGACTGGTTCGCCTCGAACGAGATCATCATCCTGACCATTGTCGCAGTGGTGGCGATAAGCTTCCTTATCGTCTGGGAGCTAACCGACGACAACCCGATAGTCGACCTGTCGCTCTTTAAGTCGCGAAACTTCACCATCGGCTGCCTGTGTATCAGCCTCGCCTATATGCTCTACTTTGGCGCTATCGTGCTGTTGCCGCAGCTATTGCAGGAGGTATACGGCTATACCGCCACCTGGGCCGGTCTGGCCTCGGCGCCGGTCGGGGTGATCCCGGTTATCCTGTCGCCGATTATCGGCCGCTTCGCGCATAAGCTGGATATGCGTCGGCTGGTCACCTTCAGCTTTATCATGTACGCGGTCTGTTTTTACTGGCGCGCGTGGACCTTCGAACCGGGTATGGACTTCGGCGCCTCGGCGTGGCCGCAGTTTATCCAGGGCTTCGCGGTGGCCTGCTTCTTTATGCCGCTGACGACCATTACGCTTTCCGGCCTGCCGCCGGAAAGGCTGGCGGCGGCATCGAGCCTGTCGAACTTTACGCGTACCCTGGCGGGCTCCATCGGCACCTCGATTACCACCACCATGTGGACGAACCGCGAGGCGCTGCACCATGCTCAGCTTACCGAGTCGGTGACGCCGTATAATCCCAACGCCCAGCAGATGTACGACCAGCTGCAGGGATTAGGGATGACGCAGCAGCAGGCGTCCGGCTGGATCGCGCAGCAGATAACCAACCAGGGGCTGATTATCTCCGCCAACGAAATTTTCTGGTTCTCGGCGGCGATATTTATCCTTCTGCTCGGGCTGGTGTGGTTTGCCAGACCGCCGTTCAGCGCTGGCGGCGGCGGTGGCGGCGCGCACTAAGGTTTGACCTGAAGGGATCTGCGGATCCCTTTTTTTATGGCCGCCGCGCAGGTTGTCCAGTTTGCGCTAGTTTATGTCCAGTTCGCTGGAGATGCCTTTTCGCCTTGTCATGCACGATAAAGACTCGCTTAGAAGGAGAAAATCATGCTGACTCAACCTGGTGAAAAATACCGTCCCTATCCGCCGATTGCCCTGCCCGACCGCCGCTGGCCGGAGCAGCAAATTACCCGCGCCCCGCGCTGGCTCTCCACCGACCTGCGCGACGGCAACCAGGCGCTGGCCGAGCCGATGGACAGCGCGCGCAAACTGCAGTTCTGGGACTTGCTGCTAGAGTGCGGATTTAAAGAGATCGAGGTGGCCTTTCCCTCGGCTTCGCAAACCGATTTCAACTTTGTGCGTCAACTTATTGAAGAACGGCGCATCCCGCAGGACGTGACGATTCAGGTGCTGACCCAGGCGCGGGAAGATTTAATCCTCAGGACCTTCGAATCGCTGCGCGACGCCCACCGCGCCACCGTTCACCTCTATAACGCCACCGCTCCGCTGTTCCGCGAGCGGGTTTTTGGAATGAACAAAGCGCAGGTCGTCGAGCTGGCGACCCGCGCTACCCGGCTTATCCGCCAACGGTGCGAACAGCAGCCGCAGACCCGCTGGCAATACGAGTACTCTCCGGAAACTTTTTGTTTTACCGAGCCGGAATTCGCGCTGGAGATTTGCGAAGCGGTGGCGGAAATCTGGCAGCCCTGCGCCGAACGGCCGATGATTATCAACCTGCCCGCGACGGTAGAAGTGAACACGCCTAACGTTTATGCCGATCAAATTGAGTATTTTTGTCGTCACTTCTCGCGCCGCGCCGATGTGTGCATTAGCGTTCATCCGCATAACGACCGGGGAACCGGCGTCGCCAGCGCGGAGCTGGCGGTGATGGCCGGCGCCGACCGCGTCGAAGGCTGCCTGTTCGGCAACGGCGAGCGCACCGGTAACGTCTGTCTGGTGACGCTGGCGATGAATCTCTACAGCCAGGGCGTCGATCCCCGGCTCAGGTTCGCTGAGATGAACCGGGTGGTCGAAATCGTCGAAAGCTGCAACCAGATCCCGGTTCATCCGCGCCACCCGTGGGCGGGAAGCCTGGCCTATACCGCCTTTTCCGGCTCGCATCAGGATGCGATCAAAAAAGGGTTCGACGCCCGCCGGCCCGGCGATCGCTGGGAAATGCCCTACCTGCCTATCGACCCGCAGGATATCGGCTGTAGCTACGAGGCGGTGATCCGCGTTAACAGCCAGTCCGGCAAAAGCGGGAGCGCGTGGCTGATTGAACAGAATCATGGCCTGAAGCTGCCGCGCGCGCTGCAGCAGGATTTTAGCCTGCACGTCCAGCGCGAAACCGATACGCATGGTAAGGAGATGACCCACAACGCGCTGTGGCAACTGTTTCGCGCACGCTACGGGCTGGTCCCCCAGCCGCCGCTGGCGCTGCTGGATTACCAAAGCGATAGCCAGCAGGACGGCCAGCTTTCTCTGCAGGCTTCCCTGCGCATCGCCGGCGAAACGCGACGTTTGCAGAGCCGCGGCAACGGCCTGCTGTCCGCAGCCGCCAGCGGGCTGAGCGGCCTGTTAAAGCAAAACATCGTGATTAAGGATTATCACGAGCATACCCTCGGCGAACGTAGCGACAGCCGTTCAGTCGCCTATATTCGCTGCGTCTTCCCGAATGGCGACAGCCGCTGGGGGGTGGGAATTGATAACGACGTGGCGCGCGCCTCGCTGCAGGCGCTGTGCAATGCGATGAGCGCAGGCCATTACTCCGGCGAACGGAAGTAGTCGCTGGGGGCGACGCCTGTTACCCGGCGAAACATAGCGCTAAAAGCGCTGTGGCTACCGTAGCCGAGATCCAGCGCCACCCGCAGTACCGACTGCCCCTGCGCCAGGCGAACCAGCGCTTCCATCAGCTTCGCCCGGCGCACCCATTCACTCCAGGTGAGCGTGGTCTGCTGCTGAAAATGACGATTCAGCGTGCGCTCGCTCATGCTGCTCTCTTTCGCCGCCTCGGCGCTGCTCCACGAGTCGCCGGGCGCTTCTCTTACCTTCTGGCATAAACGGCGCAGCGCTTCGCTTTGCGGCTCCGGCAGGCCAAACGGCAGCACCGCCATGACGCGAATTTCATCAAGGATCAGTTCGTAGATGCGTTCATCGCGGCTGCCCGGCGCGTAGGATTCCGCCAGCGTCAGCGACGCGACAATCAGTTCACGCAGCAGCGGAGTCACCTGCACTATCTGGCAGGCAGCGGGAAGATCGGCGCGCGCGAGGGGATCGATAAACAGGGTTCGCGCAGCCGCAGCGCCGGTAACCCGTAGGGTGTGCGGGGTACCGGCGGGCAGCCAGACGCCTCGCCCCGGCGGCACGACCCAGTAGCCATGCGCAGTTTCCACCCGCACCACGCCGCTGAGAATTTGCAGCAGCTGGGCGCAATCGTGCTGATGCCAGGGTTCGCTATCGCCATGAGCGTAATCATGGGCAAAAGGCACCAGCGAACGGTGTTGAAAATTGAAGGTTAAAGTCGTCGACATCGCCGCGGCGTCAGGGAATAGCGGCCCGACGGGGTTCGCCGGGCCGTGGCAGAAGCACTAGATGTGCAGTTCTTGCAGTTTTTCTTTCGGCAGCGCCAGCTCATCGTTGCTATTGACGCGGACATCGCGCTCGATGATATGGCGAGCGATTTCCTGAGCTTCTTCCAGCGAGTGCATGGTGTAGGTTCCGCACTGGTAAACGTTCAGCTCCGGGATCTGGTTCTGATCTTTCACCTTCAGCACGTCGGCCATCGCCGCTTTCCAGGCATCCGCGACGCGCTGCTCGTCCGGCGTACCGATCAGGCTCATATAAAACCCGGTGCGGCAACCCATCGGAGAGATATCGATAATTTCCACACCATTGCCGTTCAGGTGATCGCGCATGAAGCCGGCAAACAGGTGCTCGAGGGTATGAATGCCTCTTTCCGGCATCACTTCCTGGTTTGGCACGCAGAATCGCAGATCGAAAACGGTGATTTCATCGCCGTGAGGCGTGTTCATTTTCTTCGCGACACGCACCGCAGGCGCTTCCATTCGGGTATGGTCGACTGTGAAACTATCTAACAACGGCATTCTTCACCTCCGATAGTGATTTTTTTTTAAAAATAAAATGAACTCTTTTTGAGGCAGCGAGTCTGAGTATATGAAAGACGCGCATTTATTATCATCATCATCCCTGAATCAGAGATGAAAGTTTGGCCACAGTGATGTGGCCGTTTTCTTTTTTACGGCCCGGAAAGCTACGCGTGCCTTGCCAGCAGCGCTTCAAACGGCTCGCTATCCGCCGCTTCCACCTTCTTCTGACGCTGTAGCGATGCTTCACGCTCGGCAACAAAATCCGCCTCGCTTAAAATTTCCAGCGGCTCTTCGCGCAGCATCGTCCGATAGCGATCGGCCAGCTCTCTGCCGGTACCGCCAATCCCCTCTTCAAGCATAGAACGCAGAATGCGCGCCGAGAAGGTTAATTCGGGATTGTCGAAGCAGGCGACCAGCTCATCGCAGGCCTGCTGATAGGCCTGGCATCCGTGGATGCTATCCAGCGTTTGCGCCACGCGGCGTAAATCGCGGAACAGATCTTTACCGACCTGAGCCAGCGGGAACTGCGCGGTTTCGCAGCCAATACCGAGCGTCAGGCCCGGCTTACGGCCTTCCAGAATCACCCGATTCCAGTTGGTGCGCGTACACAGCAGCTCGTCGCTGCTCATCTCCGGCGCATCGGCCAGCACGCACCAGACCATAAACAGATCGAGGAAACGCACCTGCTGCTCGTCAACGCCAATCGGTGAGAACGGATTGATATCCAGGGAGCGCACTTCAATGTATTCAATACCGCCGCGCAGCAGCGCGTCGGAAGGCGTTTCGCCGCTGCGGGTCACGCGTTTCGGGCGAATCGGCGCGTACAGCTCGTTTTCGATCTGCAGCACGTTGCTGTTGATTTGCAGACGCTTCCCGTCTTTCTCCAGCCCGATAGTTTCATACTCTTCGGAAGGCGTTTTAATCGCCCGCTTCAATCCTGCCACATACTCGTAGAGATCGTTAAACGTAATTCCGAGATTGCTTTGCGATTTATTGGTATAGCCCAGATCGCTCAGACGCAACGAGGTCGCGTAAGGCAGGTAGTACATGCCGTTGCTGGCTTCCTGAAAAGGCAGCGACGTCGGTTTGCCCTGCAGGAACGACGAGCAGATCGCCGGGGAAGCGCCGAACAGGTATGGGATCACCCAACCAAAACGGTAGTAGTTGCGAATGGAGCGGAAATAGCCCGCTGAGATCGCTTCTTTACCGCTTTCGGCATCCTCAACGCCGCACTTAGCCTGCCAGAAAGCCATCGGCAGCGAGAAGTTATAGTGCACGCCGGAGATAGTTTGCATCAGCGCGCCGTAGCGATTTTTCAGCCCTTCGCGATACAGCGTTTTCAGGCGGCCAATATTAGAGGTACCGTACTGCGCCAGTTCAATATCCTGGCCGGGCGCGATATAGCAAGGCATGCTCAGCGGCCACATGCGCTCGTCGCCAATATGACGTGCGGTATAGCGATGAACATCGCGCATAAAGGTGAGCATATGCTGGATATCACCATCAACCGGCGTAATAAATTCCAGCAAAGCTTCGGCAAAATCGGTGGTAATCCATTTATGAGTCAGCGCTGAACCCAGTGCCTGCGGATGACCGGTAGTGGCCAGCGTGCCGTCAGCATTGACGCGCAGCGTTTCGCGCTCAAGACCACGTTGAATACCCTGCAGCGCCTGCGGATTTTTTTCCAGCCAGGCCAGCGCCTGTGATACGTCCGGGATCAATTTGACCTCCCGCCTGTCGAAATCGTTTGAATTAGCATAATTGTAATGGTTGAACAATCAGTCCAATTAGTGCCACCACGTCATGCCCTGAAGCGTTATCGCCGCAACGACGATATAGCGTATTGCTTTGCCAAGGCATAAAAAAAAGAGCACTGGTCCCCAGGAAATACGCATCCATCCCGCCAGTAAACACAGCAAATCGCCTATAACAGGCGCCCAGCTTAATAATAGCGCGGCCGCGCCGTAGCGCCTCAGCCAGCCGGACGCCTTCTCCTGCCAGCGCGATGTTTTGCGCAGCGGAAACAGGCGCCCCAGAATAACGTTAGTTACCCCTCCAAGGCTATTACCGATTATTGCTATTAAAACCAGTAACCAGGGCTGGCTCACCCCCGCCAGCAGCATGGCAATCAACACCACTTCCGAATTGCCGGGAAGCAGCGTGGCGCTCAAAAAGCTGCTGGCAAACAGCGATATCAGCGACAGCGAGTCGCTCACAGCAACCGCACGTCCACGGCATCCATTCCGGCGCGCTTCGCCGCCTGCAGACCAAAGTCCGCATCTTCAAAGACCACGCATTTCTCCGCCGCAACGCCCATGCGCTCAGCGCAGAGTAAGAAAGTATCAGGCGCGGGTTTATGGTTGGCGACATGATCGGCGGCAACTACCGCCGAGAAGTAGTGACGCAGGCCCAGATGGGCCAGCAGCGCTTCAGCAACGGCGCTCTCGCTGCCGGTACCGACCGACATCGGACGACGACCGTGCCACTCCTTAACCACCTCAATCAGCGGTAAGGGGCGGACGCTATCAAGCAGCATCGCTTTCACGGCGTCCGTTTTTTCCTGCGCCAGAGAGTGAGGATCTAAATCAGCCTGATTTAATTCGATAATGGCCTGAGCGATCCGCCAGGTTGGAGAACCGTTAAGCGCGACCATGGCCTGCATATCAAAACGCATACCGTAACGTCCCAGAACCTCGTTCCATGCCTTACGATGCGTCGGCTCGGTATCGAGGATCGTGCCATCCATATCAAAAATCAGTCCTGCGTAACGTTCGTACATCGTCTTCTCACCAACCGGTTAAGGAGGAGTTACTGTAACGCAAAAGGTCTGCTTTGTCGCTGCCAGCGGTAGATGCAACAAGGGCGCTCGATGGCGCCCTTGTTGATACAGATGCAGTGTGGTGCGTTTATTTGATTCTTAAATCGTTCTCAACCATACGAACGCCCTGCACTTTACGCGTCACTTCTACCGCTCGTTTAGCGCTATCGGCGGATGAGACAAAGCCGCTGAGCTGTACACGACCTTTAAAGGTCTGGACGCTAATTTCCGAAGACTTAATCTCTTTGTCATTGAAGAGCGCGGTTTTGACTTTGGTGGTCACGACGGTATCGTCAATATACCCACCGGTACTTTCCTTTGTGGATGAACCTGCGCAGCCCGCAAGCGTGGCGGCGACCAGAAGCGTCGCGCAACACGCAGATATTGCTTTGAACCATTTCATGGATTTCTCTCCTTGCACTTATCCCACCCAGGATCAGGTCGGTTAACAGGAATAAATTATAGTGGAAAGAGGGAGTTGCCAATGAAAAAAGTGCTGAAGGACAAGGTGAATTATTGCGTTTAAGAGGTTTTGAGACAAAGAGAGTGGCTGGAGATTATCTCGCAGACCATGAAACAACAGCGTGGCTGCTATCTCGGAGAAGATGGTGCATCCGGGAGGATGACTCACTCGGTTCGCCCTTCGGGCCGTTGCTGAAGCAACGTTATCCTCCCTGGTGCTGGCGATTATCTCGCAGACCATGAAACAACAGCGTGGCTGCTATCTCGGAGAAGATGGTGCATCCGGGAGGATTCGAACCTCCGACCGCTCGGTTCGTAGCCGAGTACTCTATCCAGCTGAGCTACGGAT
>PPYE01432493.1_pt1 | contig 100537 bp, 85 predicted proteins | sample 1559881 | NCBI WGS metagenome assembly PPYE01 (sample SAMN08240022, study PRJNA423297) | Human gut metagenome, whole genome shotgun sequencing project.
TAGTTCCTTTAGAACTATGGTATATTGCTGCTTCTGTAGCTCTTGTTTTGATTGTCGGTGGACTTTGGATGCATTTAAATGAAGGTAGTACCCCGATGGATAAATATATTGAAATTACAGCTCAGAAAAGCAGAATGTATTTATTACCAGATAGTTCGAAGGTCTGGATGCAGCCGGGAAGTTCTATACGTTTTGCCGAAGATTTCAAGAAGCATCGGAATGTATGGCTGAAAGGTAATTCTTTGTTCGAAGTTCACAAAAATATGGGTAGAAAATTTAGGGTGTATATCGATAAAGCCTTTATCGAAGTGAAAGGAACTTGCTTTTTGATAAAGCAGAACAATCCCAGTGCCAATGAAATTACTTTGTTTAATGGAAGCATTGAATTTAATGTTGAATCGACTCAACATAAAATAGAGATGAAACCACTTCAGGAATTGGTATATAATCCTGCTGATGCAGGGACTCAATTAAGGCAAATAGAAAATATAGAGTGGCAAAACGGCCGTTATAATTTTACACAATTTAATTTGGAACATTTGACTAGGATTATAAACCAAATGTATGGTTCACGTATCATTATCAGCGATAAAGTGAATAAAAATTGTGCCTTTACAGGGAGTATCCGCTATGATGAGTCTTTGGAAGACGTTATTGATAAAATTTGTTTTAGCCTGAATCTTCGGAAAAAAGAAATAAATCACGAGATTATTATTTACAACTAATATTTATTAACCCAATGTTAAATCTAAAAATTGAAGCATGAACAAGTTTTTATTTTCTTGTCAGAAGCGGTGTCTCAAATACATCGTTATGGCTTTGTTGCTTTATCCGCTGTCTGCACTTGCTGCGCAAGGACAGATTGTGGTTAAAGGTCAGTCTCTCACTATTCCTCAAGCCATCCGGCTCATAGAAAAAAGCAGTCAATATACTTTTTTCTATAACGCTAATGATTTGAAAAACACAACTCTTAAGAGTATCGATTGTAAAGGTTCTATTGATGACGTCTTGAACGAAGTCTTTAAAGGGAGTAATATCAGTTATGTTATTAAAGGGAATGAAGTTATTCTTAAAGTTGAGAAAACGGAAAGTACACAACAGAAAAAGGCAAAAATCATTGGTATAGTAACAGATTCAAAAACCGGTGAACCTATCATCGGTGCAACAGTGCAATTACTGGGTACTACCACAGGTGTGATTACCGATGTAGATGGTAAATTTGAATTAGCGGCATTTCCTAAAAATGAAATACAGATTTCATATATAGGATATGTTACCAAGAAAATTAAAGTCGGTAGTCAAAAGGTAATGTCTATCACTCTTGCGGAAGATGCCCAGCAACTGGATGAGGTGGTGGTCACTGCTTTTGGTACGGGACAGAAAAAGGAGACTATCACCGGATCGATTCAGTCGGTTCGTCCTTCGGATCTTCTGGTACCTTCTGCCAACCTTTCTTCTTCATTTGCCGGACGCTTGTCGGGTGTGATTGCTTACCAGCGTAGTGGAGAACCGGGACAGAATTCTGCGGACTTTTTCATTCGTGGTGTTGCGACCATGAACGGAGCGACTTCTCCTCTAATTATTTTGGATGGAGTTGAAGTATCCAAAGCGGACTTGAATTCGTTGGATCCTGAAGTAATTGAAAGCTTTTCTGTATTGAAGGATGCGACGGCATCGGCGATGTATGGTACTCGTGGAGCAAACGGTGTACTTATCGTTAAAACAAAATCGGGAAGTGACTTGGACAGACCGATCATCGGCGTACGTTTAGAAGGCTATGTAAATACTCCGACTAAGAAACCGGAAATTGTTGACGGACCCACTTATATGCGTTTGTACAATGAAGCGGTTACCAATCAGGGAACAGGGGCTGTGCTCTATTCTGATGAAAAAATAAATGGTACGATCCATAATCTGAATCCTTATATTTATCCTAATGTGGACTGGTACAAGGAGGTCTTCAAAGATGCGACATTTAATCAAAAAGCGAATTTTAATGTACGTGGAGGTACATCTAAAATTACTTATTTTATGAATGTCAATATGAATCATGAAACTGGAATGTTGAAAGATCGTTCCAGTGACTTCTTCTCTTATAAAAATAATATAGACTACATGAAATATGCGTTCCAGAACAACGTGGATTTTCATCTCTCTAAGTCTTCTACCATTTCGCTTCACCTGAATGTACAGTTGAATGATATGCATGGTCCTTTGACAACTAAGGATGGTAATGGCGTAGGCGATATATTCAGTGCTATTATGGGAACCAATCCTGTTGATTTTCCGGTTATGTTTCCGCAGGGATCTGACACATGGTACCATTGGGGAGGTATCCTTGCCGGAAATTATCAGCCGCTCAATCCGGTAGCTCTTTCAAGTGCAGGTTACAAGGATACGTTTGAGAGTACGGTAGTAGCCAATGTAAACTGGGATCAGAAACTGGATTTTATAACGAAGGGATTAAGCTTCAGAGCTTTGGTTTCATTTAAGAATTGGAGTTATAATCAGAAGTTCCGTCTGCAAGGATATAATAGTTATCAGCTTTCCGATTATAAACAGAATGAAGACGGTTCCTATGACTTTACCAATACACCTATCGGAGAACCGAGTAATCATACGATGGATGCCTTTTTCGGTACCAACGGTGACCGTCGGTTTTATATTCAGGGATACCTGAATTACGAACGTTCGTTCGGTTCGCACAATGTAAGTGGTATGTTGCTTTATAACCAGGATGATTACAATACGAATGTAAACAGCAGTCTTATTGCTTCGCTTCCAAAACGTAAAATGGGTGTGGCGGCACGTTTGTCTTATGATTACGATCATCGGTATATGCTTGAAGTAAATGCGGGCTACAATGGTTCTGAGAGTTTTGCCAAAGGGCATCGTTGGGGACTGTTCCCATCCATATCGTTGGGATGGAATATCAGTGAAGAAAAATTTTGGAAGCCGATAAAACCGGTTATTTCCAATTTTAAAGTCCGCGGTTCGTATGGTTTGGTAGGTAACGATCAAATCGGCAGTGACCGTTTTGCTTATCTGGCAATCGTGAATTTGACTGAAAGCCCGTCTTATACAACCGGATATGGTGGTAGTACCACTTCATTATCAGGACCTACTTATAATCGCTTCCAGAATAATGAACTTACGTGGGAAGTCGGAAATAAACTGAATGTGGGTGTCGATTTACAGCTCTTCAATTCATTAAATATCACTGTCGACGGATTCAGGGAGATTAGAGATAATATTTTTCAGCAGAAAAATTCCATACCGAATTATCTGGGAACTGCCAGTACTAAAATCTACGGTAATTTCGCTAAAGTGAAGAATACAGGATTTGACCTTGCTTTGGATTATGGAAAACAGTTGAACCGGAACTTTTCTATCCAGATGAAAGGAACTTTTACCTATGCACACAATGAGGTTTTGAAGTATGATGAAGCGGCAGGACTTCGTCCGGCATTATCGCAGGTTGGAAAGAGCCTGAACTCAATCTGGGGATATGTAGCAGACGGATTGTATATTGATGAAGCTGATATTGCGAATAATCCTCAGTCGACTATCGGTAATATTGCTATTGCACCGGGCGATGTGAAGTATGTAGATCAGCCGGACGCGAGCGGTAATTATGATGGAAAAATAACATCAGATGACAGAGTGGTATTAGGATATCCCACAATTCCGGAGATAATATACGGATTTGGTCCCTCTATTACATGGAAGAATTGGGATTTCTCTTTCTTCTTTCAGGGACAAGCGCGCGTGTCATTTATGATGAGCGGTTTCGAACCATTTGGAACGCAAAGTAAAAATAATGTTCTGAAATGGATTTCTGATGATCATTGGAGCAAAGATAATCAGAATCCGAATGCACGGTATCCGCGATTGACACAATATAATAACAACAACAATACGGCGTCTTCTTCTTATTGGCTGCGGAATGCTTCGTTCCTGAAATTGCGGAATGCCGAAATCGGCTATCGTTTCAAATGGGCAAGAATCTATGTGAACGGAAGTAACTTGTTGACCTTTTCTCCATTTAAGCTATGGGATCCTGAAATGGGTGGAGGTGCCGGTATGAAATACCCGACACAACGTACATATAATGTTGGTATTCAATTAACTTTTAAATAATATATACTTATGAAGATAATATATAAACTCCTATTTTTGTTTTTGCTGACGATAGGATATAGTTCCTGCGACTTTCTGGATATTGTTCCGGATGAAATAACGACTGAGGCAGATGCATTTAAAGACCGGAATGCGGCTAAGAATTTTGTTTATTCTTGCTATGGCTATTTGCCGCAAAGTAATGTGGCATCAGGCAGTCTCGATTTGCTGACAGGAGATGAAGTGATAACGGCTTTTGAACATGAAACGTTTGCCAGTTTTCCAAAAGGCAACTATACGGCTTCTTCGCCGGTGATTTCTTATTGGAATACATTTTTTCAAGGATTGCGTCAATGCTATATATTTCTAGAAAATGTAGACAAGGTACCCGACCTGACTGAAAGTGTAAAAACAGACTATATCGCACAGGTTAAGTTTCTGATTGCTTATTATCATTATCAGTTGGCACGTTGTTATGGACCTATTATCCTGATCAAGGAACTACCGGATGTAAATGCTTCGCAAGCAGAATATTTACCCCGAACTTCATATGACGAATGTGTAGACTGGATATGCAATTTATTGGATGAAGCCGCAAGTTCATTGCCTGCCATACGTACCAATAAAGAAGATTACGGACTGGCAACCAGTGTAGGAGCTAAGGCTGTGAAAGCGAAAATGCTTTTGTATGCAGCTTCTCCGTTATTCAATGGAAACTCAAGTTTCTATAGCAATTTTACAGATAAATCCGGTAGTCAGTTAATGCCTTTGACTTATGATCCTAATAAGTGGGTAAAAGCAAAGACAGCTATTAAAGAGGCGATTGACCTTGCCGAGCAGAACGGACATGCTTTGTATGTAAAGCAAGACTATAAAATAGGTAATGAGGATGCGAATCCCTATCCGGCGGCAGGTCCTGTCCGGTGTCTTCGAACCAGCTTGGTCGATTGGGATTCGCGTAATCCGGAGGTTCTTCTGGCAGAAACGCGTAGTGAAGGTTCGTATGGTATACAAAACAAATCGTTACCATTTGTGACTGACGGCTGGGCGTGGAATGGTGTCGGCCCGACATGGACCATGTTAAATCGTTTTTATACTAAAAACGGTTTACCTTGGGACGAAGATCCGGAGTATAAAGATAAAGACAAATTAAAGATCGTCAATGTGGATGCCAGCCATGCTGACGAGGCTCATGAAGGAAGTAAAACACTCCTGTTTAATTTGGATCGTGAACCTCGCTTTTATGCTTGGGTAGCTTTTCAGGGTGGATATTACGAAGTGATGAACGGGTCAACTAATCCGGCCTATGTTATGAGTAACGGTAAGAAAGATAATTCGGATAGCAGATTGATATGCGATTTTGTATTGGGAGGTAACTGCAGTCGTGGTACGGCCACCGTACAGCGACCGGGTAACTATACTCCAAGTGGTTATCTGAACAAAAAAGGTGTCGATCCTAATACTGTTGTTTCTACAAATGCTACGAAATTGAATCAGTATCCCTGGCCCATTATTCGTCTTGCCGATCTGTATTTGGCATATGCCGAAGCATGTGTGGAGACTAATGATCTGGAGACAGCCAAACAATATCTGAACAAAGTCAGAGAACGTGCCGGTATCCCTACAGTAGAAACAGCATGGAGTGGTGTTGCTGCATTGGATCAGACAAAATTACGTCAGATTGTACGGCAGGAGAGAATGAATGAACTTTATTTGGAAAACCAGAATTTCTGGGATATGCGCCGTTGGCTGCTGGCTGGACAATATTTTAATGTCAAGGCTAAGGGGTTGAATATTGCTGCTACTACCATAGAAGATTATGCGATAGTGAAGACTATTGACTTTGAGCGTAAGTTCGAGGCGCCGACTCAATATCTGTTGCCCATACCTTCTGCCGATATTAACAGAAATGAAAAATTAGTAAACAATCCGGGTTATTAATCTTTTTAAAGAGAAATGAAGATGAAAAAAATATTGCTTGGCCTGTGTGTGATACTGGGCCTGATAAATATGATCGGCTGCTCCAGCGATGAGAAGTATCCCATGCCGACCTCTATAGATCAGAATTCACTGTCGGCTGAAGCCAAAGCCGGTGCTATCAAATTGAAATGGACCGTACCAGCCGATTCTAATTATTATTATGTAAAAGTGACCTATACATTACCTGAAGACGGGAAGAAATGTATGAGATTGGCAAGTGTGAATAGTGATACCATGTTGGTGGACAATCTGCTGCATCGGTATGGTGACATTAACTTTACATTGCAACCTTGCAATCGTGCCGGGGAAGCTTCGCAAAGTTGCAGTATCATGGCACAGGCACTTCCTGCTCTGAAACAGATCAAGACTGACCGGAATCCTATAACCTTGTCTGCAAAACAGTTGTATACAGATGATCAGGAGAGTAGTGAAGGACCTATCGCAAACCTGGTGGATGGAAGGAATGACACTTATTTCCACATGTCATGGAGCAGTCCTACGCCTTTCCCTCACTATATTGTGGTCGACTTGGGTGAAGAGAATGCTTTGTCCACTTTCCTGTTCTCTTATGTTTGTCGTGACAATAACAATAAAGACAATCCCAAAGAGATGGATATTCTGGGCAGCAATACTTTTGATGGAAAGAATTATGATGAGAGCCAGACCACTTTGTTGGCGTCTTTGAGTAATTTGCCTAATACAAAAGCTGCGTCTTACGAATCGGATATAATAAAAGCCGGTGCATCTTACCGCTATCTTTGGTTTAAGGTGAAATCTTCTACAAGCGGCTCCAACTGGATTGCGTTGGCAGAACTCGGCCTTTCGAAGGTAATTGTGAAAACCTATGATCCGGAAACCGGAGAAACTACCATTGAGTAAGAAACTGTTTTGAATTTCTATACATATCTTTTTTGATTGACTTTTGCCTATGTTTTGAGTGATATTCCGGTCTGTTTCGATTCTTTTAATCGTCAGATAGCTTGTTATCTTCCTCTTATAACAACCGGAATAACCGTGAAAATTCATCTCAAATCATTAGACGATTCATTCAAAAGCAGTTTCTAAAACAGGATTCAATAGGTACCTATATAATGTAGTATGAATTTGGCCACCTATGGTTGTCAGATTGATGCTAAATACGAGAATCAAGTAATTATTAAAAAGGAAATACAAGTGAAGTCTTTTATGAGAACAAAATTTGTATTTCCTTTGTTTTATTTATCTTATGTTTAATTTACCCTAATAACATGAAGAAACATCTAATTCTAATGATTTCTGCAGCTATTATCCCTCTGCTGCTGTATGCTTGTTCTGCTGAAGAAGAAAGAGCGTTAACATCGACTACTCTTGAGGTAGCACAGTCTGCCATTGATTTTAAAAGTGATGCAGGAACCCGTGACATCGCTATTGTTACCAATGCAGACCATTGGACGGCACGGTCTGATAAAGATTGGTGTTCGGTTGCTGTCAACGAAAGTACATTGACGGTGAATGTGTCCGGATACGATGGAAAAGAGACAAGGGAGGCAGTGATTAAAGTTACTGCCGATGGATTGGCAGAAACTGTTAACGTACGCCAATTGGGATCAGAGCCTGCTATTTTGATATCCCAACAGATCTTTACCGTTGAGGCCAGTGGCAGTGATATCGCATTCGATGTAACTACAAATGTTTCGGTGACTATCACATTGCCGGAATGGATCAAAGAGAAACCGGCAGGTACACGTGCATCCGAAATGGTGACTACGACGCATAATTACATTGTTACAGCCAATCCGGAAGATAGTGAACGTACGGGCAATATCACCGTGAAAGAGGTCGGCGGAGAACTTGAGGCCTTGGTATCTGTTACTCAGAAAGGATTGGGAGAATATGAATCCGGAAATCTCGAGGGTATCAAAGACGATATTAAGGTTCCGGTAGAATCAGGTGAAGCAAGCTCTTTTCAGGGTGGCTCGAATATTGATAAATCATTCGATGGTGATATGAGCACTATTTACCATTCTAACTGGAATAACGCGGGAGATCATTATTTCCCCATTACGTTGACTTATAATTTTGCTGCGGGTTCGGATATGGACTATCTTATATATTATCCCCGTACCTCAGGACCGAATGGTAACTTCAAGGAAGTGGAGATCCGTGTAAAGTCAAATGCGAATACCAGAGGGACCGATGAATGGAATACGGTGATGACTAAAAACTTCGGGGGGACGAATGCCGCAGTCCGTGTTAATTTTCCGAAGGCACAAATCGGAGTCACGTCGGTTCAGTTTATTGTCAAATCAGGATCGGGAGACGGGCAGGGATTTGCTGCTTGTGCCGAGATGGAATTTTATAAAAAGAATCCGGATGCATTCGATCCGCTCACTCTTTTCACCGATGGTACATGCTCTGAATTGAAGCCCGGACTTACCGATGAAGAAATAGAGAATTGTCCGTATTCATTCTACAAGAACATAGCTTACTATATGAAGCAGGGTAAGTATCCGGCAGAGTTCCGTATTCAGGAATATAAGGCTTGGCCCCATCCGGATGCCCAGTCAGAAACACATAAGACCAGTCCTTATAGCCTGCGTGATAATCCTACGGGAATTTCGGTTAAAGATGGAGAGCAACTGATGATTTTTGTTGGCGATACACATGGGCAGACTGTCAGTGCAGTGATTCAGAATCTGGATGTTCCCGGTGGTGATGGTTTCGGAGGAACCTCTTATCCGTTGTCTGAAGGGGCCAACAAGATTACGGCCCGGAATAAAGGATTAATGTATATTTTGTATCACACTCCTGACTATGAAACTGCTCAGCCTGTAAAGATACATATCGCTTCCGGACAAGTAAACGGCTATTTCGATGTAGCTAAACATCAGGCTTCCGATTGGAATAAATTGTTGAGTAACGCTGTGGATAAGTATTTCGATGTGGTGGGACATTATGCACATCTCACATTCCCGACCGAGCGTTTCCGTACTCATACTCCGGACGGGAAAGCATTGATCGATGCTTATGATCAGATTGTGAATTCGGAGATGGAACTGATGGGATTGTATAAATACAATAAACTGTTCAAGAATCGCATGTACCTGCATGTGATGTATACCAGCTATATGTATGCCACCAGTTATCATACTGCTTACAATGACGGTACTCTGGCCGAACTTTGTAATGTGGATAAATTGAAGACATCTGCATGTTGGGGACCTGCACATGAAATAGGGCATTGCAACCAGACACGTCCCGGATTGAAATGGTTGGGGACAACGGAGGTAACGAACAATATCATGTCCGAGTACATCCAGACTACAATTTTCGGACAGCCTTCTCGCTTGCAAACAGAAGATATGGGAGATGGCAGTCGTAACCGTTATTCCAAGGCCTGGACCCAGATCATTGCGGCAGGTGCACCACATGGAAATTTTGGAAGTGACAGCGATGTTTTCTGTAAACTCGTTCCTTTCTGGCAATTGGAACTCTATTTCGGTAAAGTACTCGGACGGACACCTCTTCAGCAATCTGACAAAGGAGGATTCTATCCGGATGTGTACGAGTATATCCGGACGCACGATAATCTGAGAACGGCCGGGGAACAGCAGACTGAGTTCGTTTATATCTGTAGTCTGATAGCTAAAGCCAACTTGCTGGATTTCTTCACGAAATGGGGATTTCTGACTCCGGTCGACATAACAGTGGATGACTACGGAACGGGCAAACTCACCGTTACCCAGGCCCGTATCGACGAAATACGAAGTCGTGTAGAGGCTTTGGGATATCCGAAACCGGATGTTGCTCTGGAATATATAACGGATAATTCTGTAGAACTTTATAAGGACAAACCCGGAATTGTAGCCGGTACAGCCACACGGAGCGGTTCGACATTTACCATGACCAACTGGAAAAATGTGGCAGCTTATGAAGTTGTAGATGAAACCGGTAAGAAAGTCTGTATCTCTGATGGGTTGTTAGCACCTTCCGGTACTGCTACGTTTACCATGAAAACCGCTTGGAAAGACGGCTTTAAGGTATATGCTGTTTCTGCTACGGGAGCCAGGACTGCAGTGACGTTTTAAAAGAGACTGACAGATAGTGCCGAACAGGCGAAGAGGGTACGGAGTGCTATGGAATTGCAGAAGCAAGGATGTAATCTTCGTGCCCTTCGTCTGCTCTGTGGCATACCTGTAGAGAACAAAATCATCATTTTCTTTCATAATTCGGAAAAAAACACGAAATTTGCGACACTTTTAAGTTTGAATTACTAACACCTTTAAATATAAGATAAAGAAAATGACTAAAAGTGCATTGCAAATTGCCAGGGCTGCTTATCAGCCCAAACTTCCGAAAGCGCTGAAAGGCTCAGTAAAAGCAGTTGAAGGCGCAGCTACACAATCAGTAGCCGATCAGGAAGCTATCCAGAAACTGTTCCCGAACACTTACGGAATGCCGTTGATTAAATTCGAAGAAGGTGAAGCTATCCAGCTCCCCGCTATGAATGTAGGTGTTATCCTTTCAGGAGGACAGGCTCCGGGCGGACATAACGTAATCTCTGGTCTGTTTGATGGTATCAAGACACTGAACAAAGACAACAAGCTGTATGGCTTTATTCTGGGTCCCGGTGGATTGGTTGACCATAATTATATGGAACTGACTGCCGATATCATCGATGAATACCGTAATACAGGTGGTTTCGACATTATTGGTTCGGGACGTACCAAACTGGAAACTCCGGAACAATTCGAAAAGGGGTTGGAGATTATCAATAAATTGGGTATCAAAGCACTGGTAATCATTGGTGGTGACGACTCTAATACAAATGCCTGTGTTCTGGCCGAATACTATGCTGCCAAGAATGCCGGTGTACAGGTGATCGGTTGTCCGAAAACTATCGACGGTGACTTGAAGAACGAAATGATTGAAACTTCTTTCGGTTTCGATACTGCATGTAAAGTATACTCAGAAGTGATTGGTAACATCCAGCGCGACTGTAACTCTGCACGTAAATACTGGCACTTCATTAAACTGATGGGTCGTTCGGCTTCTCACATTGCACTGGAATGTGCTTTGCAGGTTCAGCCTAACGTATGTATCATCTCTGAAGAAGTGGAAGCGAAAGATATGTCATTGGACGATGTAGTAACTTACATTGCTAAGATCGTTGCCGATCGTGCTGCTCAGGGCAACAACTTCGGTACTGTGCTGATTCCTGAAGGTCTGGTTGAGTTTATCCCGGCTATGAAACGTCTGATCGCTGAGTTGAATGACTTCCTGGCAGCCAATGCCGTTGAGTTCGCAAATATCAAACGTTCTCGTCAGCGCGAATATATCATCAGCAAACTGTCAAAAGAAAATGCTGAGATCTATGCAAGCCTTCCTGAAGGTGTAGCACGTCAGCTTTCTTTGGATCGCGACCCGCACGGAAACGTACAGGTATCATTGATCGAAACTGAAAAGCTGTTGTCTGAAATGGTAGGAACAAAACTGGCCCAGTGGAAAGAAGAAGGGAAATACGTAGGTAAATTTGCTGCACAGCACCACTTCTTCGGTTATGAAGGACGTTGCGCTGCTCCATCAAATTACGATGCTGACTACTGCTACTCACTGGGTTACACAGCTTCTATGTTGATTGCTAACGGTAAGACCGGTTACATGTCATCTGTACGTAACACAACTGCTCCTGCTGCTGAATGGATCGCAGGCGGTGTGCCCATTACAATGATGATGAACATGGAACGTCGTCATGGCGAAATGAAACCGGTAATCCAGAAAGCATTGGTGAAACTGGACGGAAAACCGTTCCTGACATTCGCTGCTAAACGCGATCAGTGGGCGTTGAATACAGATTACGTATATCCGGGCCCGATTCAATACTTCGGTCCGACGGAGGTTTGCGACCAGCCGACTAAGACACTGCAACTGGAACAAGCTAAGTAAGCTTTTCCCCGCATTACAATAGTAGAAACCCATCGGGGCGGATTGATTCAATTCCCTTCGGTGGGTTTTTAGTTCATCTGAATATCCCTATTTTATATGAAACGACTTTCTACCCTATGCCTGCTGGCAGCAGGCTTTTTCATTCCGGGACAAGCACAGCAAGCCCGTCCGACGGTGCTTGATTCGGTTTACGCTCCCCTGAAAGTGGCTACACCTCCTTCCGATGCTTATATCGGCTTGTCGCTTCTCGATAACGGTGAGATCAGACACTATAATTATGGAGAACAGGCTGTGGCAGGTACTGTATATCTGTCCAGTACCGATCATGGTTTGACCTGGAAACGGGTGAACCGTCCCAAAGAAATGCCTTTTGCCGATTGTCAGAGCCCTGTCAGTAAGGAGTATATTCGTCTGGTAGATATGGGGGCAATGGGTGTTTATTGCATCCGTACTTCCGGTGGATTGACAGGAGGACGTACTCTTACGAAGGTGGCCGATCGTAACTCCATCATGATTAAACCGCCTGTATTTATCCGAAACGGCAAACGTATTGTCGTGGCTGCTCACGGAGGGGTAACACCGAAAGGGTGCTATACCTATTTTTCCGATGATGACGGTCTGACCTGGAAATGCTCGAATACAGTCACATCCCCCGATCATCAGGGAGGAGGCTTCCATAAAGGTATCCGTTGGAATCATGGTGCTGTGGAGCCTACGGTGGTCGAACTGAAGGACGGAACTCTCTGGATGTTGATGCGTACTTCACAAGACTTCCATTATCAGGCTTTTTCTAAGGACGGCGGACAAACCTGGGGCGAATCGGAACCATCGCCTTTTTATGGTACCATCACGATGCCTACTTTAGGGCGGTTGGCCGACGGACGACTGTTGCTTTTCTGGTGCAATACGACTCCTCTTCCCGAAAAGGAGGGTACGGACGGTGTTTGGGATGATGTGTTCACCAATCGTGATGTGACTCATGTGGCGGTTTCTGATGATGATGGAAAGACTTGGAAGGGTTTTCGCGAACTTTACATGGATCCCATGCGCAATGATACCGACTATGCCGTTCATGGCGGCGGGATTGACCGTGGCGTTCATCAGGCACAGTTTGTAGAAGTAGCTCCGGGTAAGGTGCTGGCATCTATCGGTCAACATCCTCTTCATCGTGCTATGATGATGTTCGATGTGAATTGGTTGTACGAGAAGAGCCGCTTCAACGACTTTACCGACTCTCTTTCACAATGGAGTACATTCAACTACATGAATGGTATCAAAGGACATTGCGCTTATAATCGTATACAGGGTTGTATGCTCGAACCCCATCCCCGGAAGGAAGGTCGGCAAGTGCTTCATCTGACTTACCGGCCGGATGCTTCACTGGTGGCAGATACACGTGGTGCGGTATGGAACTTTCCGGCTATGAAGAAAGGAACGTTCACCGTCAGTTTACGTATTCCCGAAGGGAGTCATTCGGTTTCGTTGTTATTGAATGATCACTGGATGAATCCTTCGGACACCGTAGCCCGTTACCAGTCTATGTATGAACTTCCACTTACCCGTAAGCAACTCGGAGTGAAGGATGATCGTTGGCACGAGGTTTCTTTGGAATGGGATTTGCTGCAGAAGCACCCGCAGGCACGTGTCCGGGTAGATGGGCGGCTTCGTCCGTTGCGCCTTCCGCTCAAGAACAAATCTCAGAATGGAATTAGTTATGTTCATTTCATCGCTCCTCCTGCTGAGGCTAATCCGGGTGTTTATCTGGAGTGGGTGAGGGCAGAAGCTGATGGAGCCATCTAGGAATGAATTCATTTCACCACAGATTACACGGACTTTCATAGATTAATGATTTTATTTCATTGAGAATCAAATTAAAGTATCTGTGGTAATCTGTGTAATCTGTGGTGAATCAAACTCTAAATAAGAATAAAAATCAATGAAGTCTTCACGAAACACTTCTACCTCCGGCAAACCCGCTTCCGGTCGTCGTACACCGGCACGGAAGACGAAAGCGAAAAAGAAAACTACCCGCACCATGCCCGTTTGGATGCGCAATACCCTTGCTCTTATTGTGGTCGGGGTATTTTCTCTCACTTTTTATTATTTCGTTATCCGCCCTTATTCTTATCGTTGGAAGGAGTGCTACGGACGGAAGGAGTATGGCGTTTGTATCCCTTGTGGCTATGAGGTGCATGGCATCGATATCTCCCATTATCAGGGGAGCATCGACTGGAAGGAGTTGAAACAAAACAGAGAAACGGATTTTCCACTTCACTTTATTTTTATGAAAGCCACCGAGGGAGGAGATCATGGTGACGATACTTTCAAAGACAACTTCGAACAAGCACGTCGCCATGGCTTTATTCGTGGGGCCTACCATTTCTTCACTCCACGTACGGATGCCTTGAAGCAGGCGGACTTTTTTATCCGTACCGTGAAACTCGATAGTGGAGATTTGCCTCCGGTGCTCGATGTCGAACTGACAGGCAAGAGGCCTAAAAAAGAGTTGCAACAAAATATTAAGAAATGGCTCGACCGGGTGGAGGCACATTATGGTGTAAAACCTATTCTCTACACTTCTTATAAATTCAAGACCCGCTATCTGGACGACTCGCTTTTCAATGCTTATCCCTACTGGATAGCCCACTATTACGTTGATTCGGTGAGGTACGAAGGTAAATGGCACTTCTGGCAGCACACTGATATCGGAAGTGTGCCCGGTATTCATCACGATGTAGATCTGAACGTATTCAACGGTTCGCTCGAAGATCTGAGGAAGATGACCATGAGATGAACTTTACCCTCTTTCCCTGCGTTATATTTCTAAAAAAAGGAAATACAGATGAATATAGCAATAAGCGGGGCCTCCGGTTTTATAGGCAAGCATCTTACAGAGTACCTTACAGAAGCGGGACACCGGGTAATCCCTCTGGGGAGGCCTATGTTCCGTGAAGGCACATCGGGGCATTTAATTCAGGCTCTGTCACATTGCGATGTTATCATCAATCTGGCAGGAGCACCCATTAGCAAGCGGTGGACACCGGAATACAAAAAAGAACTTTATGACAGCCGGATTAAGGTGACGCACTGCATCATCCGGGCAATGGATGCAGTAAAGACGAAGCCGCGGTTAATGATTTCCGCCTCTGCCGTAGGATATTATCCAGAGGAGGGTACATTCGATGAATATACCAATACCCGGGGAAGTGGCTTTCTGGCGGAACTTTGTTATGCATGGGAGAAAGAAGCCCGCCGTTGTCCGTCGCAGACAAGGCTGGTAATCACCCGCTTCGGCATTGTGCTGTCACCCGATGGCGGGGCGATGGAACAAATGCTTCGTCCCCTCCGGATAACGCGGGTAGCCGGTGTGATCGGTCCGGGTACACAGCCTTTCCCCTGGATTGCTATTCAGGATCTTTGTCGGGCGATGGAGTTTATTATCAGCCACGAAGAGGCAAGCGGAGTTTTCAACCTGGTGGCTCCGCAACAAGTTTCACAGTATGCATTTACTCAGGCAATGGCAGCACGCTATCATGCCTGGATGAAGGTGGTCGTACCGCGTTGGTTCTTCCGGATGCGGTATGGTGAGGCAGCTTCCTTCCTGGCATCAGGACAGAATGTGCGTCCTACACGTTTGCTCGAGGCCGGTTTCCGCTTTGTGAAGCCGACGATAGAAGATTTCTTCGAAGGTACGGATCATGCAGCTGTAGATCGATTGGATTTGCACCGCTACATGGGTACGTGGTATGAGATAGCCCGTTTCGACCACCGCTTTGAGAGAGGATTATCGGAGGTGACGGCCACTTATACGTTGATGCCCGACGGGACGGTCCGTGTGGAGAACCGGGGATGTAAGCATAAGAAACCCTATGATGTTTGTAAGACAGCGGAAGGACGTGCTAAGATACCCGATCCGTCTCAACCGGGTAAACTGAAAGTATCGTTTTTCCTGTCTTTTTATTCAGACTATTATGTATTGGAGTTAGATCAGGACGAATACAATTATGCTCTGATCGGTAGCAGTTCCGATAAATATTTATGGATACTGAGTCGTGCACCAATTTTGCCGGAAGAGATTAAGAAGAAGTTGCTGGATGCTGCCACTCGCAGGGGATATGATGTGAAGAAACTGATCTGGGTGGAGCAAAGAGAGAAAAAAATAATGTAGTCTATATTAACCTAAACAAAAAGGAGATTAGAAAATGGAAGAATATGAAGTAATTCACCGCCCAGAGCGGAATCGTTTTGAATTGGAGAAGAATGGAATGACTGCCTTTGTGGAATATGAAGTCGAAGATGGAGCACTGGATATTATGCACACTATCGTACCTCCTCCCTTGGAAGGAAAGGGAATTGCGGCCGCACTGGTAGAAGCGACTTATAAATATGCCTCTGCACAGGGGTTGAAGCCCAAAGCAACGTGTTCGTATGCTGTCGCATGGCTGAAACGGCATCCGGCGGAATAAACCGTCCGGATTGAGGCCTGTTCGGAGAATGAACCGTTTTTAGGTTCACCACGGATTAACACAGATTCTTTGTATCTTAGTATCAATGCTCTAAGCTTAACTCACCACAGAGCAACACAGAGTCTCACAGAGAAGATCTTTTTCTTCAACACTTTATTGACCAAGAGATTATAAGAGTTTGTGTTAATCCGTGTAATCCGTGGTGAACTTGTTCTGTTACCATTCCGTCATAAAATCCCTCGGAGGAAGCTGACTGTTGCCCATCCTCTTCACTGTTTCCACCTTTTCAGCATTGGGAAGAATTGCTTCATGTTTGCAATGGCCTCTTCCTTCGTCATTTTCACTTCCGAGCCTTTATTGAATTCGTCTACGAACTGTGCGCATTGGTTAATCATTTCGTCCATCGTGCATTCCACGGTGAAATGTCCGTCGGCATAACAATAGGTGCAATACTCTTCGTTTTTGCTACCATCCTTTTCTGTTCCCAATACTTCCGGGTTGAGCGGCATGCCGCAGCTCTGGCAAAATTTCTGTTCCATTCTTTTTCTGTTTTTAATGGGTTATTCAATAGGGATATATATTCTTGTCACGTAATCTTTTTCTTCCGTATCTGGTTCGCAATTAAGATATTCTTCAAATGAAGTTGCATCACGAAATGCTGTAGGCAGTGGATGCGAGTAAATCCGGTCATACATTTCTTGCAAACCACTGTAGCTTCCGCGGAGTGTGTAGACGGCATAGCGTCCCTGCGGAATCGTCTTCATGCCAAAAGCGCCTTGCGGTGATACATCGTGTTCCACTGTTGCACAAGCGTAAAAGCGGCATTGTTCGGTTTTCGTTACTGTGGGGTCGTCAAAGCTGATGCCTATCCAGCGGGTAGAAGGAGTCAGAAGACCGTTTATTTGGAGAAAATCTCTCAGTTTTCTCCACGCTTCTATGTAAGGTTCCTCTTCACCATAACGCCCGATGATGCGGATATATACCAGCTTCAATTCCGGTTCTGTCAGGATTTCCGGTTTCAGAGACTCCTTTTTCAGAGTGCTGAATTCTTCGTAACGTTCTGCACGCCGTTTGCGGTAGGCGGTGGGGGATATCCCGAAAAACTGCTTGAATGCTTTCGATAACGATTGTGGCGTTTCGTATCCGACCATCTCTGCCACTTGCGCCAGACGGATATTCTTCATTTGCAGGTACATTACCGCACGTTCCACTCGTTGCCGGGCGATGTACGTAGCCAGCGGTTCATGCAGGTAAGCCCGCATAATGCGATGGAAGTGATACTCCGATAGGCATACTTCACGTGCCAGTGTTTCCACCCGCAAAGGTTCGTTGAGGTGTGAGTTGATATAATCTATCACCCGGTTCACCTGTTGCAGATATTTCTCTTCAGTATCGCTCTTCATTGTTTTTGTTCCGTTGGGTTCCGGGACAAATGTAGCGGGTTTTACTGAAAGAGCGGTTATCCGATCTTGCTATTTTTTTCTGTCGGTTTCTGCCCTGTCCGTATGGGTAATTGTTTCCATATCCGGCGCGGAATCATTCGCCAGAAAAAGACGATAATGGCATAGCGCCAGTCTATCACCACTACCCGTTGGTGGTGGTTCAGTGCCCGTACAATCCGTTTGGCTACCTTTTCCGGCCGCATCAGTAGCGGATAGTGTTTTCCGTCGTTCAGTAAGTCGGTAGATACGAATCCCGGGCGGATGTCCGTGAAGCGGATGTTCAGTTTTTGCATTCCGGCCAGCTGTTCCAATGCATCGATGTAGGTGTTCTGAAACCGTTTCGTAGCAGAATAGGCAGGGGCTACTCCCAATCCTTTTGTCCCGGCAATGGAACTGATGACTGCCAACTGACCGCCGCCATGCTCACGGAAGTGGTGGAAAGCGGTATCTGCCATCCGCATGAATCCTTCTACATTGGTACGGGCAGTATCCAGTTCGATGTCCGGATTCAGTTCCATGTTCTGGTAACCGATGCCGGAGCTTAGAAGGAACAGATCCATGCCTCCGACCCGTCTGATCAGGTTATTGAGTTTGGGTGTTGCATCCGGTTGGGTGACATCCAGAACTGCGATTTCTATAAGGTCCGGAGCACTGCTTTGCAGTGCTTCAAGTGCCGGAAGCCTACGGCCTGCAATGCCGAGGCGCCAGCCTTGTAAGAGAAGTTGTTTTGCCACTTCGCGGCCGATACCTGAAGTAGCTCCGATGATAATGGCTCGTTTCATATCTGAATTCATGTCCAGGGGTTTGAGGCAAAGATAAGAAATAAAAATAAGACAAGGTACGGAATGTGGAAAGTGAATAAGCTGTATTTTTCATATCTTGTCTGCAATGAAGCATAAACTTTTTATGCAGGGATAACCGGCTTTCCTGAAGATGCACCTTTTCGTTTTGAAAAGCTGATCCTATCAAAATGGTAGGGTGATGATCACTGTTCGATACTTGAATGGAAAATCTATTTGTCTGGTAACTATTTACTTGCACTTTTTCTTTCCGTTTTGGCACGATATTGGCTATATGCCTTTCGCAAAAAAAATCGTGTGTTATGGAAGAATACCTGTCGATGGACATATACGTTAGTAAACGGAATAACAGTCTGATAAACGGCAAAATGATAGGGCGCGTACTTGGGGTCTTACTTTTTATAGAGGCGGGAATGTTTGTACTCTGCTCCGGCATATCCGTGGTTTATGGTGAAAGCGATTACAAGTATTTCCTTTATACGGCGGGTATCAACCTCCTGTCCGGTGCGTTACTGGTGTTTTATGGACGTGGTGCGGAAAATCGGTTGAGCCGGCGTGACGGTTACTGCATTGTGACACTTTCGTGGGTGTTTTTCACGCTTTTCGGTATGTTGCCTTTTTATTTGAGCGGAAGTATTGACTCGTTGACTAATGCTTTCTTCGAGACCATGTCGGGATTTACTACTACGGGAGCTACGATTCTTGATGATATCGAATCGCTTTCGCATGGTATGCTTTTCTGGCGCAGCCTGACACAATGGATTGGCGGGCTGGGGATTGTTTTTTTCACAATTGCCGTATTGCCCGTTTTCACCAGTGGGGGAGTACAGCTTTTTTCCGCCGAGTCTACGGGAGTAACCCACGACCGTACCCATCCTAAGATTAATGTGATGGCCAAATGGCTATGGACAGTCTACCTGATATTGACACTGGCAGAAACCATTTTGCTGATGCTGGGAGGTATGAGCCTTTTTGATGCTGTCTGCCAGTCATTTGCTACGACGGCCACCGGTGGATATTCTACCAAGCAGGCCAGTATTTCGTATTGGAATTCACCGTTTATCGAATATGTGGTCGCTATATTCATGCTTCTTTCGGGAGTCAATTTTGCATTATTCCTGATGTGCCTTCGCGGTAAAGTCAGTCGTCTTTTGAGGGACGAAGAATTACGTTGGTTCCTCGGTTCTGTCGCTATCCTGACTTTTCTGATCACTTTCGCACTGGTCTTTCAAAATCATTATGACTGGGAGACGGCTTTCCGTAAGTCGCTGTTTCAGGTGGCTACGGCACATACTTCTTGCGGATTTGCCACAGACGACTATAATCTTTGGCCTGCCTTTACGTGGTTGTTGTTGCTGATTGCCATGCTCTCGGGAGGATGTACCGGTTCTACCAGCGGTGGTATCAAGAACATGCGTTTGCTGATTATTGCCCGCTCTATCCGGAATGAATTCAAGCATTTATTGCATCCCAATGCCGTATTGCCGGTAAGAGTCAACAAGCAGAGCGTTTCACCTTCGATTGTGTCTACTGTGGGTATGTTTTTTGCTTTTTATCTTATCATCGTCATTCTTGGTTGGGCAGTTCTCCTGTTCTTGGGTGTCGGCTTTTCCGAGTCCATCGGTACGGTGATCTCCAGTATCGGTAATGTGGGACCGGGATTGGGATCTTGTGGCCCAGCCTATTCGTGGAATGGATTACCCGACGCTGCCAAGTGGGTACTTTCATTTCTGATGCTGATAGGACGGTTGGAGCTCTTTAGTGTACTTTTGCTTTTCTATCCCGGATTCTGGAAAAGTTGATGATAAGGGGGAACGGGAAAACATCCGCAGCGATAAAATGTCATTTTGTATATTCTATCACTTACCGGCAGCCTTGTTTTGTCCCGGTGGCGAATGGATTTGAAAAAAAACGATTACAGGCGATTAGGGACGGAGCGTGGTGACGCCGATCTTGCGGCATTCCGGCTTTTATGCTTTGTATACGCCTAGTCTGCTTTCGGATCGAAAGTGTACGGCCGGGAACCGAACTTTTTGTCAGTTCGGATCGCTTCGCTTCAAGGGTCCTGATAATTCGGAAATGGCCGGATCAATCTCCCTTTTTTACCCTTTCAGCGTTGCTTGGAAGAGGATGCACCGTTGGTTTGAAAGGGATGCACCGTTGTTTTGAAAGGAATGCACCGTTACTTTCCTTCCAATGCAGGCTCTGATGGTTGGAGTCACTGCATATATTTCCTTTTTATTGCATCTTTATAAGATAATGAAGCTGCATTTTTGCATATTCTTCCACTCTTCTCTGTCTTGACTTTCTATCAGTGCTTTTTTGTTTCTATAGGCTGTTAGCAGAAAGGAAGGATTAGTTGCTTTTTTGATAGGATATATATGGAATTAGTTTCAAAACGTATTTTTCTGTTTGATGGATTTAATCGTTTTCAGAGCCGACCATGTCTATCCCAACAGATGCTTGATTGCCTCCCAAGGAGCGTAAATCAGCATCCGGGGACCGGAAAAGCGCATCACCCGTCTCATCTGTTCCCGCATGGCGGGTTTGTAGCAGTGTATGCTGCACTGCTTGCATGCTTTCTTTTTCTCCCCGAAGGGACAGTGGTCCAGGCGGGCGTGTGCATAGTGCAACAACTCTTCGCACCGGGGGCAAAGCGTGACATTCTTTTCTTTTTTACGGCAGTAAAGGCGAATCATCAACTCTACTACTCTCTTTTCCTGATCAATACGGTTTTTGCTCAATTTTAATCTCTGTTAGAATTGACGCAAAAGTAACCAAGATCTCTAAAAAACCGTATCTTTGCACCCCGAAAAAATGAATATAATAATGAATATTAATAGTAAGGCTAAAGGATTTGTGTGCGGGGCTGTGGCTGCCGCCACTTATGGCATGAATCCGTTGTTTACACTGCCGCTTTATAAAGAGGGAATGTCAGTGGACTCTGTCTTGTTCTACCGTTACGGGTTTGCCGTGCTCATTCTAGGCATTCTGATGAAAGTACAAAGACAATCGTTCGCTCTGAAAAAGAACGAGGTTCTGCCGCTGATTGTAGGCGGACTGCTCTTTTCCGCTTCCTCATTGTTGTTGTTTCTGAGTTATAAGCACATGGATGCCGGCATTGCTTCCACTATTCTGTTTGTCTATCCGGTGATGGTGGCGCTTATCATGTTCTTGTTTTTCCACGAGAAAGTATCGTTACTGACTGTGTTCTGTATTCTGTTGGCCCTTTCCGGCATCGGACTGCTTTACAAAGGAGAAGGGGGTGAGACGCTGAGTCTGGTAGGGATGTTGCTGGTCATTCTTTCTTCGCTGTCTTATGCGGTCTATATAGTCGGTGTCAATCATTCCACCCTGAAGTTGATGTCAACGGCCAAGTTGACCTTTTATGCCCTGCTGTTCGGTCTTTCCATTTATATAGTCCGTTTGAATTTTTGTTCGGACTTGCAAGCTGTGCCTTCACTTCCTGCCTGGGGTAATATTCTGGCAATGGCTTTCCTGCCTACCGTGATTTCACTGGTATGTACCGCTGTGTCCATTCACACCATTGGCTCCACGTCGACCGCTATCTTGGGAGCACTCGAACCGGTGACGGCTCTCTTCTTTGGTGTCATGATTTTTGGTGAGCGGCTGACGCCCAGGCTGATGCTGGGTATTCTGATGATTCTGGTGGCCGTTACGTTTATTGTTGTGGGAAAGCCGTTGATGACTTTTCTCAAAGAAGAAGTGGCCGGAGGAATGAAGAGAAAACTGACAAGATAAGGAACCCCGAAAAAGTTTATAGCCGTTATACATGACTACATTTCACTCTATTGACGAGTTGCTGAAAATGATGAGCCGCGAACAACTTTTGTTGAAACAGATGTTCGGCAAACGGAAACAGCAATCCTTCCGGCGGGAGTATGCACTGGAACTGACTGAATACAAACTGCAACGTATACAGAGCCTGATCGACCACGGAGTGCTTCGTGAGAATGGTTCGTTTCTCGAAATGGAGGATATCTACCTGCACTTTTTCGAGCAGGTGCTCGAGGTAAACGAGGAGATCAATACTTCGTTTGTTAACGAGCATATCAGCTATCTCAAAGATACCATCTCTTATTATCAGCAAGAAAACCATGAGAAAAGGAAGACCACCTACCTGCGTACCATTAAGCGTATATTGCGTAACATTGCCTTGACTACCTTGCGTAATGTCATCGACCTGAAGCGCAACATCGACAGCACATTCAAGAATGAACCGAACTATCAGATCAAGAAAAAGAAACTGGTCCGCCTGGATGAAAAACGGCGGGATATCGAGGCACTGATACGAGTGAGTGAAGAACTCCTTGTCACCGAAGAAGACCGTTTCTTTCGCCGGGTTCCGGATGATGAACTGGTTTTGGTGGTGGCTAACGTACGGATACAACTCAATGAATGTTTCCATAACCTGATCGGGATACAGAAGCAAATCATCAGCTACCTGAACCGGATAGAGTATCAGAATAAGATACGGGTCAAAATCCGTCAGCTGAAATATCTCAAAGATCAGTTCGAACTGGAAGAACGGACCGATATCTGCCGGGTGCTGATGCAGAAAGACAGTGTCTGGTTTGAGCCTGCACCGGCATATCCGTTGCGTCTCTCTGTCGAATATCTCCGTAACGACGATGAAGTGTTAGAGAGTATCCGTAAGGTGATAGCCACAGTCGGCAAGCGAGCCATACTGGTCCGTAATGTGGCCGACAGCATCGCTGAGGAGTCACTTGAGACCCATATATCCGAAGAGGCTTACATCAACCTGGAAGAAGTGAAGAAGCGGTTTATGCAGGCTGATGGGGACTTGTTTTCGTTTGTTACCGCTTACCCTTTCACACAAGAGGTGTCTTTTGATGAAAGAATCACATTCTATTGCCAGATCGTATCCCAGTTTTACGAAGAACTCCGCATCACCGACGAGTATGGCAGGATGGATGGTGTGGAATATGCGTTGATTTATCCGGAAAGGACGGGAGAAATAGTTTAGGAATAAATAAGATTCACCACCGGGTAATACCGATTCTTACAGATACTTTGGTCTGAATTCTCAATGGAATAAATTATTAATCTGTGAGAATCCGTGTAATCTGTGGTGAAATGAATTTAAAACCATTACAGTAATGATTAAACAAACTGCTGAGATATTTGAAATATTGAGTAAAGGAGGATTTATCTCTTCCGATAGTACCAATCCCAACATCCGGCAACTTTATACGGTGATTGAAGACAACCAGTCGGAGTTGTACGACTTCTTTGCCGCCATCAACTTCGTGCTCGAAAGCGGAAACGAATACTATTATTTTTCCCGTCGCGAGAATAAAGTCGACTTGGAACGTAAGTTGGAGATTGCTGTCCGTTGGATTGATGTACTCGACTTTATCAAGACTTATGATGCGGCCTTTTCATCCGGATTCCGTTTTCAGCCGGCCGATATGGTTGTGAAAGTGGGAACCGACTTAGAGTTGAAAGAGAAGCTTACCGGCCTGAAAAAGCTTACCGGACGGGAAAAGCATGAAGAGATGATTGACAAAATAGTAAACGACCTGAAACGTGACGGCTTTATTGAACTGGAAAATGAGATTACTTCCACCTATAAGGTAGTGGCGGCTTTCGGCTATCTGGAAGAGTTGGTCGCTTGCATTAACATACCAGAAGAGATACAGAATGAGATACCTGAATAAGATTATTTTTATCAATAGTGCCCGTATCCAATATGCCGAAATACAGATAGACGGCAATGTTCACTTTATCGGTACACAGGGAGTGGGGAAAAGTACGGCGTTGCGTGCATTACTCTTCTTTTACAATGCCGATAAGACAAAGCTGGGCATTTCAAAAGAGAAAAAGAGTTTTGATGAATACTATTTTCCGTACGTCAATTCATACATTATTTATGAAGTGGTGGTGGATGATGCTTCGTATTGCGTATTGGCTTTCCGTTCGCAGGGAAGGGTCTGCTTCCGCTTTCTGGGCACGGGCTATAAGAAAGAATATTTCATTTCACCCGAGGGAAAAGCATACGAAGAGTGGGATCAGATACGTGATGCGCTTGGTAGTTTTGTCTATAAGAGCCGTCGTATAGAGACGTATGAGGAGTATCGAGACATTATTTTCGGTAATGGCCGGGGGCTTCCTCCGGAGTTTCGGAAGTTTGCTATTACCGAAAGCCGGCAGTACCAGAATATACCTCGGACGATTCAGAATGTTTTTCTGAACTCAAAACTTGATGCAGAGTTTATCAAGCAAACCATTATCATGTCTCTGAACGAAGAAGATGTGCGTATCGATCTGGGGCAGTATGCCCATCATCTGCGCCGGTTCGATGAAGAAGTGACCGACATCAGTAAGTGGTTCCGGAAAAATAAGAACGGTGAGGTAACTGTCCGCAGGCAAGCCGACCGGGTGATTGAACTTTATCGGGAAATGCATTATCTGGAGCAACAGGCCCGTACATTGGCCGGAGAATTGAATTACGCTTTTCGGACAGCGCGGGAAGTACTCCCTTCTCTGCAAAAACAGAAAGAAGAGCTGTTGAAAGAAGTGGCAAAGGAGAAACGCCAGTTGGAAGAACTTTCCGGGAAATTTCAGAGTGAGCGTGACCGATTGTTGGGAGTGGTCAAAGTGCAGAACGAAAATCTGAAAACAGCACGGGAGCGAAAAGAACGGTACGAATCGCAGGATATTCATCATGTACGGGAACGGGTGAATGCGGAGTCCGAAGCTGTGCTTCACAAGCAAATGCTGGAAGAGCAGCTGACCATGCTGACTGCACGCTTTGACGACATCAACAGCCAGTATAAACTGCTGAAAGAACAGGCGGCCAGTGCCTTTGAGCGTTTCCGTAACGGGAAAAACGCCGAGTTGAATACCCTCCATCTGCGTGCCATCGAGCGTAAGGAAGCCATACGTAAGGAGTTCGATAAAATATTGAAAGAGGTAAGGGAACAGGAAGTTGGGAAACTGACCCTTCTGCGTGAGCAGACAGAAAAGAAAAAGGAAGGCATCTATCAGTTGAAAATGGAACGGGAGAAGTGTTTGCACCGGACTCTTTATGAAGAGGAGTTGCAAGCCTGCCGGACGGAGCGTGCCGCACTGGAAAAGGAGAACCATGAGCATAGGCTGAAGCAGAAAGAAGCTGAACAACAGATGGAGCTGGTGCGCCGCCGGTGGGAATTGGATCAGACTGCCTGTGAGCAGCAGTTCACTGCCCGCCAAAAGGATATCGAACAGCAGATTACACTTGCTAAAGAGAGGGTAGCGGAGATAGATCGTTTGCTCGACAACCGTCAGGGTTCATTCTACGAATGGCTGAGTCAGAACTGTCAGGGGTGGGAAGATACCATTGGCAAGGTCGTGGACGAGAAACAGGTTTTGTTCAGCAAGGAGCTGAAGCCTCAGTCTGTTCCGGATGCCGGTCAAGCCTCTTTCTATGGCATTAAACTCGACCTCTCGGCTATCCGTAAGGAGGTGAAAAGCGTACAAGAGTATGCGGCGGATCAGGAAATAGCCGGTAAGGAAGTATCAGAGTGGCAACAGCAGCTTGAGAAGTTGGGAGAGGAAAAAGAAAAGGAACTGGCCTTGATTCGGAAAAGACATCAGGCCACGCTTAGTACCTGTAAGGAGGATGTGGCTCAATCCACTTATTGTATGGAGCAGAACGATAAGCGTATCCGGCTCCTGAAAGCGGATGAAATCAGGTGGGAACAGAAGGCAGGGGAGGAGAAGCGTGTCCTGCTGGAACAATTGGATAAACAGTTGGCCGAGGCTACCCGTAGCCTGCAGGGGACAGTGGCGGAATTGGAACAGTTCAATCATCTGCTCGAAACTCGTGTACGTCAAAAGGAGAAGGAACGTAACCAGAGAATGCAAGAAGAGGATGCCCTGATCCGTAACAAACAAGAAGAAATTCACCTGTCCATTGCTTCCGAAAAGCAGAAAACCGATGAACTGCTGGCAACCATGGACAAAGACTTGCTGCACGAACTCTCCGGGAAAGGAGTGGATACGGAGCGTATCACTGCTTTGCGTAATGAAGTGGCCCGTACGGAACAGGAGCTGGTGTTTATTGACCAACATCGTCGCCTGGTCTACGATTACGAGAAGGACAAGAGAGAATTCTTTGACCGGATGGACGAATTCAGAAACGAAAAGCAGTTGGCCGAGAAAGAATTGGAAGGCGAGAAAGAAAAGTTCCGTTTGAAAGAGGAAGAATTGAATCTGAAAGTAACGGGACTGAACAAGCAGCTGGCTGAGACAAACACCCGCCTGAAACATTTGGACGAGGATATTCGGGAGACGGAGAACTTCAAAACGCTCAATATCTGTCCGCCTGTGTTACAAACGGGGGTGGAAACAGAGAATGCCAAGCGCTGTAAGAAGGTGATTGAGGAACTGACTCAAAACCATTACCGGCAGATTGAACAGGAAAAAGACTTCAGGGAGGCCGTCGGTCGGTTTTCCGGTAATTTTTCCGAGCAGAATACGTTCAATTTCCGTACGCGGCTTACGAAGCGGGAAGAGTTTATGACTTTTGCCGCCGATCTGAAAGAATTTATTGATAATGATAAGATTATTGATTTTGAACGTCGTTCAAACGAGGCATACACCGACTTGATTCATCGGATTGGAAAAGAAACGACGGACATGCTTTCAAAAGAGGGACTGATTCGTAAGACCATAAGCGATATCAACAGTGACTTTGTGGAACGCAACTTTGCCGGAGTTATCAAGAGTATAGCCTTGCAGATTGTGCCGAGCGGTAATCGTATCATGCAACATTTTGTCACGATCAAAGAGTTCTGCGACCGGAATCAGCCGGGTGGCCCGGGCATGTTCAGCCTGTTCGGACAAGAGGATTTTGTAGAACGGAATCGGCAGGCGGTAAGTTTATTGCAGTCATTGGTGAAAGAACTGGCATTGAATAAAGAAAAAGAACTTACCCTTTCCGATACCTTCGAACTCCAGTTCCGTATTGTGGAGAACGACAACGATAGCGGATGGGTGGAGAAACTGGCAAACGTGGGTTCCGATGGAACGGATATCCTGGTGAAGGCCATGATTAATATCATGTTACTAAATGTGTTTAAGGAGAAAGCATCGCATCAGTTCAACGACTTTAAGTTGCACTGTATGATGGATGAAATCGGAAAACTTCACCCTAATAATATTAAGGGGATTCTGGACTTTGCCAATAACCGGAATATTATCCTGGTGAATAGTTCGCCCACCTCTTATCGGGCAAGCGATTATAAATATACTTATATTCTGAACAAGGATAAGCGGAACATCACAAGTGTGACACGGTTGATAAAGCAGGAAGTGAGGGAATAATTCCCTCACTCACATCTGCAAAAGTCATTGGCTCCGCAGCTACAGCGCGGTAGTAATTGCTCTCTCAGATCGTCCCGGTATAGTTCGTACATTTTTCTTTGTATATCTTCTTTCAGGCGTATCAGGCGATCCCACAGTTCCGCTTCGCTTGGTGCCGCTGTGGAGAACAAGTCTTCAAAGGGAAGATGATACCAGTGTTTTACCTCCTTCCGGAAGAGATTGCGTATATCATCGGCCGTACCGGAAAGTACGATGATATGGTCCCAGTTTTCGTTGGTGTATTCACGGATGGAGTGGGGAGGTTGTGTGTTCGGTTCGATACCTGTTTCCTTTATTAGTTTCAGGACCAACGGATGAATCTCTGCTGCGGGCATTGTCCCTGCAGAATATACTTTCATGCCTTTTCCGAACGAAGAAAGAAGTGCTTGTGCGATTCGGCTGCGGCAGCTATCGGCGTTACTGATGATTAATAGGTTCATAATGGTGTATTGTTTTCCTGTTAACAATGTTAATTCTGAATATATGGTTTTGATGGTTTATAAATAAAGAATTAGTTTTCTACAGTCAAAGAACAAATCTTTTATTTATAGAAAACAAGTTTTAATACTATGTTAAAACATGCTTTCCGGAACTTGCTTGTTTGTTTTGATAAACAGCTCAATGTCAATGATATCTTTAGATGGCAGTCGCTCTCTTGTGAAGATCGTCTCCCTAAAGGATTTGAGTCGATACTTGCTGATTTGATAACCCTATCTTTCTCAAAATCTCCATGCCAGGATCCGGCTGGTTTTAGTACCCTGGTGCATCTCAATGATTCTATGTTCGGCTATATCGGTCGATTTCAGCTTGGCGGTCAGTTTACCCAGGTTCTTTTCTTTTGATACCAGACTGGTGAACCATCCGCAATTTTTCCGGTAGTTGCGACTTTCTTCGATCATAGTCAGCAGAAATCGAAGTTCACCGCCCTCACACCAGAGTTCGTTGGCATTGCCTCCGAAGTTGAGCCGGGCTTTGGTTACTTTCTGACCTTTCAGGCTGCTGAGTTTGCGTAGCGTACCGTCTTCTGCTTCTTCTTTGGAACTGTGGAAGGGAGGATTACAGAGAGTTACGTCGAAATATTCATTCGGAGCAATGATTCCTTCAAATATTTTCCGGCTATCCTGTTGTAGCCGAAGTTCTATTTTGTGAGCCAATGCCGGATTACAAGTTACGATCTTTCGTGCATTGTCAATGGAAACCGGATCGATATCGGAACCGACGAAAGTCCATCCATATTCCGTTTGACCGATAATGGGGTAGATGCAGTTGGCACCTACACCGATATCCAGGCACCTGTATTGACGGGCATTTGGGACAGCTGTTTTCAACCCTGTCGATTCATTGGATATATCCGGCTGAATCAAATCTGCTATGTAATGGATATAGTCTGCTCTCCCGGGAATGGGTGGGCACAGATAATTCTTGGGAATATCCCAGTATCGTATGCCGTAGTAACTTATCAAGAGGGCTTTGTTGAGTGCCTTTACTGCCCGGGGATTAAAGAAATCGATGCTTGTTGTTCCATAAGCGTTCAGTACGATGAACTTTTTTAACGGTGGGTATTCCTCCGTCAGTCTTGAAAAATCGTACTGTCCGTTATGCCTGTTCCTTTTATGTAATTCGTTTCTCTCTGCCATGTGGCAAAGATACGGAGAATCTTCCGGCCGGCAAATCGGGCCTGATTAAAAAATATGTATCTTTGCAGGAGAATTGCAAAAAGGCTGACTGTTGAAGTTACTTATTTTATATTTAGTAGTTGTGAATATCGTTGCTTTCGTTATGTACGGTATTGATAAACGGCATGCATCCCGGAAACGATGGCGTACTCCTGAAGTCCGTCTGCAGGGAATAGCCGTAGTAGGTTCGTTAGGTGCACGGGTGGGGATGTATATCTTTCGGCATAAGACATGGTATTTTAAATTCAAGTATGGAATACCGGTGATTGAGGGATTGCAAGTAGGTATAGCGGTATATTATTGGTATTTAACGATATCTATTCAGTTATAAGATTTATCACTTCCGTTATTGAATTATATTCTTTAAAGAAACATTTATAATCAATCCTCGAATGCCGAATAGGAATTAATCGTTTTGCACCAGTTAAATAAGAGGGAGAAGTAAGTTTCATGTAAATTCTGAAGTCGGAAAGATCCACATTTTCTTTTGGTTCTATTCCTGGAATGTCGTTCCTATGTCTAACTGATGCATATTCAATGCGATAGACATCCCTGATTTTTCCTTCAATTACCGGAATAAAGTAATCATATTTCTGGAAATTTAAATGTTCGTATACACCTCCCATTTTGATTTTGCCAAAATAATAATGAATCACTTTACTACGTTCATTAAAATCTTTGAAATAGGAGCGGCTTTTTGCAATGGGAACTAATAATACACTTCCAGGTTGATTGAAAGTTAGCATTGTTTCTTTGTGAGTAAAAGTTTGTTCTAAAATCTGATAGGTTGGACATTCCCAAATCAATCTTTTAAGAAAACCTCTAAGCAGCTCTTTGCTTTCATTATCCTGTGGACGTAGGGGGAAAGCGCCGATGTTAACTTTTCCAATAGATTTATAGAAATTCATCTCTTCGACAGCGCTGTCTTCACCATTTCCGGGAAATAAGATATAACCACCAATAACCTCTTTCTTTAGCTGTTTAGTATCTTGATCTATGTAGTATATTGCATCTCGATAGCGGTGCATTTGATTGATAGCATCGTCAGGTGGAGTGTCTACATTATCTTGAGTATCTCCTATTCTGTATTTTGCGTCAAATAAATAGGTTAGTTTTATACCTTGTTTGATATCGCGTCTTGTTAGTTGTAAGATAATGTCTGGCTGTTGTGAGACAGTATATGAAGTTGTACACGGAATTATTGTGGATAGTTGTTCTTCTCCAACGTAACTTTTAGGATTATAGCAAATTTTTGCCAGCTCAATGTTGTGTTTAGAGAAGATGACCTTAGATAATTTTCCTTTTCCCAACTGGGTAATAAATTTTTTTTCTGGTCGTTTAGAATAATTTGTTTCGACTTCGTTTCCTAATAATTCTTTAATAATATTCTTGAGTTCGATGAAGCACCATATTTCGTATAATTTAGCTATATCTTTTAGCTCTAGACTATTAGCGCCTTCTTTTAGATCATATCCACAACTAAGTATGATCCAATCATGATAAATTTCCGAATATCCAGTGGCTTGTTTTAATATCAAAGATTCTTGTGTGAATCCTCGAAATTCACCTACTGTTCTGAAGAATGGGTGGTGAACCAATCGTTGTAATTCCTCCTGTTGCTGATTCAGATTGATAATATATTTCTCTGTCAATTGCTTGTAACTATTAATAATTCTGCATTTTAAATCTGAGAATTTTTCGGCAATGAAGATAATACAGTACTTCAAAAAACGATTCTCCATTGTATCTACGCAGGCAATAGGGTGCTCGGTACGGTATAAATGCGCTGGATTTTTACGATGTTCTGTTAATTGTATTTCCAATTGTGGAGTTAATCGTTTTAGTTTGTCAGCCCGAAGATAGGTCTCTTTTTGTACTAGCCGGTTACGGGGACAGTCCACAATGGTTTTTACAGCTTGTATAAAGTTTGTTTGAATGTCTTTAAATAGATTCCACCAGATAATATCTGGTGTTTCTCCTACTACATCTACATCAAAAGTGTGGTATGTTTTTCGCAGAAAGTCAATAGAAAGCATTCGATATTCTTTCTCAATATCGTCTACAATCTTCTTTAAGTCTTTATGATAATCTAATTTTATTGAAAGTACATCGTAACCAAGTTTTGAATGCCTTATTTCTCCATTTTTCAGTTTATAATCAATATTAAATTCTGCTCTACCGATATCGTTTCCATAGTTAAGATGTCCAAAGAGTATCTGATTTTCTTGATTGAACATAAAATTATCTTGAATGTTTCTCAAAGGAGTATTGATCCAAGCATCTTCTATATCTATTCTTTTAAAATTGATCCAGAATTGATAATCTGTATTTTCAAAAAAGATAGAAGGGTGCCTTTTACCTTCTATTAATTGCTCTCCATTAATTTGAGTGAATGCATTTTTATCCCACGTATAAATAGAATAAAGAGTTTCATCATTCTGCTTTACACGCATGCAAGTTTGCGCCTTCTTAAATATTTTATCATAAGAAGGACAATAGACCATTAATTTATAGTCTGGATGGTTCAGTGTGAGCAGCGCCTCCATAATTTTTCGTTAGTGATTAGTTCCAAAAGTCGCAATAATAGGCCGTTTCCAATTTCTTTTTCATTCTTCGAATTTTATCAAGAGAGATTGATTTTTCTGAATTAATACCACTTGTTTCAATTCTCTTTTGTATAATGGTATATAAGTCATCTAATACTGTACCTACTTTGTTTTTGTCTCCTTCGATACGACTCAGTATTTTCATACAGGTTATTTCGTCGAGTGCACGAGTGATACACTGTTCCTGAGTCTCTTTACCTTGATATGGTAAATTAGCTAACACATAGATAAGAAATTCATTGCGTGTGCGATAGGCAATTTTGAATGGACTATCTTCTAACTTCTCATTAACTTGTTGTAGATATTTGATAATAGATTTACATATTTCTGGGTTTTGTTCATAAACATCATATCCCTCAACTACTTCAGGTAAAAGTGCTTTAGCCGTGATAGGAGTAATATTATCTTGTGCTTTGCTGAGACCACTATTTAAATCTACATGATTCATCTCAATGGTCATTGCACGGTCCAGTACCTTACGACTAAAACTATAAGTTGTTTCATCCATGTTCACAGTTCCCATTACAATCAGATTCTGAGGAATAGAAATACCTGTATTTTTGAATTGTTCTTTTAATTCTTCAATTCGGGCAGCTATTGTAGAGTTATTCCAACCTTCATTATTCCAAAATTCATGAAATAATTCTTTAAGTATTTGATCAGAAACAAGTGTTTTCTGATCTGCTTTATCCCAAGTTGTCAATGGAGGTACTATCGGGTCTGTAACTATTTTATTATTTCTCAATTTTCGGCTCTCGACAACACTAAGGTACTCTGCAAAATATTGTTCTACGGGTGCTAGGTTCATTTCATCCAAGCAAAGGAAGAATGGGATTCCTTCGTAGAACCAAGCTTTAGCTATAAATTTCAGAAAATCAGTTACTATATACTCCGGATTTCCGGAAACCCGAGTTACATATCCTAACAATTCTGTAGAGTCGTGCCAGTTTGGATGTACAGATATCATTTCGTAATTATATGGCTTTTGAACTTTTTCTGGGTTTTCTCCACCAGTGGCATAAGCTAATTGTCGGACTATACGTGATTTTCCTGTACCAGAAATGCCAGCTAACAGTATGAATGGTTTCGATTTAATAGCAGTGACAAATTGTCTTAGATTAGCTGGTATAGACTGATAATCTATGTTAATACTGGGACTTTGCATTTTATTAGTATTAGTTGATATTTCTGTATATGAAGCCATTAAATTCTTATAATTTTCGATGATTTCAAATAAATCTTTATTGATTGTAGAAGGATTTAAGTTGTTAATATCATAATCCTTAAATACATATGAATTTCCATATCGTTTAGGTTTTATTCCTTTCCGTTTAAAAAAATCAAAAATTGTTTCAGGACTAGTATTAAACTTCCACTCTATATTGGGTGGAGTGGTTTCACTTACACCATACGCTAAAAACAGTGTATTATATTCTTTGTAATATAAGTATACAGGGTATATACCATGTTGAGTCTTTTGTCCATCGTACAAGAAAGAAATCCATGGAGTCTTTGAAGGGCCACCTATACCAAAACTAACACTAATATTCAGTCCCAAAAACTCTTTGGGATAGTCTTTATATTTTTGACTTTTTGTCTTAGTTTGTTCAAGGAATTTAGTTAGTGTCTCATAAAAGTTAGGATTTTTCTCTTTATGAACTATAGTAAATCCTAATTCTTTCAATCTATTAAAACATGGTGTCTTTTCTCCTCCTTCAAAATCATTTCTGGTTATTTGTTTTCCAGTAGAATGTTGATAAGCATATTCCATCACTAGTTTAGGTGGATATCTCTTACCTTTGTATAAAATATCATAAGTAGAAGAGTGCGCATTTTTAGGGATGCCATTTTTCTTGATTTCTAGTAAAGCTTGTACTACAGCTTCTTTGGTGATTTTTTCAAAATCCATAATGATCATATTGTTACCATACAAATTTACGTAAAATTTTTTGTAGCAACAAATGTGTCTTACAAAAATGTACTGTGCATTATAAATATATCTTTATTTCTTTCTTTCCCGCATTCTTTTATTACTTTTGCCTCTATTATTTTTAATCCCAATATCATAGTCATTATGAAAAGTATAGAAGTTGTAGCAGCCGTTATTCGATTAGGTGAGAAATATCTTTGTGTACAACGGGGGCAAACTAAATTTTCATATACTTCTTTCAGATATGAATTTCCGGGTGGAAAAGTGGAGGAAGGTGAATCTTTGCAGGAGGCGCTTCAAAGGGAAATCATGGAGGAAATGGATTACATTATTGAAGTGGGAGAGAAACTTTTGACCGTCCATCATACCTATCCCGATTTTGAGATCACGATGCATGCTTTTCTTTGCCATCCTGTCGGGCAAAGATATGTATTGAAAGAACATATTGCTGCACAATGGCTTTCTACACGAGAGATGGCAATATTGGACTGGGCGGAAGCGGATAAACCGATAATAAGAAAGATTTCGGAGCAATAAAAAAGTCTGTTTAATTACGTAATTCCGGGATGCTTTTCTTTTTAGGAAGATGCACGTTTACCTCTTTTTCTACTCTATCATTACACCAAAGGGATACGTAAAAAGTCAGGTGCTTATCGGACATGTCAAAGATTATTTCATGTTGACTTTTTTCACACTTTATATCCGTGACTCGTCTGTTTGTATCGAGTCCGAAGGGTTTAATCAAACTATTTCTTACTATTAGAAGCAGGATAATCGAAGAGGGAAGTTGGTTAAAAGCTATATCTGCGAACTCGTCAATGGAGATGACGTTCTTGTTATGCGACTCTTTTGAAAAAGAGTCATAATAATCTGCCGGAAGATAATTCTCGATTAGGCTGTCCGGATTAGTTTTTGGTTGCTTCATTGACCTGATCTCTTATGATTACGGGTTTCATTGTCATCACATGTCACATCATGGTTAGGGGATCGTAAAGAGAATATTTTCTTCTCCTCTTTTCCAGTTAGACATACGGGTTTCCATGAAATTTCCTTCTATAGCCAAAAGAGAATCATCGGATAATTTATGTTGTCCCGTATGCTTGATGAATATGTAGTTATCTCACAAGTCCATTTTTACTGAAATCATAAAATGCCTCTATCTTTTCTTGTGTATCGGCTTTCAATGCTAATAGCAACTCACGGGTGAATTCCAGATAACCGGTACCATTTGCCGTAACTATGTTCTTATCGCCGACAGCCTGCTTTTCCAAGTAACCATCCTCGTTGGTATATCGCTCTCCCCCCCACTGTTTAAGTACGGCAAGAGTGTTTCCCGTATGTTTGACATGATTCAGGAAGCCATGGGCACATAAAAATGAAGCAGCGTTACAGATACCACCAATCACTTTCCCTTTTTCGAAAGCATCCTGTACGATGGGAAATATACGTTCTGCTTCAGGAGATTGCCATTGCATACCTCCTATCAAGACCAAGCCGGCATAATCGGAGGGCATAGTATCAAAACTGTAGTCTGGCAGAGTACGGAAACCACCCAAGGAACGGACTGCATCCAAAGTGGGGGCTACTGTTTTGACTACATACTTGATTTCACTACCCGGCATCAGTCCGGAATGGAGAGAGGCTGCCAGAAAGGCACTTTCCCAATCGGCATATTCATTGAGAATGATAAATAACACTTCTTGTTTCATTGTTCTTTTTGTTTTATAGTTTAATAGTGATTATGAGGGAATTTACTTTATTATCCGGTATCTTGCAATAATAAATGCTTCCTTCCCAGTAATTCTATTTTATAATAGTTTCACTGCATTTCGGGTATGCATGTCCCGTCATGTTTTTCGTATCGAAGTGACAATGCAAATATAAATATAAAAACTGATAAAATTCATCTTCAAAACCTTTCTGACAAAACTAAATTTCGAGAGAACAAAGAATGATTTGGAGTAGATGGGCTCAGTTTATTTCATTTATTATTTAACCTTAATTTTGATAGATTGTTGCCTCGTGTTAAATAAAGACAAAACACGATTAGCGGTATATGAAAATATTAACTTTGTTCTTAGTTAAAGTATCACAATACCTTAAAATATGACTACTACTAGGATAAGCGAACAAATAATAGATGATATAAATGAAGGAAAAGAAAATGCCTTTTCTGCTTTATATGATTGCTATTATAGTTATTTATGCGCTTATGCTACTACTTACGTATTCGATCCGGATGAGGCAAAGGAAATCGTTAATGATGTTTTTATGAATATCTGGAGCAGTAGAGGTCAGTTAAGTTTCCCTATTCATAATTACCTATTGCGAAGTGTACAGAATCGTTGTTTGAATTACATCCGTACTTTACATACACGAGAACGTGTGCTTGACGAGTATCGGGAGGAACTGATTGCTTTTCAGGAAGAATTCTGCAAAAATGATAATAACCCGTTGCAATTATTGGAGATAGAGGAACTGAAAAGTCAGGTTAACACGGTGATAGACTCTCTATCCGTAAAATGTCGCCTAGTTTTTGAAAAATACTTGTATGAAGGTATGTCTCCTCAGGAGATTGCTGATGAACAGGCCATATCGGTAAATACGGTGCGTGTTCATATCAAGAATGCGATGGATCATATTAAACTTCAATTGGGCCCTACTGCAGGCATACTGTTTTTGTTGCTTTACGGGAGGCTTTGAGTCAGTTCTTTATTCCCCTTGTTTGTTTTACGCATTACTCTACTCATCTCTCTAAGGAATGTTATCTCCCACATGCCTATGTAGGAGAATGGGTAGGTATAGGAGAATCTAAAGTGGGTCGTTTATAGAATTTCTTGCAATTTATTTAAAAAAAGTTTCTTTAAGACTAAATGTTTCCATATCGAGATGTGTATTATATATAAACGAACATGGAAATGATGGAAAAGAAACTTGATACTTTTGAAGAATTGATGCTTGATTTTCTGGCAGGAAAACTGTCGGAGGACGGAGAACGGAAGCTACTTCATTTTCTGCAGTCGGATATTTCTTATCAGCAGAGATATAAAGAAATGGCACGGACACGGGCTAAATCGTTTATCGGTAAGTTTGAACAGGAAAAACAAGCTGACTATGAGGCTTTGTCTGTGAAGTTAGAACTAAAGAAGAAATCGGAAAAGAAAAGGATACCGTTGTGGCGTACTTTCTCGCAAGTGGCTGCTATTGCTTTATTGATTCTTACTACTTCTATTGCAGGTTATTATATATATAATGATGTAGCCGAATCGAATCAGGAAATGGCTTTGTGTCAAATGGAAGTACCTTTAGGATCGCAGACCAAAGTGATTTTGCCGGATAGTTCGGTCGTTTGTCTGAATTCCGGTTCCGTGTTGAAGTATGATCCTGCTTTTCTCCGTAAAAAGAGCCGGGAAGTCTATTTGATAGGTGAAGGATATTTTGAAGTACAAAAAAATCCGGAGAAACCTTTTATTGTTCATGCCGATGATATAAATGTCAAAGTACTCGGTACGGTTTTTAATGTGCGTTCTTATCCGGAAGATTCTGAAATAGAAGTCAGTCTGATAAAAGGAAGAGTAAATGTATTCTCCGCTTCCGAAACTCGGGACAATGTGATTCTTGCCCCCGATGAACAGTTGACATATGATAAGAGAAGCGGTAAAATGAACCATCATCATGTAGATGCTTTACAAACTTCACAATGGACTACCGGTCGTTTGAGTTTTGTCAATGCATCAGTACCTGAAATAATGAAAGCTATCGAGCGTAAGTATGATGTGCGGATTGTTATCCACAGTAAATATCTGGATAAAGAGGTCTTCTCAGGAAGTATTAGCCCTAAACTTACGGTTGAAGAAATACTGGACTATATGGATGTCGACAATAAATATAGCTGGAGTCGGAGTGGTAATGTGATTACTATTACCGATAAGTCAATCAAGTAGTAACCTTCAAAAAGAATATTATGGAAAACTGTACGTAAAAAAACAAAAATCGGAGATACATATTGGGGTATGTCCTCCGATTCCGAATTTAAGTTATCTTTTAAGAAAATCTTTAAATCAGTACAAATGTATGAAAAAAAAATGTTTTTATAGCGGAATGACATATTTATTTTGTCATTCCGGAGCTAATCTTTTATTGGTAAGAACACAGATTTTGCTTTTCTTTTTTGTTTTTCTTTTGCCTCTCTCAGGTGTTGCTTCACCCTTACAAGAGATTAGGATTACTATCCAGCAAAAAAATGTACCGTTAAGTAAAGTATTTAAAGAAATAGAGGAGAAAACAGATTGTTCTTTTCTGATTCGAAACAATGATGTAAATACTAATGAGAAAGTATCGATTGATGCCAAGAATAAGACTGTTGCCGAAATTTTGGGGATACTTTTTGATGGTAAGGGTATCAAATATGAAGTAAACGGCAAGCGTATTTCTGTATATAAAGCTGTCCGGCAGCACACCATTGGAGGCAAACGTAAAGTGACCGGACAAGTAACGGATAATATGGAAGAAGCTGTCATTGGTGCTTCTGTCTTTGTAATGGGAGCTTCCAATGGTACTATTACGGATATGAATGGGCATTTCTCGTTGGAATTACCTGATGATAATGCGAAGTTACAGGTGAGTTATATTGGCTATAAGACACAAGTAATTAATGTGGGGAATAAATCGTCGGTAAATATTGTATTGGTAGAAGATTCAAAGGCATTGGAAGAAGTGGTGGTGGTAGGCTATGGAACACAAAAGAAAGTGAACCTGACAGGAGCCGTTGAGACTGTAAAGTCCGATAGACTTGCCAATAAACCGGTTACTTCTATTGCCTCTGCATTGACAGGTGAAGCTGCTGGTGTTACTGTCACGCAGAATTCTGGTCAACCCGGACCTAATCAAGGTACGGTACGTGTTCGTGGTATTGGTACTTGGGGGGATGCATCTCCTTTGGTTTTGGTGGATGGAGTATCCATGAGCTTAAATGATGTGATTCCGAGTGAGGTGGAATCAGTGTCTGTATTGAAAGATGCTGCGTCAGCTGCTATTTATGGTTCACGGGCTGCTAATGGTGTTATCTTGATTACTACAAAGAAGGGTAAAGAAGGGAAACTTACTTTTAACTATTCAGGTAATGTAGGTTTCCAGTTTGCGACAAGGGTACCGGAGTCGGTAACTTCTTGGCAGTATGCCGAGCTTTATAATCAAATGCAATATAATGAAGGAAAAAGTTCCTCTTTGTTTCCTCAGGATCGAATAGACCGGATGAAAGCAGGTGGTGATCCTGACAAGTTGGAAGGTAATACGGATTGGTATGACGAATTACTCCGTTCGGGTGCCCCACAACATAATCATCAATTAACTGTATCCGGAGGTAGTGATAAGATAACCTATATGATCTCAGCCGGTTATTCCGATCAACAGGGTATTATTCCTTCTACAGATTATGAACGTTACAATCTTCGTGTTAATACCACCTCCAAACTTACTTCTTGGCTGAAGTTGGATGTGAATATGGCATATTTAAATAGTACTCAAGAAGAGTCCGCAGCAGGAGCAGCTGAGGCTTATCGTAGAACGATGCGTGCATTGCCTTATTTGCCTGTTCAATTCTCAGATGGTACTTATTCTTATGATGCTGCACCTTCTAATCCTGTACGTATGGTGAACGGAGATTATGGGATGAGAAGAAAGAACAATGACTGTATGACATTGTTGATTGCTCCGGAAATTAATATTTTGGACGGTCTTAATATCAGGGGTACTTTTGGGTATGAATCAAATATATATAAAGAAAAAATATTTAATAAAACAGTTACTTACGGAAGTTTTGAGCCTGCAGGACAGAGTGGACTTACAGAAGTTTCCCGTAATAAACAAACTGACCGTTGGGATCAATACCGCAACTTGACTGCTAATGTCACAGCTTCTTATGAGAAAACAATCGGTAAACATGATTTCAAGGTAATGGCAGGTGGTTCTTTGGAAACATTTAAGTGGGCTTATACGAAAGCCTCACGAATGGATTTTCCAAATGATGATTTTGGTGAAATCAATGCCGGGGATGCTACTACGGCAGCAGCAGAAGGTAATTCCACTTATTCTGCATTGGCTTCGCTTTTCGGACGTGCTAACTATGTATATGCTGATCGTTACCTGTTTGAATTTACTGCTCGTTATGATGGTTCTTCCAAGTTTGCACGTGGACATCGTTGGGGATTCTTTCCTTCTGTATCTGCTGGCTGGCGTATATCTGAGGAAGCTTTCTTTGAACCTTTGAAGAAACACGTGCAGAATCTAAAACTAAGAGCGTCATGGGGAGAACTCGGTAATCAACGAATCAATGATTATCAGTTTATTTCGAATGTCGGTAATGGTGGAAGTTATCTTTTTGGAGGTACCCCTATTATCGGTTATAAAGAGGCCTTGATGGGGAATGAAATAATTACTTGGGAGTCTTCTCGTAATTTGGATTTCGGTATTGATTTTGCTTTGTTTGATAACAGGCTGCAAACCACTTTTGACTGGTACTGCCGGACAACTTCGGATATTTTGTTAAACTTGGAAGCTCCGGGTGCATTGGGAATTAAACCTGCTATGGAAAACGCTGGTAAAATGGAGAATAAAGGATGGGATTTGACTGTAAGTTGGCGTTCGAACATAGGGAAAGATTTTAAATACAATATAGGATTCAATCTGTCTGATGTAAAGAATAAAGTGATTGATTTGAGAGGATATAAATCTTCAACTACCGAATTGACAGCTAAGATAGAAGGGCAGCCGTTGAATGCAATCTTTGGTTTCGAGACTTTAGGTATTTGTGACAATCGAGAGTTATATGACAAATATGCTCCGATGATGCAGAAATACAATCCTAAATGGGGGATGGGTGATATTATTATTAAGGACCGGACGGGAGAAGGTGTAATTAATGATGAAGATAGAACTGTTATTGGAAATTCTATTCCTCGTTTTACTTTTGGATTGAATTTGGGATTTGAGTACAAAGGCTTCGATTTCTCTTGCTTTTTTCAAGGGGTAGGTAAAGCCGATGGATATGTAACAATGGAAGCTATTCAGCCAATGGGGATTAATGGAGCGCGCAAAGAACATTATAAAGAGTCTTTCAATCCGCAGGATCCTAAGCCGGGGGCTTATTTCCCACGTATTCTGTCCAGTGATTATAATTACGCTTACATGTCTCACTGGGTACAGGATGCTTCCTATATTCGTTTAAAGAACCTGCAGATCGGTTACTCTTTCAAAATAAAGGGGCTCAACCAATTGCGTGTATATGCTTCGGGAGAGAATTTGTTCACGGCTACCAAATACCGTACTTGGGACCCTGAAACTCCGGTTGGTGCAAGAGGATTTTATCCTAATGTAGCAGTTTATTCAATGGGAGTGAATCTTAATTTTTAAACCTTAAATGATTTATAGATATGAATAAAATAGCTTATATGACCTGTGTTTTGAGCTTGGCTTTTACTATGCAGGCATGTGATGATTTTCTGGATTCTTTTCCACAGGATACAGTTACAAATGAAAACTTTTGGAAAAGTAAAGAGGATGCAGACAAGGTGTTAGTAGATATTTATGCATCACTACTTCCTAAAGATGCCATCTTTTTTGATGAGGCTATGTCTGATAATGCCTATCTGGTATGGGATTGGTGGGGAGGTGCTCAACAGGTGGCAAACGGTTCTTATACAACAAGTGGCGAGATACCTACTAATAGATGGAATGGCAGCTATGAAGTTATCCGTAAATGTTGGTTTTTACTTGAGGGTATTGAAAAGATTGAGGATATATCAGAGCAAGATAAAAATAAGATAATAGGTGAAACCTACTTTATGTTAGCCTATAATTACTATGTTTTGACAAGTTATTTTGGCGATGTTCCTCTGGTGACTAAAACACTGGCTATTTCTGAAAGCAAACAACTCGTTCGCACTCCCAAAGCGGAAGTAGTGGATTATGCCATTAACAAGTTGAAAGAGGCTGCCGTAATGCTGGAAGGGCTTTCACAAGAGAAAGGTAGAGTTACGGCAGATGCTTGCAGATTTTTGATTGCCCGTATGTATTTGTATAACGGTGACTATTCGAATGTATTGGAAACTGTTAAACTATTGGAGGATAAATATCAATTATACAGGGAAGGTGATACACCTTATGAAGATTTATTTTCAGGTGTTGCAGAAAATAGTTGTGAAGTAATATTGAGTGTAGTTTGTGATAAAAGAGTTGGAGAAATTTATACTTCCCACGGTGGTAATGGAATCATGCTGTTAAAGGGCATCACCGGTGAGGATCCTTATCGGGGAGTTACGCCTTCAGGTTCGTTGGTTGATGCTTATCCTATGGCAGACGGACGATTGATTCATGAAGCCGGTTCTTCCTATGATCCGAAAAAACCTTATGAAGGTAGGGATCCGCGTTTTTATCAGTCTATTGTATATCCTACCGGACAGATAAAATATCTGGATGTAGAAACTGGTACTGTCAAAGAACGGTTATATGATCCGGAAGATCCTACTACCGTACCTGAACACCAGTATAATTACTCTCAGCCTTCGGCTACCGGATATATGTGGAACAAATACATTGACTACTCTGTCTATGCCATGAACTCCGTGTGGGACTGCACTAATGATATTATTGTGTTCCGTTATGCGGATGTGTTATTGATGAAAGCAGAAGCTTTATTGCAAACGAAAGGAGAAAGTGCAAAAGAGGAAGTATGCAATCTGATAGATCAATTACGTGATCGTTGTTCCTGTGGTAGAGTACACCGTGAAAATTATAACTCAAAAGACGAGTTGATGGAGTTATTGAAAAATGAACGCCGTATTGAGTTAGCCAATGAAGGACTTCGTTATATGGATCTTATCCGTTGGAAAGATGCTGAAAAGAATACGATTGTTACAGGGGTAGGATTAACCGGGCAGATGTATGGTGCATATATGCGTAAAGATGGAGTTGGCAAGGACGACAAAACTGTGGATGTTGACAATACTCCTCGTCGTTATATCGAAACGCGTTATTTTAATGCATCTAAAGGGTATCTGTTCCCAATACCTCAAAAAGAACGAGATCTGAATCCGAACTTAACTCAAAATCCGAATTGGTAACTTCCGTTTTCCGATTTTATTAAATTTTTAGGTTTTCAGGATACAACTACTTATAGAAGTGGTTGGCTGACTATTACGTAGTGGCTCTACAGCCACTACGTGGTAGCTCAGTATCTGTTCCGTAGTAGTTTAGAGATTTTTTAAGTAGTTATTAAATTAAACAAACGATCAATGAAGAATTATATATTCACAGCAGTATTACTGTTTTTAACCATCAGTTTATCGGCGCAACCCATCCCTAAATATAAAGATGCCTCACAGCCGATAGAAGTAAGAGTGCAGGACTTGTTGAGTCGTATGACCATAGAAGAAAAGGTTGCCCAATTACGTCATATCCATGAAGGCAGTATCCTGAATGATGACCATACTTTGAATTTGGAAAAGATGAAAAACATCATCGGTACATTGGGCTGGGGGGCTGTCGAAGGACTTACTTTAGAGGGGATCGAGATGGCTCGTTATACCTATCAGATTCAAAAGCACTGTATCGAAAATACCCGCTTGGGTATTCCAATCTTTACTATCTCTGAGTCACTTCATGGGGCCGTGCAGGGTGGGGCTACTATTTTCCCACAAGCTGTAGCGTTAGGGAGTACCTTTAATCCTGATTTGGCCTATCAGATGACAAAAGCTATTTCGGGTGAGTTGAATGCAATGGGTGTGAACCATGTGTTATCCCCTACTATTGATGTGATACGTGAACTGCGTTGGGGACGTGTGGAAGAGAGTTTCGGTGAAGATCCATTCCTGGTATCCCAGATGGGAGTGCATGAGATAAACGGATATATTGACGGGGGAATTTCGCCTATGCTCAAGGTATTCGGTCCCCATGGGGTGCCAACTTCCGGATTGAATTTAGCTTCTACCGAAGCCAACGAAAGAGATTTGAGAGAGGTTTTCCTAAAACCTTATGAAGTAGCCGTTAAGCAAACGGGTGTGAATTCTGTAATGACCGCCTACAATTCTACCAACCGCATACCCAATACAGCATCGAAATGGCTGTTGACAGATTTATTACGTACGGAATGGGGATTCAAAGGATATACCTATTCCGATTGGGGGGCGGTGTCTATGTTATATGGTTTTCATAAAGTAGCTTCCAATGTTAATGAGGCGGTTAAGATGGCACTGATGGCAGGTACCGACTTGGAAGCCTCAAGTGATTGCTATGCCAATATACCTGCTATGGTACGTTTGGGTGAATTGGACGTGAAATATGTGGATTTAGCTTGTTCCAGAGTGCTTTATGCCAAGTTCAAAGCAGGCCTGTTTGAAAACCCTTATGGACTTCCTATCGAAGAATACGAAAAAAAGGTGCGTACAAAAGAGAATGTTGCTTTGTCTCGCAGGATATCGGAAGAGAGTGTGGTAATGGTTAAAAATGAAGGAAATCTGTTACCGCTCGATATGAAGAAGCTGAAATCTGTTGCTGTTATCGGCCCTAATGCCAATCAGGTGCAGTTTGGTGACTATACCTGGAGCCGTAATAATAAGGATGGGATTACTCCGTTGCAGGGAATACAGAATCTCGTTGGTAATAAACTGGCTGTTCATCACGCTGTAGGTTGTGATTTGGTATCCGATGATAAGTCGGGGTTTGCAGATGCCGTGGCTACTGCCAAGAAGTCGGATGTGGTATTTTTGTTTGTAGGCTCTGCCAGTGCTTCATTGGCGCGCGATTATAGCAATTGTACTTGTGGTGAAGGGTATGATCTGACTGATTTGAATCTGACCGGTGTGCAGGGTGATTTGGTGAAGGAGATTTATGCGACCGGGAAACCAGTGGTCTTGATTTTGGTAACCGGACGCCCTTTCTCCATTACCTGGGAAAAGGAACATATTCCGGCTATCCTGTTCCAATGGTATGGTGGCGAAAGAGAAGGGGAAGTGATTGCCGATGTGTTGTTTGGCAAAGTCAATCCTTCGGGCAGCCTCTGCTACTCCATACCGCAGAGTGTCGGCCATTTACCTATACATTACAATCGTTTGCCTTCGGATAAGGGTATCTATCGTTCACCGGGTACCATTAACAAGCCGGGCCGTGACTATGTGTTCTCAACTCCCGAACCCTTGTGGCCGTTCGGATATGGTCTGAGCTATTCCGACTTTGAATACAGTGACTTCTGCTTCGACAAAGAAAATTACGGATTGACTGATACCGTACGTATTCAGGTAAATGTGAAAAACAAGAGTGCCATTGAGGGTAAGTCAACTGTACAGGTATATGTGAGAGACCTGGCCGGCAGTGTGGTCATGCCGATGAAGCAACTGAAAGGCTTTTCCAAGGTTACGGTTCCTGCCTATGGAAGTACGCTTGCCGAAATCTCTGTACCTGTGAGTGAATTGGGGTTGTATGATATGAATATGCGCTATGTGGTAGAACCGGGAGATTTTGACTTTATGATCGGCACTTCTTCTGACAGTATTTGTTTCAAGAAGACTATTCATGTGGGAGAAGTGGACGCTAAGGCAGAAAGAGTTTCTTCCGCAGCTTCTAAGGAAACGCAAACGGTTAAGACCGGCAAGAAGATGATTGTAAAAGGAGTGGTACGTGATGTACAGGCCAAGACATTGGACGGTGTGAAAGTGTCTGTGAAAGGCAGAAAAGGGAGTGTGATAACCAATGGGAAAGGTGAATATTCCATTGAAGCTACTTCTGCAAGTGTATTGGTTTTCAGTAGGAAGGGATATGATATGCAGGAAGTGGAAGTGAACTCGCAAAAAACACTTAATATAACTTTGTTGAACAAGATTTAAAATCAAGAATATTATGAGTACATCAAGAGATAGAGTCAGACAGGCTCTGAGTCATCAGGGTAGTGATCGTATTCCGGTTGACTTCGGAGCTACAGCCGTAACCGGCATTCACTGCCGGGTAGTGGAGGCTTTACGCAAGCATTACGGATTGTCTTATAAACCGGTAAAGATTGTCGATACCTTCCAGATGTTGGGTGAGGTGGACAGGGATTTGGCCGACGCAATGGGAGTGGATTGTATTGGAGTAGGAGGTACAAGAGATATCTTTGACCATGACACAGAATGCATGCATGAGCAAGTCACACCGTGGGGGCAGAAAGTGTTGGTGCCGATACAACTCGACTTGACTCAGGATAAGGAAGGAGATGTTTATGTATATGCAGGAGGAGATAAAAACTATCCTCCGAGTGCAGTTATGCCGAACGGTTGTTTCTTTATCAATGCCATCGAAAGACAGCAGCCGATTGATGAAGATAAACTGAATCCTATGGACAATCTGGAAGAGTTTAACTCCATTACCGATGAAGAATTGGATGCCTACAAGAAAAAAGTGAATGAAGCATCTGCCACCGGCAGGGCAGTAGTAGCCAGTTTCGGTGGCACTGCATTGGGAGATGTTGCTTTTGTACCCGGTATGGGGCTAAAAGAACCGAAGGGTATCCGCAGCGTGGTGGAGTGGTATATGTCCACTGTGATGCGTCAGGAATACTTACACGAAATATTTAGAAGACAGACGGATATCGCCATCGCAAACTATGAGAAATTGTGGGCGGTATTGGGTGATAAAGTGGATGTGGTATTAACCTGTGGTACGGACTTCGGTTCTCAAGAGTCGCAATTCTGCTCAGTGGAGGTTTTTAATGAGCTTTGGCTGCCTCATTATCGGCGTATGAACGACTGGATTCATGAACATACTACCTGGAAAGTTTTCAAACATTCCTGTGGTGCTATTGTGCCTATTTTGCCGGGACTGATTGAAGCCGGTTTTGACATTATCAATCCGGTGCAGATTAATGCTAAGGATATGGATTCCGGAATGTTGAAGAGGGAGTTTGGAAGCCATCTTACCTTTTGGGGAGGTGGAGTCGATACTCAGAAGATGTTGCCTTTCGGTACTCCGGATGAGATTCGCAGGCATGTTCTCGGACAATGCGAAATCTTGGGAAAGGATGGCGGTTTTGTATTTAACTCAGTACATAATATTCAGGCTAATGTGCCGGTCGAGAATGTAATAGCAATGCTTGATGCTTTAAAGACTGTATGAACCACTGATAAAAATAAAAGATCATGAACTTGACAGATTTATATGATGCGATTTTAAATGGCAAACTTGACAGAGCCGTTGCAGTAACCAATGAAGCAATCTCCGAAGGAGTACTTCCGAACGAAATTATTACTAATTACATGATTAAGGCAATGGAAGAGATTGGTAATCGCTTTGAGGCGGGAAAAGTGTTTGTTCCTAATTTGCTGATGAGTGCACGTGCCATGAAAGGTGCACTGGATATTCTGAAATCGTTATTACAGGGAGAGACTGATGCCTATGTCGGTAAAATTGTTATTGGAACCGTGAAAGGGGACTTGCATGATATAGGCAAGAATCTTGTGGCTTCTATGTTCGAAGGTTGTGGATTTGAAGTTGTCAATTTGGGGGTGGATGTTTCCAGTGAGAAGTTTGTAGAAGCTGCCCGTACAAACAATGCAGATATCATATGTATGTCTGCACTGCTGACTACTACTATGAATTATATGAAGGTAGTAGTAGATGACTTGAAGACGGCAGGATTGTATGGAAAAGTAAAAGTGATGGTGGGGGCGCTCCGATCAATGAGGCTTTTGCACACTCGATAGGGGCTGATGCATATACAAGCAATGCTAATGCAGCGGTGATAATGGCGAAGAAACTGATAGGAGCAGCTTGATATGGATTTCCGCTATAAAGAGCTTTCATGGAAAGACATTTATCTGGACTGGGATGACTTTGTTCTTTCTCTGGGTAAAGGTTACAAGATGGAAGGTGAAGTATTGACCATGTTCTCCGCTCTGGAAAGAGAAGTGACTCAATTTTGTAAACCTCGTTGGGGATATCGTGTCTTTTCATTGGATGCTTCCGATAAATCTCGGATTATATTGAATGGATGCCGGTTACAGACAGGACGCATTATCACTCCTTATCTGGAGAATGCGGAGTTATGTGCCCTGTTTGTGGCTACAGCCGGTGAGGAATTTGAACGATTTCAACAGACTGTCAAGAAATCAGGGCAGATTGTTGAGGAGTTCCTGCTGGATGCATTAGGTTCGGCCATTGCTGAGGCTACTGTGAGGGAGGCGTGCAAAGCAATAGAAAAGGAGTTTGGGGCGAAAGGATTGGGAATAAGCTATCCTTATAGCCCCGGCTATTGTGGATGGAAAGTCTCTGATCAGCAGATTCTCTTTTCATTGCTTCCCAATCAACCTTGTGGAGTCAGCCTGACTGCCTCTTCATTAATGTGCCCTATTAAATCGGTGAGTGGAGTGGTGGGAATCGGTAGACAGATGACCAGGCAGAAATACGGTTGTGAGTTGTGCGGGAAAAAGGACTGTTATAAAAATAGATTAAATAAATGATGTAAGATATGAATGTAGATGAATGGATAGAGTATATAATGGTGTCGGATAAAAAGGTTGCATTACCTATTATGACCCATCCCGGCATTGAACTGCTAAATAAAAGAGTTCTGGATGCAGTAACCGATGGTGAAGTTCATTTTAAGGCAGTTGAAGCTTTAAATATGAACTATCCGCAGTCGGCAGCTTGTACGGTCATTATGGACCTGACGGTAGAGGCGGAAGCTTTTGGTGCACAGATTCAGTTTAGTGAGAATGAAGTACCCAATGTTATAGGGCGCTTGGTGAGTAATTATGAAGAGGTCGTCGGATTGAAAATTCCTACACTGGATATAGCTCGTATTCCGCAATATTTGGAGGCAAACCGTTTAGCTGCGAAAGGATTGGATAAACCGGTTTTTGGAGGTTGCATTGGACCGTATTCTCTTGCAGGTCGCCTGTTTGACATGACGGAAATAATGATGGCAATTTACACAGAGCCTGAAACGGCTTTGCTGTTATTGGATAAATGCACTCGATTCATTACCCAATATTGCCGTGCCATCAAAGATTGCGGTTCTGCCGGAGTCATAATTGCAGAACCGGCGGCAGGGTTGTTGTCCAATGAAGATTGTATGCAGTATTCCTCTGTATTTGTCAAACGAATCGTCGAAGAGGTCCAGGATAGTCATTTTGCAGTTATATTGCATAATTGCGGTAATATGGGGCAATGTACTCAGGCTATGGTTGCTACGGGGGCTAAAGGATATCATTTTGGAAATAAAATAGATATGCTTGCTGCTCTGGAAGAATGTCCTTCGAATGCGTTGGTTATGGGTAATCTGGATCCAGTTGGAATTTTCAAACAAGCCACTGCGGAGGAGGTGTATCGGCAAACCTATACTTTGTTGCAAAAAACCACAGCTTATCCTAATTTCGTGATATCTACAGGTTGCGATGTACCTCCTGAGATTCCATTGGATAATATTCGCGCGTTTTATGAAGCGGTAAAAGATTATAATCAAAAACAATAATAAATAAATCGGTGTATCATGAAAAAACTAATATTTCTTTCATTGATGGCAATATGCTTTTGTGTCCGTCTTTATGCACAAACCAATTTTAAATATAAGAATGCTTCACTACCTGTAGAGGTAAGGGTACAGGATCTGTTAAGCAGGATGACATTAGAGGAAAAAATTGCTCAAATGCGCCATATTCATACTTATTCAATCATGGAGAATGGAAAACCGAATGAGGAAAAACTGGAGAAAATGATTGGTGGGCAGAACTATGGGTTCATAGAAGGTATTACCTTGCCCGGAAAGGAATGTCTGACCTTGATGAATGAAGTACAGAAATATATGCGCGAGAAGACCCGGTTGGGTATCCCTGTATTCACGTTGACTGAATCTCTACATGGCTCTGTACACGACGGATCTACTATTTTTCCACAAGCCATCGCATTGGGAAGTACATTTAATCCTATACTGGCTTACGAAATGACTTCTGCCATAGCAAAAGAGTTGTCGGCACAAGGCATCACGCAATCTTTAACTCCCGTCATCGATGTCTGCCGTGATTTGCGTTGGGGACGAGTGGAAGAATGTTTCGGTGAAGATCCTTTTCTGGTGTCGCGTATGGGGGTATCGCAAGTGAGAGGTTATCTTGATAATCAAGTATCACCAATGATCAAGCACTTCGGTGCCCATGGTGCTCCTCAGGGAGGATTGAATCTTGCTTCTGTATCGTGCGGACAGCGGGAGTTACTTTCCATCTATTTGAAAACTTTTGAAACTGTAGTAAAAGAAGCCAAACCTTGGGCGGTGATGTCCTCATATAATTCTTGGAACAATGAACCTAATTCTTCTTCCCACTATCTGATGACGGAACTTTTACGTGACCGGTGGGACTTTCAAGGATATGTTTATTCCGATTGGGGAGCGATAGGTATGCTGAACTATTTTCATAAAACGGCACAAAATAGTGCAGAAGCCGCTATTCAGGCATTAACGGCCGGACTGGATGCCGAAGCTTCAGACAATAGTTACGCTGAGCTTCAGCAATTGGTGGAGAACGGAATGTTGGATGTGAAGTATATTGACCAGGCAGTGGCTCGTATTTTAACGGCCAAGTTTAATATGGGACTGTTTGAATACCCATTACCAATGGAAAAGAACTATGATAAAGTAGTGCATGCTCCTGCCCATGTGTCATTGGCTCGTAAGATTGCTGAAGAATCAATCGTTCTTCTACAGAACGAAAACAATATCTTGCCCTTACAAATGAATAAATTGAAATCCATAGCTGTGATAGGTCCTAATGCTGATCAGGTACAGTTTGGGGATTATACATGGAGTCGTGACAATAAGGACGGGGTTACATTACTTGAAGCCCTGAAAGAAAGAGTCGGTAATCAGTTGACATTGAATTATGCCAAGGGATGTGATTTGGTTACGGATGATCGTTCGGGATTTAAAGAAGCGGTGGATGTGGCAAAGAAAAGTGATGTTTGTATTGTTGTTGTCGGTTCGGCAAGTGCTTCTTTGGCTCGTGATTATAGTAATGCCACTTGTGGGGAAGGTTTTGATTTAAGTGACTTGACCTTGACAGGTGTACAGGAAGATTTGGTGGAGGCCATTCATGCTACAGGTAAACCGGTAATTGTTGTTCTATTATCCGGAAAGCCTTTTGCAATGTCTTGGATAAAGGAAAATATACCGGGGATTGTAGTACAGTGGTATCCCGGTGAACAAGGTGGACTAGCCCTTGCAGACATGCTTTTGGGTAAGGTTAATCCATCGGGAAAATTGAATTATTCTTTTCCGCAAAGTGTAGGACATCTACCTTGTTATTATAACTATTTGCCTACAGATAAGGGCTTCTACCGCTCACCGGGCAGTAAGAATAAACCCGGTAAAGATTATGTGTTCTCTTCGCCGAAAGCATTGTGGGCATTCGGCCACGGATTGAGCTATACAGACTTTGAATATCTTTCTGCCACTACCTCCAAAGAAGATTACGCTTGTGAAGATGTGATTGAGGTGACGATAGCAATTCGCAACACAGGCGATTACGACGGTCTGGAAGTGCCGCAGGTTTACGTGCGTGATATGGTTTCCAGTGTCGTGATGCCTGTTCAGGAACTGAAGGGTTTTGAGAAAGTGCTTATTAAGAAAGGAGAGACGAAGCAAGTGATAATTAAGATTCCCGTGTCAGAACTGGCCCTCTACAACAAGGAGATGAAAAAAGTGGTTGAACCGGGTGCTTTTGAGTTACAGATAGGCCGTGCATCAGATGATATTCGCATTAAGAAAGTGATAACGGTAGAGCGTGCATCCGAGAAATACATTCCTACTTTGAGGGACAAGGAGAAAAAAGTGTCTTCAACAAAGAATATGACAGCTACACCGGTAGTGGTAAAGGGAACCATACGGGATGTACAAGCAAACCTGTTGCCTCAAGTAACTGTCAAAGTTGGGAAAGAAGAAGTTGTCACAAACTCAAAGGGAGAATATTCTATTCGTGCCATGTCCACCGATACTTTAATTGTGAGTGGAAGTAAGTTCAAGACTGAACATATTTCTATCGAAGGAAGGCAGGTAATCAATATAAGAATGTTGAATCGATAATTTTTTATTATGTGTCTAAACATCATGAATAAGATAGTAAGCTTTTTGTTTATATGTCTGCTTCTGGCGGATCTGCATGCACAGAATACAATTAAAATAATAGATAAAGATAAAACAAGTACACCTGTGAGTCCTTATTTATGGGGTAGTTTCTTTGAAATGGGGTTTGGCAGAAGCGACTTGTTGTGGGGTGAACTTCTCTTCAACCGCAGTTTCGAGAATACGAAACCTGTAAGTGAGTCAAACTCTTGGTACACGTGTTACCGGGGGGATGTAAAAGAAGCCAAGTGGTGGCATTCCGGCTATGAAGAGCCAAAGTGGTATCTGCTTGCTGATGGAAGGAAAGAAGAGAAGTTACCTCTTATTTTCAATAATTATTGGCCATCGGCTCATGGAAAGTATTTTTTGCAGATTGATAATCGTAAAAAGCAAACTCCAACTCTATTAGTTCAGGAACGCATTTATATTGAAAAGGGAAAAGGATATACAGTTTCAGGCCTTTTCTCCTCCGGTGGTTACCTAAGCGAAGAGAAATACTCAAAGGAGAGTGTCCCGGTAACTATTGCCATTTATAAAGAAGGTGATTTCCATACTCCGTTGTCAAAGACTGAACTGGCTGTGAATACAAACCAATTTATCTTATACAGTTCTTCATTAGATGCGACGGAGTATGAAGGCTGGGGTACTTATACTATAGAAGTACCTGCAGGCGGTTGTGTAGGGATAGATCTGCTGTCATTGATGGCAGATGATGTAATAAAAGGTTGGAAACGTGAGTCGGTTGAACGTATTAAGAATGAACTTCGTCCTAGGACCATGCGAATGCCGGGCGGATGTTTCACTTCGCTTTATGACTGGCGTTCGGGAATTGGTCCACGTGAAGAAAGACCGGTCAGCTATGATACTTGGTGGGGATGTGAATTGCTGAACGATGTAGGTACGTTCGAATTGGTGGATCTGTGTGAGGCAGTGGGGGCGGAACCCTTCTTTTGTGTACCTGTTATGTTCAATAATGAATACAGTGCTGCAGACTGGGTTGATTTCTGTAATAATCCTACCAATGCACAACGTATTGCCTATGGTCGTACCAAACCGTTGAATGTGAAATATTGGGAATTAGAGAATGAACCTTACCGTCGGTTCGATGCCGTCACGTATGCCAATCGCTGTGTAGATTTTGCAAAGGCGATGAAAGCAAAAGATCCTTCAATCAAAATAGCGGTGGGTAATTATTGGTTGTTTAATAAGAAGTTTAAGGAAATGTTGGAGATTGTCGGACCTTATGTGGATTTAATTACAAACAGGGGAGGAACTCCGGAAGAGATGCGTGCTGATATCGTAATTTTAGATGCATATAACAAGGCGCATGGTACAGACATCAAATTATGCCATACGGAGTTTCGTGCTCCGGTAACCCGAAATGAAGGAAATACCGACGGACTGAATCAGAAGGACACAGATGGGGAAGAACCCCTCTTTAATGCTTCCATCCGTTGGGGATTTGCCATGAATATGGTGGAGCAATACATTGCCTATCAGAATATGGGTGGGAGTTTCTTTAGTGCCAATTATACAAACCTGTCCGATGGTTGGGGAGAATGTCTGATAAATACTCCTAAAGAAGGTACTTATCTGAATGCTCCGGGCGTGGCTTTCGCTCTCTTGAATTCATTGGATATAGCGTATCCTCAAATAATAGAGCAGGAAAAGGAGAATCAGGATATTGTGATTCAGGCTGCATGGAATAAGAGACGGGACAAATTGACATTGGTCGTACTGAATTTTAGTCAGAATACTCAACCTTGTAAAATAGATTTTAGCCAGATAAAGAAATCTTTCCGTGTGAGGAAAGGTATGAAGATTGCTCCACAGTCGGATTTGAGCTTTAATACATTACAACATCCGGAAGAGGTGAAGGTAGAGTCGTTTGTTCCTTCAACGGGTAAAATGATGAAACTCGGGTTGCCCGGCAACTCTTTGATAGTGGTCGAATTGCAGGCGGAACGGAGTCATGGCATACATGTGAACGCTTCGACAGGAAACGATGCATCAATCGGTAGTTTAGCCTATCCTTTGAAGACGATACAAGCTGCTGCCGATATGGCTGAGCCGGGAGATACGGTTATTGTACATGAAGGTATCTATCGTGAAAGGGTTTCTCCTTCACGGGGTGGAGAGTCGGAAGAAAAACCGATTGTCTTTATGGCGGCCAAAGGGGAGAATGTGGAGATAAAAGGTTCGGAAGTAATGAAAGGTTGGAAGAAGGTTAATGATACGACTTGGGAAGTCGGAATACCGAATAAATTTTTCGGTGGGTTCAATCCATATGCTGAAACTTTACATGGTGATTGGTTTGAGAGAGGCAAGTGGTGTCATACGGGAGAGATATATCTGAATGATATAGCCCTGATGGAGAATCCGTCATTGAGCAATGTTTTGCAGAATAAAGGCGATAGTTTGTTGTGGTTTTGCAAAGTAGAGCAAGACACTACTCGCCTGTACGCTAATTTTGGCGATAAGAATCCTAATCAGGAACTGGTTGAAATCAATGTAAGGCAATCTGTCTTTTATCCGGAAAGACCTTATGTGAATTATATTGTGGTTAACGGATTTAAGCTGAGTCAGGCTGCTACCCCCTGGGCACCTCCTACAGCAGAACAGATTGGCTTGTTGGGGACTCACTGGAGTAAAGGATGGGTTATTGAAAACAATACAATCACCCATTCCAAGTGTGTGGGGATTACTTTAGGTAAGTATGGAGACGAATGGGATAATAAATCAGAATCAGAAGAAGGGTATGTCAATTGTGTGAAGCGTGCACTTCGGCACAATTGGAACAGAGAACATATCGGAGGGCATCTGGTACGTAACAACACTGTGGCTTATTGTGGACAAGCCGGTATTGCAGGTAGCTTGGGCGCTATTTTCAGTAAGATAAAGAATAATACCGTGCATGATATTAGTACACAGAACTTGTTCTGGGGATATGAAATGGCGGGAATTAAGATACATGCTGCTGTAGATGTGGAGATCTCAGGCAATCATATTTATCGTGTAGAGGGTGGTATTTGGCTCGATTGGATGACACAAGGTGCAAGAGTGACAAGAAATCTTTTGCATGACAACAGGGTCGTGGAAGTTTCATTTGAGGTGAACCATGGACCTATTTTAGTTGACAATAATCTGTTCCTGTCTCCAGAACTCGCCCAAATCAAACTGTCACAAGGCATGGCTTTCGTTCATAATTTGATTGTTTGGAAAGTTTGGAAACTGAATAATGTAGATCCACGTAAAACACCTTATCTTGCACCTCATGGGACGGAGATTATGGGATATCACGATTGTCCTTGTGGAAATGTCTCTTATTTCAACAATATCTTTACCAGGGCCGAAATGACAGAGTATGATGATTGTGTATTGCCGGTACAGATGGAAAAAAACTGTTATTGGGGAGAAGCGGTATCTTCAGGCTTGGATAAAAATGCTACTGTTAACTCCGGTTTCGATGCAGATATTCAAGTGATAGAAAAAACGGATGGATGGTATCTGCAAATAAATGTTCCTGAAAACTGGAAGGATGAAAAGTTCCGTGACAAGGTTAGTACGAAAGACTTAGGTCGTGCTTCCATACCTGATCAATCTTTTAATAAAGAAAATGGAACAGTGATAGATTTAATAGAAGATTATTGGGGACAGAACAGAAAAGGACAAAAGAAGTATTACCCCGGACCGATAGATTTTACGACTAATGGGGGAAAAGTGATGTTGAAGGTGTATGACAAATAATGGATGAAAATATTCTATTTCCAAAGTTAAATCGCTTATGCTTAGTACTTATCAAGTAAACAAACTTGTGTGTAAGTATGCTATTAGAGGGACTCTCCATAATATTGTGTAAATGGAAAACTACGGGATTCTTCTCGTAGTTTTTTTATTCATTTTATCAATAGGGTTACTGTATTGTTATAATCTGTAAGTCGAAATAGGCTTATCCTTTTGCTCTCACTTAATATTGTTATATATCAGGGTACAATTCATACGTGCATCCATCCTCTTTCTGACAGCCGTTTTCGGTAACCCGATTTTCCTTTGTCTCTTTTTTCCTATCCCTTCTTTTTCCCGTCCCTTATCTTTGCCGGGATGATCCAAAAAACAATATATTTGTAGTCTATGCAATCATTCAGAGTCATAAAGCCCACAGCGGCACTCGTTCCTTATGTCCGGCATTACTGGGTGTTGAGCGACGATGCGCTTGCACCGGTATCCGAACGGACGCTGCCCGTGGGGTGCGTCCAAATGGTCTTTCACCGGGGGCGCCAACTGTTTTCGCTGACCGAAGGCCGGTTGCAACCCTCTTCTTTCATCAGCGGGCAGGCGTTCGGCTATTCCGATGTCGAGTCTACGGGGATGCTGGAGATGATCGTAGTCGTTTTTCAGCCTTTTGCCGCAAAAGCTTTTCTCCATATGCCTGTCAGCGAGTTTCGTGGGATGAATGTAAATACCGAAGAGACGGGCGATCCTCTGTTGGTTGATCTGGGCAGGCGGATAGCCGATATGCCGGATCGGGTAGCGTGTATCCGTCTGATAGAAGAGTTTCTGTTAAACCGTCTCTATGCTTTTCCCGAATATAACCTGAAGCGGGTTTCGACCGTTTTGGAGGCGGTGAACCTCCATCCGCACATCCGTACGGCACAACTGGCAGATGTAGCCTGCCTGAGCAATAAGCAGTTTGGGCGGGTGTTTGCGGAGTATGTAGGCGCTACTCCCAAGGAGTTTCTGCGCATTGTGCGGATACAGCGGGCGTTGTATACTCTACAATGCCAGCCGGGCATTTCGTTTGCGCAACTGGCCTACGAATGTGGTTTCTTCGACCAATCGCACATGATTAAGGAGTTCAAACTCTTTTCGGGATATACTCCGGCGGAATATCTGGCTGTTTGCGCTCCTTATTCCGATTATTTCTCTGTGGAGGAATGATGTCTGTTTTCTACTATCCGGGGCGGATGCTTTGCCCTACTTTTGCGGTGTGCTTGGGAGACGTGACTTCCGGCATACAGTATTCATCTTATTAATATAAAGAATATGGAAAAGTTTATTGCGTTTTTTGAGATTCCGGCGGCAGATTTCCACCGGGCGGTAGGATTTTATGAAACAGTGTTGGACATCAAATTGGCGGTCTCGGAGTATGAAGAGGAGAAGATGGCCTACTTCATGGAGCAGGGCGGAGCGGTGGGAGCGGTGTCGTGGGCACCCGATTTTCTGCCTTCTGAGCGGGGAACGCTGATTCATTTCTATTGCGAAGAGATCGGCAAGTCGCTGGAACGTGTCCTGCAGAAAGGTGGGAGAGTCATTACCCCCGAGACGAAGATTGACGCTGAAGGCAGGGGACATTTCGCTGTTTTTGCCGATAGCGAAGGAAACCATATCGGTTTGTATTCGGATAAATAGCAGGTGTGAGTGATTCTCACTATATTTGCCCGAAATTGAAGTATGTATAGAGAATATCAACCTTGTGGACTACTGGCTCCTTACGTCGATAAAATTTGGGAGTTCAAAGGAAGTCCTGAGTATGGGATGCGCATCAATGTCCTGCCGGACGGGTGTACCGATTTGATTTTCGCTTTGGGCGGGATAACACAACCCGTAGGCAACGAAGGGCGGATCATGCCGTCTTGCCGTTCGTTTTTCGTGGGACCGATGAAACGCTATTCGGAGTTGGTCGCGTATACCGAAACGGTTCACATGGTTGGTATTCGTTTTCATCCTTGCGGATTATTCCGATTCATGGACTTGCCCGTGCAGGAGTTGGGCGGTCAGCGAATCAGTAGCGCCGACTTAGGGATCAAGTTGTTCGATGATTCGTTTACGGAACGACTCTACGAGCTTCCGGATTTGCGGAGTAGGATTCAGTGTATTGAGACAGTACTGGTGCGGTCGATGCACAAGCACGATGTAGTGGACAAACAGATTGTTTTTGCGGTAAACCACATTCATTTGTACCACGGTCAGCGGGAGATCCGTTTGCTGGCAGAAGATACCTGTTTGTGTCAACGGCATCTGGAACGGCGGTTCAAGCTGTTTACCGGATTCACCCCTAAAGAATACAGTCGGATTGTGAAGTTCAGGCAGGCGATCGATCTGCTGAAAAATACGACGGAGGCAAATAACCTGCTCTCGGTAGCGGTGAATGCCGGATATTACGATGTTTCGCACTTCTTGAAAGAGGTCAAGACGCTGTCCGGCGGTACGGCAGAATCATTCCTTTCTCCGACCTTGCCGCAAGAGGGGCTGCTGACGTATATTGAGAAATAAAATACCGGTTGGGTGATAAAGGAAATCGCCTTTAGAAAAGCGTTTCGGATTTGGTTTCGGGTACAGGCATTGTATCGCGAGTGTAAAATAAACTATGTCTGTAAGAAATTTAGTCTGTTTCTTATTCTGTAAAAAGTCGTTTTTTTACAACGCCGGGCTAGGTGGGCAAGCTTATATTTGCAGGGATTATCAATCTCAATATAATATACAATGAAATCATTAAACGAAAGAGCAGCAGATTTGCTGCAAGGTTGTGAAACGGTAATACTCAGTTCGGTCAATCAAGAGGGATATCCCCGTCCTGTCCCTTTGAGTAAGATTGCTTCGGAAGGTATTTCTGAGATTTGGATGGCAACCGGGGAACATTCTGTGAAAACGAAAGATTTCCGGAGCAACCCGAAAGCGGGTCTTTGTTTCTACGAACAAGGGAATAGCGTTGCCCTGACCGGTGAAATAGAGGTAGTGACAGATGCCGGACTCAAACAGAAGTATTGGCAAGACTGGTTTATCGCCCATTTCCCAAAGGGACCGACTGATCCGGAATACGTTTTACTGAAGTTCCGTTCTGAGCATGCCACGTTCTGGATCGACGGACAATTCGTCCATCGGAACATTTAACCCGTTACCCTGTATTCTGCTTCTTTTATGGTAAATCTTTTAGCTTCTGAGAGGTAGGTACAAAAAAACGGTACTTCGATTCACATCGCAGCACCGTCACAACACAAACACAAAATAAAACACGACAAAACTACTATGCAATCTTACCTGTCTATGCCGGGGAGGCATACGGTGCGACTATTATGGATATTCCCATAGGCATAAAGCGCTTCAGGCCGATTTGCATAATTATAAACGCAGAAGAAATCATTTTGTTCAGGAGTGAGCAAAAAAAAATGTATTTTTTTCGAGTTATATGTATTTCCCCAAGTCTATGACCGGCTCTCAATAGGCTATAACCGTATCGGGCACATTCAATAGAATCGCGTAGTCTGTTCGGTTCGTATGGATATCTTTTAGTAAAGTGATGGAATATATTTCAACCGTATTTCCCTGTGTTTCCTCTTTTTGCCTGATCACAAAAGATACATCCTTGGTTTTACTGGCCAGTACTAACAATTCGATTAAGTGACGTAAATATTTGATGCTGATCCAGATATCCTCTCGATGTATCTTAATTATACTGATTGATTAGTGAATTTTTTGTTATTAAATATCGGTAATAGAATATTCTGAGTTAAGAATCGATCGATTGGATGATTTTCTTTTCAGAGTATCGGTCAATATCGTCTACGAACAAGAATATTCTTAAGTCCTTCGTGTACTTGTCCCATGTTTTAATCAGAGTTTTAAGTTCCTTTTTTAATTTTGTAGTTTTATCATGGAAACTAACTTTCTTTTTAAATTGTGGATAATCATTAAGCTCTGTCTCTATTATGTTCAATCAAAGGTAGTGAGAAATATTATTGGTCAATGAACGGATAAAAAACAGGAAACTATTGATAATTTTCTTATTTTATTCTCTTATAATCGGGAAAAAGAATACTTTTGTTATCATAAAATAAGCATAATCTATGAAAGCATCTTCCAATAATCTTTTAAGCATCATAAAGGGACCACGACAGTTTGTGATTCCCATTTATCAGCGTACATACAGTTGGCAACTGGTTCAATGCAATCAATTGTTGAATGATATTTTGCGTATTAGCAACGATTCTGCCGTCCAGGGGCACTTTATCGGTTCTATCGTTTATTTTCAGGAGAGCATACATACAGTGTCCGATGTGCCTAAACTTCTGGTTATTGATGGACAGCAGCGCTTGACCACTGTCTCTTTGCTGATAGCGGCTATTGCCGATTTTATAAAAGAGAATGCAGTAGAGATAGATACCAGCTTCACTAAACTTCAGAACTATTATCTGATCAACCCGGAAGAAGATAATGAATTGCGGTATAAACTTCTGCTGACCCGGAGAGATAAAGATACCTATATAAATTTATTGAAGGGGATTCCTCGGTCCGAGGGGATGTCACAACGCATCATTGAAAACTATGACTTCTTTAAAAGTAAGATAAACAAGGAGAATGTGGTGGCTATTTATAGCGGGGTACAGCGACTGTTTGTTGTGGATGTGGCTCTTGAAAAGGAGAAGGACAATCCACAATTGATATTTGAAAGTATGAACAGTACGGGACTTGATTTATCACAAGCCGACTTGATTCGCAATTACGTGCTGATGGGACAAGAAGTTCACTTGCAGACCTCACTTTATGAATCTTATTGGTACCCTATGGAACAAGGATATGGTAGTGAATATGCGGCGCTGTTTAATAGCTTCATGCGCGATTACTTATCAGTGAAGACAGGTACCATTCCTCGTATCGATATGGTGTACGATGCTTTCAAGGCCTATGTGATAGGGGGAAAAGCTCCCGATACTATCAGCGAAGTAGTCAAAGACATTTATACTTATTCCGGATATTACGTCAACATGGTTCTTCACAAAGAGCCGGATAAGCTGCTTTGCGGGGCTTTCAAACGCATCAGCCAGTTGAGGGTTGACGTTAGTTACCCGTTTTTATTACCGTTGTACAACGATTATGTCAACGAAGTTATCAGCAGGGACGAGTTCTACGAAGCTCTTTGTCTGGTTGAGAATTATGTGTTCAGACGTGCCATTTGCGGCATACCGACAAATAGCTTGAATAAGACGTTCGCTACTCTCTATAAGTCATTCGATAAAGCGAATTATATGGATGGTCTGAAAGCTGCATTCCTATTGCTGGATAGTTATAAGCGCTTTCCGAACGATACGGAGTTCACTACTTTCCTACAAACCAAAGATGTTTATAATTTCCGTAACAGGAACTACCTTTTAAATCGGTTGGAAAATTTTCAGCGTAAGGAGATGGTGAATATTTCTGATTATACCATCGAACATGTCATGCCTCAAAATCCTAATCTATCACACGAATGGCAAGAGATGTTAGGGGAAGGTTGGGTAGAAGTCCAGGGTAAATATTTACACACACTTGGTAATCTGACTCTGACAGGTTATAATTCGGAATTGAGTGATCGTCCGTTCCAAGAAAAGAAGAGTATGGAGGGAGGTTTCGACGATTCTCCTATTCGCCTCAATTCATATCTGAGGAGAATCAGTTCGTGGAATGAAGAGCAAATACTTGTGCGCGCGGGGCAATTGGCTGAGAAAGCTAAAGAAATATGGAGATTTCCTTTATTATCGCCGGAGACACTCGAAGTTTATAGATCTGCGGAGAGAGATCCTGCAGAGTATACGTTGGAGCACTATGAATATCTGAAGGGAGACATACTTACTCTGTTTCAGGCCTTGCGCAGAAGGATAATGAATATAGATCCTTCCGTAAAGGAGGAACTCAAGAAGTTGTACATTGCCTTTAAAGCTTATACTAACTTTGTGGATGTCGTGCCTCAGAAATCCCGGTTGCGCCTTTCTCTAAATGTAGCATTTGCAGATATACTTGATCCAAAAGGTTTGTGCAAAGATGTATCCAACTTGGGACGATGGGGCAATGGCGATGTAGAAGTCGGTATTTCGAATATGAATGAATTGGATGATATCATGGAGTTGATTCAACAAGCGTTTGATAAGCAAATGGAAGCGAACTGATTGTTTTTGTGCGTGATGTAGTCTGCTATGAATAACTTTTGTTCGGCATGTATTTAAATATGCTGGGCAAAAGTTATTTTTTTTATTTCTGGATAGGTGGTTTGCTTTTGTGACAGTCGTGTCGGTTTTGAATGCAATAAAGAAGGCTTTAGTGCTTTTAGAAGGTCTAACCAAAAAAGAAACTGCAAACGTATTCATTACATTTAATTTAATTGTTAGTAAATTAAACGTTCTTATGAATTCAAATTTGAAGCTGAATATTATGTGTCGGAGACACGAAAAGTAAAGGTACAATATTTAAAAAGCATATTTCGCACACAATATTTAGCCTTAAAAATTGAACTCAAAGAACTACTTTTTTCAACACCACAAATGTACGAAATTTCCCGATAACTACATAATTCTGAAGGCTTTATTTACTGTTTCTTTCAACAAATTCTGTTGTTATATCAACCCTGTTCAACCAACCTTTTAAAAACTTCTGATTAGTCGGTTTTCTTTTTACCAAATCCTGATAATATAGCCTTCGTTGATTAATGAATTCATTAACCAACTCATTCAACTTGGCTTTATTATTGGTATAAGTAAGGGTAATGTTTCCAATTGCACCATCTGTTGCAATTGTCACACCATACACCTTATTAATTGCTTTCTGTAACAACTTCACTGCTGCACCTGTACCTGCATTAACACCCATATCATACAGGTGTGTTCTTATCATATCTGAATCTATCTTATCCGCTTTGATTGGTTGGTAATACTTGGTATCATATATTTCAATTACTAACTCTTCTAATTCTGAATCCTGAATCTTTTGATTCCATTTCAAAGGTTTGTGTGCATCTATTATCTTCCAACCTTCCCATTTCGGATTTACATTTCGGGCAATCCCATAATATGTTTCGCCACCGCTATCTGAAGGGTCATTTACATAACCACCTTCTATTTCAAGTGTCTTACTTATAATAGCTTCTTTTGTTATCATATTCTTTTTCAGAATAGATAACCCTTACTTCCTGTTACCGACATAATAACTGAAAGAAGAACGCTTATAATATTGGTGATATGCAGCATTTGCAAATGCAAGCGACATTACACAATCATCATGTGCACCGTGCATCCCTCGATATACAACACTTCTATTCTTCTTATTAAATTCAATACCAAAGGTCTTTAATTCATTCAATAAAGATTCTGAATTGATTATCTTGATAGCTTCAGTTTCAAAGTCAACTATCAGTGATTCAATTATCTGTTGCTTATTCTTATTCAGAGTATAGAATGAAGAAAGTTTACCTTTGTACTTTTCTTTCAAACTATCAAAGAAGAAATCACCAATACTGTTAGTTTCAACCCAACAATCCAAAGGTTGCCATTTCAACAACTGTGCTGCAACTGCTTTAGTTATCGCATTATAATCCATTTTGTTCCACCTGTTCTGATATACTAATTGATGTGTGTTCAGGTCTATAATAGAAAGTACAGTATAATCTTCAGCCCTACCAATATCAAGCCCTGCAACATACTTACCACTGTACGTAATAAGATTATAATCAATAACACAATCATTTATATTTTTGAATACAGAACCTTCACCATCATCAAGAAATTCAGCTAATACTTCCTGTTTGTAAATGTTAGCAGGAAGTTGTTTTTTCATATCTTCAAGTTCTTCAGGTGGTACTAATGGATTAGATGCAGTACCCATTATGAAGGATTTATATTTAGTCTGTTCTTCTTTTAACCCTTCCTGAAAGATTTGATAATACCAAGAACCTTTTCCAAGTGGTGTAGAACAAAGAATAACCTGTTTAGCAAGCAAGAAAATTGGTCGCAATACCTTATTCCAAGCATCATCACTTATTTGTGCAGCTTCATCAATCACGCCATACTGATAACCCCTGCCACGTAGATTATCAACAGCACCTTCACCTGCTGATACAAATTCAATATAACTGTTATTGGTAAAGGTTATCTTCAGGTCTGATTTATTGATACCCTGTTTCTTCAGGAATGGAAATTTTTCAGTAATTGCGGAACACACTAATTCAAAGATATACTTTGCCAATTTATATGAAGGGGTAACATAACCCACTGCAACATTTGGGTTTGATAAAGCCCAAAATAAAGCCTGATTAGCAGCAAAGAAAGATTTACCAAAACGCCTACCACAATTAAGAATAATGAATTTGGTATCAGGATTAAGAAGCAGGTATTGGTGGATTTTCCTTTGTCCTTCGTGGGGTGTGTATAATTGAACCTGTTGTTGTGCCCTGTTTACCTTCTTCTGAATAGTGTCTTTCCTGTATTTAAGTATATCCTTCCTATTGTGTTTGTTATCAGTGATTGGGGTTGGTAATTTATCTGCTTCTGTTATTCGTTTTGGTCTGCCTGTTCTTCTGTGTTTTAAAGGTGATTCCATTATTCAGCAGCATCTTCTTCATTATTAACTGTAAATCCACCAAAGTTTACCTGTATAACAGAATCCGCTTTTACATTAGCTTCAACCTTTTCAGTGTATAAGCCACCAAGTTTATTTATAATATCAGTGGCTTTAAGAGCGTTTGATAAATCACCTCTTTGAAGTGCAGCACAAGCGATATTCATTAATCGGGTAATCTGATTGTTTGCCAACTTTGCAAACTCTTTTTCCATATTTGCATCAAATATTTCATAAGCCTTTTTTATATAGTAATCAATATTCTGTTCGGAACAATCCCATTTTTCACTGAATGTTTTCTTTATATCGGCTGTTGTGTTCATTTCAACTAAAGCCTTATAAACTTCATATATACGTTGTTTACCTATATTCTTTGGTAACTTTCCTTGTTTTGCCATATCTATATCTTTTTGAAAAAGATAAATGACACAAAACTTATAATAGTCTCATGTGTACCCGAACCTTAATTGATTATCAGATAGTTATAATTAAGTGGTCGCATATTAAAGCGCAATATATTTTTGATTTTAATATATGGCTAAAATTTAATGTGAAATATTTGGGGTTAATATTTGGATTCTATTATTGGAAAAGGAAATGTGAAGAAGAAACAGGAAAAATGGTGGGGAAAAATATTTTGGGGGTGTCCGTAGATGTAAAAACACTATTTTTTGATATAATTTTAAGTATTTCAATATGTTTTTTTCAGTAAATCAGGCTATTTTTATTGTAATCGAATCTGTTTCTTAGTTCTAATTCAGACATAAAAAATACATCTTATATAGTATCAATCTATCATTCAATTAATTATAGAACTGATAATCAAAACTATATAAGATGTAATAAGTTTACAAATACCAATTTTAAATTAGTTGCATTTACAACCTTTTTAAATTCTTAGAAAATAAACTTTAGGCTCTTTTAAATGTGAACCATCTGTGTGAAGCTTCATCATTTAGTGTCAATATTCCATTTTCATATTTATAGGTGCATAAAAACATGTATTCTAATGTATGTGAATACATATAACCATCATCTTTAAGGGATGATAAAAAATAATCAATACAGTATATATTATGTGTTTTATCGGCACTTACCCTTTTGAACTTAACTGTATAAGTTGCTTCTACTCTATTTAACTTATAATTATAATTTGGAATATGATATGTACCATTAAACCAATCATCACTATATGACGTTGTTCCATTATCCCAATAGTAAACAGTACCATCACTTTTAAATTCTAATATGTCATCTTTTCTTACTCTGATACTCTTATCGTTACTTGTATTTACATTATATAAATAAGCCAAATCATCATCAGGGTCTTTCCCACCGTAATATATTGGCTTCCATTTACCTGTAAGGAATTTAATTTGTTCTTCAACGCTATCTTCAGGGAATTCATATTTGAATTTACCACTATACTTATATTCTTTGCCATTTAAATTTAGATTGATAGTGAAATAACTGTCATCACTTGCGAAACTCCACCAATCAGCATCAGCAGGTGCATCAAACGTTTCAGAAGATACAATTACATCATCATTCTTCAAATTAACGGTAATACTTGCATCAAAGGCTTCACTTTTCACGCAATACTTCAAGAACCTATACACCTTATCAGCTTCCTTCGTATCACGTATATCTGCAACACTGTTAATGATTATTTCAACATTATCATTAAACTTCAATCTCATACTTGCATACCTTTCCTCTGTTAATAGTCGGGTTTCGGATTGAAACTCAATAAAGCAATCGGTACACTTTAACTTTGGATTATCAAAGTTTACTTCATTATCGGTTATCGCACCTGTTAAAGAAGGAACTAATGGATTTGAACCATTATCATCACCTGTGTTATCATCCTTTGAACAGGACACACACAATAACAGCATCACAAATAATAAATTGGTAATCTTTTTCATTATGAATTTTGTTTTTGGTTGTTAATAATCAGTCTTTTAATACTATTATATAGATTTATAAGGGGTTGAGTTATACAATTATGTTTTTCTTTGATTATAAATATGGTGTGTGTATTATCATGTAAATTCAATTCGTGAAGGTCATTATTATTAAATAATATGAAAAGTATATCTGTATCTTCTTTAACTTCTGCACATTTAATAGAAGATAATGGTATGGCAAACAAATCTTTATCTCTTTCAAATCGTAATGATACAGTATCACAATATAGATTCAGCCTTTCAAAGAAAGGTTTTATTATTTCATATTTCTGTTGGCTACTTTGTTTAATTGAATTTAAACGTGATATTAATTCCGATACTTCGCCAACAGCCTGTTTAGATTCGATTCTTAATGATTTAAGTTCATCCATACAATTTACTGAATCAGATTTTTAATTTCCCCCCTTTCAGTAAATAAAAGAGGTACGAACCGTACTTATCTGATTCTGAAGGTATGGTGGTGCCGACCTAACAAAACAGAGTAAGTAAGCCCGTACCATATCAGCACAGGCGTTACATACTCATCTTGTTTTGTTATTCTTTGAAGCACCACCTTTTCAGAATCAAGACGTTACGAAACGCTGCAATAAATTACATTTCATTTGAAAATTGGATTTCTCCCCAATTTCAAGTACAAAGATAGGGATTTTTCAACTAAATACCCTTTTTCTTTTTACCTTTTTTTAATGAAATGTTTGGTTCAGGTTGTTCTTCAACAGTGGATTCTTCAGTTGGTTCAATTGGTTCAGAATTGGTAACAGGTTCTTCCATATCATTAACTTCTTCTTCGGGGTGTTCCTGCAACCACTTCTTTAATAATCGCACACGTGTTAATAAGCAGGATGCACACGTTGATTGTATTTCGTTCTTATTATAAGCTTCATTATATAATTCGTATATTTTTGAACTTGAATATCTGTGTGTCTTATCTACATATTCAACTAATTCTTTTATTCTTTCTTTTAAATTCTCCATTTTATAATCATTTTTCAATTTTATTCTTATTCTCCCAATACAAGCAGAACCAAATGGCAAAGGCAAATAATACACCTGCTAATCCATACTGTAAACTATTTAATAATATTGCCACCGTTACCTGTAATACCCATATTAGATGAAATGTGAAACAGGGCAAACAAGTAAAGGGCTTGAAATTCAACCATTCGTATTTATCGGCTAATCTATATTTACTTTCTGTTGCCAAATAACCAAAATACATACCTGTTGCATTTATAGCCATTAGTAATATCACATATAATATAATCATATTCTGTTTTTAATTATAGATTAATCTTTTCCTTTTTGATATAAGTTCCTGATTATCTTGTATATCACGTTTGATGGTACTGATAGTTTGACTTATATACTTAATTGATAGATTAGTAATATCAGATAGCTTCTTATATGATATGTGTGGTTTCAGGAACATATACATTCTAAATAATTCAAACTCCTGCACGGTGTACTTTTCTGTAATATATTGGAAAGTTTCAGTTAATAGTTCATCAGTCTTGTTTAGTTTCTCTAATTCACGTTCCTTATCATCATTATCTTCAATTGGTATTATATCTAAGGTATTGAAACTATCCTCATGTTCTTTATCAATTAAGTTCAGATATATATGGTTCTGTTTCTTCTTTTCTTCCTTAATATTGTTTTGGAAGTAATTAGTGAAATAAGCCCTGCTGAAATAAGATTTATAATCTTCAATATTACCCTGCTGTTGCTGTTTCTTATATAGTTTAAAGAAGGTATCAATTAATACATCCTCATTAAGTGTTTGTTTTCTTGTCTGTTCAGCAACCAATAGGTTATATTGGTTGCCGAACCATTCTTTAAATTCATCAGCTTTTAATTGATTTTCAGGTGTTACTTCTTTGATAGTGTTCTTTGTTATGTATTTTTTTCCTGTGTTCTGTTTCAGGCTATTACCAAGTATCATTATTCATATCAATTAATATCTTATTAAGGTTGCCTTATCGGAAGGTAAATCATAATATATTTTGATTTTTTTCCCTGTATCTTCTAATGTTGTTTTCTTTAATTCTTTTCTTTTAATTTCTAATTCAGAAAAATCTATTTTCTTCAAATCCCAAACCAAAAAAATATCATTTTTAAAAAAGTTAATATATAATGGTCTGTGATTTTTTCTTTTCAATAGTGCATCTAATTTATAAGTCTCCAACATCCAAGTAGTGATTTCTTTCTTTGGGTCAACCAAATAATATTCACGTTCTTTGATTTCAGCAACATAAGGAACTTCTCTATTATTTATGGTTGTTGCCGTAAAATATATATCAACAGGATTTTTTGTTTCAGTTGGGTATATATATTCAGGGTTGGTTATGTGAAGATAACTTTTTAACAAATAATCAGTTACAATTTCTCTTCCTCTAAGTTCTTGTTTATCGTATCGTGTCATTTCAATTTGTATTTTAATCTATATTATTCTATTGTTATTATTACCCCTGCTTCTTTCTTTGGTACTACCTGTTCACCTGCATACAGGGGAATGAAGTTCTTTGTATCATCATCATTCAAATACCCTTCTTTCTGCATAAGGTCTGCAATTACCTGTACTATATTAATAAAGTCCCATTTTCTCTTACTGTCCCTGAAGAAGTAGAATGAAACTTTTAATGGAAGGGGTTTATTTTGAATCATCTTCTGCCATATTGGTAGCTGTTCCTTCAATCGTGGGGTTGCCCATCTTTCGTAATATTGAACTAATTTTGATGATATAACCCTTTTGTTCTTGGTTATTATTTTGCTGTTCTTTTTAGAAGGTACGTTTTGACCTATCAATTTTATTTGTTGCTTCATCATTTTTTCATATAATATATAGTTTAGGTTATTGAAAGTCAAGCCATAAATACTATAAGTGCCATTATTATAATCATCAAGCAGGCTTCGGTGAATGTTAAATCATTTTTATTATTCTGTTTCTTTGTCTTTGTTTCGGGTACATCTTTCAAAAAAGATTCCCAAGCATTAATAAATTGTTGTTGTCTGTTTTTCATATCTTTTTTCTTTTATATAAATAAATATCTGTGAGATTCCAAAAATTCGATTTTAGATAAACTTTTTTTTCAAAAAAGACATAAAAAAAAGAGATACCCCATAAAGAAGTATCTCTTAAAAACAGATTCTTGATTGTGTCAAATAATCTTTGTTAGCAACTAACTTTTATTGAACCTATTTTTTCTTTTATTTCATCTAAAGCAAATTGTAGCGTTTTTAATTCTTCATCTGTGAATTTACAACGCTTTCCATGTATAATGTTCTCGTTGATTTTTTGATATAACCAAGACCTTGTTTTATTGAAATATTTTTTTGCAATATAAGACAAAGAAATAATTTCAGAAACTTCTTTTAATTGTTCTTGAAGATTAACTTTTTCTTTTATAACATCAATTTCCTGTTGAATTTCATCAATTCCATTATCAAAGAATTTTTGCCCTTTAGTTTTATCTTCTTCTGATAACTGTAAGGTTTTTAATTCTTCTTCAAGTGCTGCTAATTTCTCCCGTTCTTTAGGGTCGGTTGAACCCATTAACGGTTTTAATTCAATCAATATTTCTTCAAATCTATTCATATTCATATATGTTTTAAGCTCCCCCTTTCGGGGGAACTTGGTTAATTACTTTCGTTTCTTTAGCAGTTTTTGTAAATCATCCAACATTATGTTAATCTGTCTTTCTCTTTCTGCTTCACTTGCTCCTATTAGTGGAGCGAACTTAATATAATCAGCAATCTTTTGTTTTGCTCTTTCGATTTCTTTTTCTAATTCTTCATTCATTTTTCCAATTTAAAAGTTAGTACCTCAATTATTTGACACTACAAAGATAAGGTTTTTATTTTGGTTATGCAAATGATTAACGAATAAAATTCAAAAAAAATAAGCACTACCACCTTCACAGGCAATAGTGCTTCAAGTTATGAAATTTCGTTTGTATTTTTTTTAATTAATATGCTGTATATCTTCTGTTTAAATTCAGTTTCTTCTGCTGAAATATCCTATCCCGTTTACTTGTAAATCGCTTTTGGGTTGGTTCAGGTATTGGAACTTTTACAACTTCTGCATCAACTTCAATCACGTTGCTATCAGTCGTTTTATCCCGTACAGACACTTTTTCCTGCTGAAGTTCTTGCTGCTTTCTTTTCCATTCCTTGTTAAATTTCAATTGTTCTTTATATTGGGTTTTATCAAATGGTTTCCTGAACCAATCTTTATCAAGTTTTGCAACAATCTTCTCATCCAAATAAGAATTAGATAATATGTAAGATATTAGACAATATATCTTTTTCATCATTTTTATATCTGTTACTGTTTTCACTTTAGCGATTGCAACACCATCAACAGAATTTACTTCTTCACTGTTAACGGCTGCTTCAGTTACTATATTAATTACCTTCTGCACATCCTTAGTAATTTCGGATTTTGATTCAAGTTCCCAATTTGAAGGGAAATCTTCAGGAGAAATAAAATCTTTTGATATTAAATAAGACAGAGCTTTCTTAATACTTCTAACTTGCAACTTATACTGTTGTGCAATTTCCTTCAGGCTTGGAACTGATTCAGTTGGTTTGCGCTTCTTAGATAGTTCTTTAGTTAACACACAATAGACTTTAGCACAACTTGCAGTGTTTTCGTCTAAGATTTCAATCACGTTTTCGGGTTTGAATGTAGTTTTCATTTTAATTTATTTTTTAATGATTAGTAATCAAATTCTGTTTTTGTCTTTCGACACTGCAAAGATTGGGCTTTTATGTGGGGACACAAAAACGGGGATTTACCACAAATTGTTATTTGCAGTAAATCAGCGTTTTATAAAAATAAAGGGGATTTGTGAAGGGGATTTTTAGGGGATAAATCTATTTTCGGGGGATTTCATTTAAGATTCTGTGTTTATCCAACAGTTCTTGTTTAGTGTCTTGGTACTTGTTTAATCGGCAGTCTTTGGGTGTTTCACGTTTCCAATAACCACATAATAAACGAACACATTCGCTAAAGGTATTACAGTTGGTGATAACTTTACTATCATATATAATGGCACATATACCACCTAATCTGTTTTGCCTGCATAACTTCTTATCTCCTATATTGAAGATATTATAAAGTTCATTCAGATAATCATAAAGGTAACGTTCATTATCACGGTTAAATTTGAAATGTCCTTCAAGAATTGTTTCATTAGCTTCAAAAGAAAATTGTGTAGTTATAACTTCGTCAGATTTGATTTTTTCATCTAATGTTTCCATTATTGTCTTTAGATATTGATAAAAAGAAGTTTCATAATCATACTCATATCTAAATCCTAATAACAAAGTCATTTTTCCAATTATATCAACGATTTCATCAATTGATTTTTTTGCTTTATAATATAAATTAATATATGCTTCTTCTATTTTTAATTTGTCAAGATTAGAAAATGGTGCACAAATTTCACTTGTAAATTCCCTTAAAATATTGTTACAGTGCTTTGTTGCTCTTAATTTATCTGATTGAAACATATATGATTCTATTTCAATTAATAAGTAATTAAAATGCAAATATATATTATTACAAAACGGTGAATATCTATCACAAATTCTTATATAATTATCTTCTGCATCATCACGATTTAAGAACATAAAGCAGAAGCGCAAATATTCAATTATTTTTTTTATTTCTTCTGATAGAATACAATCACGTAAGATAGTTATGGAACAGCTATCCTCAACTTCAACCTCTATTGTAAAATCTTTATTCCTACTATAAGAATTATATAATGGTGCTATCCTTAGATATTTCGATTTTACAAAGAATTCTAACAAGTCAGCCTTATAGTTACATTCTAAGTCTTTATCTTTTTGAGTAATAGTAAAATTATATGGATAATGATATTTAGATGAAAAGTAATTTTCTTCCGATTCTTCATTATCAAACTTATAAGATATTTTATATGCTATATTCATATTGTATTAATTTGTAACACAAATATAATCAAAACCGTTGAAACAAACACTTTAGTTCTTTCTTTAATTCATCAGCCCAATTCAATTTTGTATTGCAAATCCTATCCCTATCTTTTCCATGTATCACCACATTCAATACCACCTTTTTTATCCTCACTTCATAATCTTCAGTCAGCAGGAATAGAACATAATGATTAAAAGTATATTCCTTGCTCTCTATCCGTTCAAACTTGGCGATATATACGGTGTTGGTGTCGTATCTATTATCCGAAATAAAATTTCCAATCAGGGAATAGCCACCCTTCTTAGTATCATCCACTCCTGTTATATGCTTCACCCAAACCAAAGTATCAATTGAAGAAGCAAGATGCAGGGTTCTTGCTTCAGTTACAATCAAACCCTGCATATCAGACTTATTTATATACTTCATATCAATTTAGGTATTCAGTGTCAACTTCAGGTTCTTGGTCTTTCAAATAATTCATCACATATTCATATATTAGATACTGTTTCATTTCTTCAATCTCTCTATTGATAACAGGAATGATTGCTTTGCCGTATTGTTTCAAATATGTTGGAATTATTTCATTTTTATAATGTTCTTCCACAATAAGGTTTAATTCCTGCACCCTTTCACTCTTAATTATTATATCCATCTTGTTAATTTATTTATAAGGTTATACAATCTTCAAATACAACCTGTTTTAAGGCTGTATTTGAACTTTATTTTAAAACTATATAGTTTGGATTTATTCTATTGGTAAGTTACTTACAGTGCAAATATACGACCTGTGCAACCAACTTACCACTTTAAATAACTAACAAATGTTAATAAAATTACTACTCCTTAGTGTTTATATTTGTTAACTCAAAACAACCTGTAAGATACGCCCAAACCAACATATATATCAGGTTTCTTGTTGAAGCATCCATATCCAACCCCTGCCTGAAGCCCTATATTAAAACGTTTCTTTTTGGTAATTATATTGGTAATGGTTGTATAGGTGTGAATCGGATATACTTGGATTGTATCAAGGCTTGCCCGATAGCCTGATATAACAGCCCTGTATGTGCTATCTTGGTAAATCTTTGTTTCAATTGGAATCTGTACAGGAACTAATACGGAATCCGTATTATACAAGGTGTCTGTTATTACTTGGGTTATAAACCTGTTATTCAATACAGGTTTAGTAACAGTTACAGTATCAATCTTGGTAATGGTTATAGTATCGGTTTTAAGGCTGTTTTCAGTACTGTTTCGGTTGGAATGATAAAAGTATTGGAATGTTATTGATAAAGCCAACAACAGGCTTAAAACAGCAATTACAAGGTTCTTATTCATTAGTTCATCAGCAGTTTATTTTTTATTAGTTCATAACTGATTGGATAATTATTTTTCAATATCCCAACCTGTTCAAGATAATATTCTTTATCAATAGTTCCTTTGGAATATAACTTGTTTAGTTGGTTTACATAACCTTCTTCTGTTGTTATATCAAAGTGTTCTTCAGTACCACTTTGAACAGTACCGTTTTTGTCAGTACCATTTTCAACAGGGTTGGTTTCAGTACCACTTTGTGTATCTTGTTTTAAAATGGTACTGTTTTCAATAGTACCATTTTCATCAGCACTTTTCAAAATGGTACTATTGTTGGCAGTACCATTTTTATAATACTTATTGAATGATTCCTTTGGGTATATCTTGAAAAATTCTGTTACACTTCTTTTTGAAGTATGTGCTTCTTTGGATAATACTTCTGTTGTTAACTTGATGTTGTTTTTTATTAATTGGTTAACAGCTTGCTTGATGTTATTTAATGTACTTTGTTTCATACTTGTTTGTTTATTATATTATTATTTATTTTAAGGCTTTTACAGCCCTGTTTATTCCAATTGGAACAATCTATTGTTTTAGTGTAAATCGTTTAAGGGAAAGCCTTAAAACAGTGTTAAATTTCATTCTAATTGGAATTGAAAACAGTTATAATAACTGTTTCCAAATTCCTTTGTTATATTTAGTAATGAATTGGAATATACTAAAGGTAATTTGCTTTACCGTTCAGTTCTAATACTTGATAGCTTTTTAATTTATTATTGATAATAGTTCTGTTTATTGCCTTATAGTAAAAATCCTTATCAATCAATTTTTGTAATAATAAGTATTTGATGAAGGGGAATAATTCTCCTTCATCAATAGATTCCAAATAGGTTAATTTTTCTGATAAATCATTTTTACTATTATATGTTATATATAAGTTATTTAAATTTTCTTTATTATTTAAATTTTCTTCATTATCTAAATTAATACTATCTATATTAGTGTTCACTTTTTGCGGTTTTTGATGTTCACTTTTTGCGGTATCTGTTGCGGTTTCCTTTGCGGTCTTTGTTGCGGTTTCCTTTGCGGTCTTATAGCTTGGAACATAATCACTATTTTTATACTTCAAAGTTGTAATCTTATTATCGGGATTCTTAGTATCTTCAAGTGAGATATTTTCATATTCCAATATTTTATCAAAATTCAATTTATAGTAATTGGCTATCTTCTTGCATTTATTACCACTACATTTAACATCAACTATACCATTAGTATATAATGTATCAATAGTAACAATTACCAAGTTCTTTGAAAGGTTTGATTCGGCTTGAAGGTCTGAATTTGAGCGAAAGAAATATCCGTCCTCATTAGCATAACATGAAGATAATTGAATTAATGTGAATAGCATACTTCGGCAATTGTTATCCAATAGCATCATTAATTTAGTTGGTACGGCTGTAAATTGATAAGAAATTTTAGCTGTTGATTCAACAGCAGTTGTTTTTGTGTTATCCATAATTTTTTTTGATTTTATTTTTTATTATCCTGTGCATTATCCAATTTTAGATAATTGAAGATGCAGGTGAATTGGATAACACAACTAAAGGATTCACCTGCACCATTAATTCAATAACACTTTATTGAACTTCAACTATCAAGGTCAAAGGCTTGCAACTCCTTAACCTTTATATAAATAAATATCTGATTAGCTTCAAAAGTAAATAAATATGTGAAAATAAATCATCTATTTTAGCAAATATACGACTTAGGAAACAAACTTACCACTTTTTCAGTACCAATTTTATAACAAATTATTCCTTGAATAATATTCAAATAAATCTATATTTAGACTTATCTGATACTGATTATAAGGTTCAATAACGTATTCCGAAGGTAGAATATTCTTTTCTTTCAAATATTCTATTATCATTACATAATCATTAACACAATACTTTCCTTCGTATTGTCTGTATATGTTTATAAAATTATCAACTAAATTCTTTATCATTTTCAATCACATTTTACCCTGAATTGGCAATCTAAGTTCTTACAGCAATAGCCCTGCAACTTATTAATTTCCAATTTATTATTCATTATTTGAGTTTGAAGATTTACGATTATTCCCCTTAGATTATCCAATTCTTTCATAAAGTCGTTTATCTCCTTCTGTTTGGAATCCAACTTACCTTCCAAAACTGTTATTTGACTTAAACACCATTCAACCCTTGATTTATACAAATCATCAGTGTTGGAATCAATTTCTATCAATTCCTTTCTAACATTAATATCCCTTTCATCCTGAATCTTTGCATCTTCTTTGCGTTTAGTCCACCATTCTTTAATCAGTGGAAATAGCCATTTGTTTGCTGCAAACCAAGCAATAACAGAAGATACACCTGTTACCAAGTAGGCTAATATTGTTCCAATCGTTACTTCCATCATTTCTTACATGTATTACAAGTTTTATTTTTATGTTTGAAAAATATTCCTGATTCAAACTTTTTGGTTGCACTACCTTCACTATATGTATTTTTGCACGCACATTCATCTGAAGGCATCCAAAGCGGATAACTTAACCTGCACCTGCATAAGTAATCAATCAGTTGTGAAGCCAATACTTCAGCATCATTTTTCAGCCAACTTCTTAATTGGGCTATATCCTTTATATCAACTGATTTGGAATTTTCACTTTCACGCACGGTTACACCCTTATTCAATACAGTAGCCCATTTGAACGGTAATCCCTGATACACTGTATAGAATGAAAGTACAGGTGCAATCTTAACTATTAAATCACCATTTTCAGGGGTTAAGGTATTGGTGCTGATTTGATGTTTCAGTTCTTCAGATAAAGCTGTTCCAATTATAGGTTCAATATATAATTCCTGTGCAATTGAAAGATATGGAATAAATTCAGTAATAACCGTATTATCTGTTACAGGGGAATGAAGTTTAAATAACGCTTCATTAATCAAAACAATTGGTTGATATGTGTTCTTTGCCATTAGTTTACAGTGTTTATTTCATTATTATTTTCTTCAGTTTCAGGTGTAGCAGCTTCAGCGATTTTACCAATTACATCTAATTCTTTAATTTTCAATTTACCTGTATATCCGTTCATTATCACAAATTGATTTAAACAGTCTAATATATTTCTTCTAAGCTGTTGGATAACCGTATAATTATATAAGATATAGGCATTAGTAATTTCGTTTGCGTTCCCTGATAAATTACCTGAACCTGATATACCTGCAAGTGTCGGGCTTGTTAATCGGTGTGCAGATATAATTTTCTGAAATATTACATCATTCACATTATTATATAAATCAGCATTTTGACTTGCAGAAAATGAAGTAACAACAGGCTTTATTTCTTGTGATTCACCCCAAAGAACCATAAATGAATTTGCACCTTCAGACCCACAGAAGTTACGTTCCATATCTGCCTGAAATGCTTCTTTTTCTTCGTCTGAAGGGTTTGCAGGCATGGTAATAATCGTTGAAGGGGTAAACCCATTATTAATACTGTTACGGTAAAATTTGGCTAATAAACCATCAGCTTCAACATAATCAATTGCTGAATAATATGAAGGTATTGGGTAATAATCCAATCCACTTGTATAATCTTTATAGTAGTACAGGTATCTTTCACCTTTGATTGGTTGTTCAGTTCCCCAAGCCTTAACACCTACGGGTGCTGTTCTTCCTGCTGTTTTCGTCCAATCGTTTGAAATATAATAGTTTAATATAATTCCAAATTCATTAAAATCACCACATCTTACTTTTGAAAAATCTGTATGATATAATGAAAAAGATGTTCCGTCCTGATTGGTTATTACTTGAAAACAGAAGCCACCAAACATTACATAATCTTTGGTAATTTTTTCTATAAATGAATCCCATGTATCGGTTTGATTTGGTGTACCAAAGTAAAATTCAGAATCATCAATACCATCACCCAATATATAAGTAACCTTGTTATCTAAGATAGCCTTATTAACTGCTGATTGGTTATTAAGGTTGATTATTCGTTGTGGAAAATCGTTATTGTCACCGTAATTAATCCAATTTTTATACTTTCTGAAATTGGGAAATGTTGGCGTTTGACTATTTAGATTTATATTGGTATAGCTAAGTTTTATTTCTTTCTTTGTTCCCATTTATTTCTTTTTAGAAAAAGATAAAAACAGGCAAAAAGAAAGGTGGTAAGTTTCAATCCCTTACCACCTTATATTAATCCATTATTCCAATAACATTATATCCTTTGTTTCGCCAAACAGTAACAGGTTCATCATAACCATTAGTTGTATATAATCTGATATACTTTGTTCCTGTTGTTAATGTTTCAGAATGATTGGCACTCCACAACATACTTTCAATATCCCAAGTAGTACAGTTTTCCAAATTGAAATAATCAGCAGAACTTTTACCTAAATTAGATATATAAAGTTTTTTCAACAGGTTAAAGGTTGCAGGGCTTGCAAATAACCTTGTTGTACTATTTATATCGGTTACTGAACTTAAATCCAACCCATATACTGCTTCTAATTTAGAATTCTGTCTGAACATATTAGACATAAATTTGCAATTAGATGTATCTAATTGGGGAACAGAAACCAATTCATAACAACCACTGAACATATTTCTTGAATCAGTTAATGTGGAACACACATTATTAGTATCTTCAGCAACATTAGTAAGATAGGGTTCATTAACGAACATACCACCTAAGAAGCTAAGATTGCTTACTAATGGCTTATCACCCCAACTTACCAATTCTTTTATATAAGAATAAGCAGAAGATTGATTTGCAATACATATATCTTCTTTATCAGTGGTTATTTGAACCAATATTTCCGTATTTCCCAAGTAGTTAAAGGATTTAGTTATAACACCGCTATTATATTGCGTAACAGTTCCACCCCAATTAACAGTAATGGTTTCTCCACTTCTTATATAAATTGGAAGTGTGGAAGTAAAATCACCTGCTTTAGCAAGTATCTTAAAAATCAGACCTTCACCAATTGGTAAAGGTTCTGAATTATTAGATAAAAACTTTTTCTTAATTATTTCCATACTCTATATATGCAGCATACCATTTATTATTATTGTAAGTAAATATAAATTCCATTTCAACGCCATCTTTAAATTCACTTGGTGCAGATTTCCAAATCAAAGAAGAAGGAAACGTAACAGTGTAATTTGAATTGGCTGTAAACGACAAATCAATTACCGTATATTTATTTACTGTTGGTAATGTAATTGTTGTATTTCTCGTTATCACTGAATGTTGTATTCTATCAGAACTTAATGCTAATGTACCTGTATTTGAAACTGTTTGTTCAATTAAAGTATAATCAACCATATTCTGAATATTGGTAATCAAAGTTCTAATATCAGAATCATCATAATTGGTTAAACCTTCCAATTTGTTTTTTAATGCAGTTGTGAAGTCATTTGTACTTAAACCCTTACCTGCTACTTTATCCACTTTGCCTGATACTTTGGAATCTGTTTCAGATTTAGTATAGTAATTAGATAAATCCACTTCACCACCTGTAACAGCTTCAGCAATTTTAGTATCAACTTCAGACTTGGTATAAGTGTTTCCAATCAATTTTCTTAATTCAGTATCATCATAATTTAATAATGAAGCAAGTTTACTTTTTTCAGCAGTTGTAAAGTCGTTTGTACTTAAACCCTTACCTGATACCTTATCAACCTTAGTACTGTCTTTGGCATCAACTTCAGACTTAGTATAGTAATTGGATAAATCCACATCACCACCTGTATTACCTGAAAGTGCATCATAAACTTTTTTCAAAGTATTTATATCATCACCTGCACCACCTAATATTTCATTCTTCAATTCAAGTAACAGACTTGCCAAAGTTTGATTATCCGTTATACCTGCTAAGAAGTCTTGTAGTTCTTTGAATGAATCCACTGCATCAGTAATACCACCTGCATTAAGGAAATTCTTTAGGGTAACGGCAATACTTCTAATTGAATTATAATCATCACCAAGTTTATCTAATTCCGCTTTGATGTTGGAATATGAAGTTGCACCTGAAGTACCTGCCAATAAAACTGCAAAATCTTCTTCTGCTTTAGTGGCGCGTGCAACTTCAATAGTTAATTTGCCATCAATATTAACTTCTGCTGCCTGTGCTCTCTCGGCTTCTGCATTAATAGTATCATTATTGGCTTTTTCTGCTGCTTTGGCTCTGATTATTTCAGCATTCAAATCGTCTGCAATAACCTTTTCAGCAGCCTTTGCACGTACTACTTCATTAGCAATTGAATCTGAATTGATTTTTTCCGCATCTTTGGCACGTGTTACTTCATCATCAATTTTTTTATTGATTAGAGTTTCAGCAGTGGTAGCACGTTCTACTTCTGCTTCTATTGCTGTTTTATTTGTATTTATTTTAGAATCTAAAGTTGAAACAAATTCATCAAATTTAGTTTCAATCCTTGTTTCTTCAGTCTTTGCACGGGTAACTTCTGCTTCAATAGCAGTGGTGTTTGCCTGTTCCGCTTCCTGTGCTCTGCCAATTTCATCATTCAAAGAATTTCTAATAACATTTTCGGCTGCAACAGCACGTTCTTTTTCGGTTATAATTGCAGTGGCATTCACTTGTTCAGCAGCCTTTGCCCTCGATACTTCAGCAGCAATTGCATCTGCATTTGCTTGTTCAGCAGCAGTGGCACGTTCTGTTTCAGCTTCAACCAATTCTTCAACCTTTACTTCAATTCTTGCTTCTTCTGCTTTGGCTCTGTCTGATTCTGTTTTAACTTCGGTATCAATCTTGGTATTTAATACAGATTCGGCTTCAGTGGCACGTGTTATTTCCGCTTCAATCTTTGCATTAAGTTCTGCTTCTGCTGCCTGTGCTCTTTCAGTTTCGGCTGTAACTTCATCACCATTTGCATCAATTCTATCACTTAAATCTTTTTCTGCATTAATGGCACGTTCCACTTCAGCAGCAATAGCATCAGAATTTGCTTTTTCAGCAGCTTTAGCACGCTCTGATTCTGCATTTACCAATTCTTCTACTTTTGTTTCAATACGTGTTTCTTCGCTTATGGCACGTTCTTTTTCAGCAGTAACTAAGTTATCAATCTTGGCATCTAAAGTGGCATCAGCAGCCTTATATGCAGCATCTAAAGCCACTATTGCATCTGCATTTGCCTGTTCAGCAGCAGTGGCACGTTCCGTTTCAGTGGTTATTAAATCTACTGTTTTCGCTTCAATTCTTGTTTCTTCAGATTTTGCACGGGTAATTTCACTTTCAATTTTTGTATCAAGTGCTGCTTCTGCTGCCTGTGCCCTGTCTGATTCAGATTTTACTTCTGAAGTAATCTTGGTATTCAATTCACTTTCAGCAGCAGTTGCACGTTCTGTTTCAGTTTCAACCAATTCTACTGCTTTGGTTTCAATTCTTGCTTCTTCTGTTTTAGCACGTTCCATTTCAGCAGCAACCAAAGTTTCAATCTTGGTATCAAGTGCGGATTCAGCATTAGTGGCACGTGTTACTTCTGCATCAATATTACCCTGTAAAGTAATATCAGCAGCTTTATATGCAGCATCAACAGCAACAATAGCATCAGCATTTACTTTTTCTGCTGCTTTGGCACGCTCAACTTCATTATTGATTAAAGTAAGAAGATTGGAAATATCTTCAGTGAAATCATATTTATTTAATGAAACAGTAAAGTATGTTTCATCATTCTGTTTTATAGTTAATTCATTTTTATCTGAATCAAGTGTAAAGGAAATAACTTTTACATCAGTAGTTACACCATTATAAATTACTGAAAGTAAATCATTAATATTATCTTCGGTTGCCTGTACTCCTTCAATCTCACAATTTAGATAATTAAAGTTCAAAACAGGCTGTTCACCAACTTCATTATCAAGTAAGAAAAATGAAATTGCCGAACCTTCTATTTCGTGTCTAATTGTTCCCGTCTTATATCCATAATATTTGCCATTAGGAAATGAAAACAGGATATAGTTTTCTTTGAAATTTATTTGAATCATCTGAATTATTTTCTAAAAAGATAAAACTTCAGATAAAAACAAAACCCACGCTGCAAATTCAACGTGGGTTCAAACATCTTAAAAAACAACCTTATAAAGTAAACGTTACTTTGGTTGGATAACCTGTTGTAACATCATAATTAACAATTGATTCGGCTTCTGATAATCCTTTGATTGCTCGTTTATGTGCTTCAGTAACCAAGAAACATTTATCAGCATATCTCTGTACTGCTGCCAACATTTGTTTTGCAGATTGAATATCAATTGAAAATTCCTTATCATTAACAACAAAGGTAATTGTAGTTTCACCAAGTAATGAAGCTGATTCAATTGAAGTTGATAATGCTGCACGTGTATCTTTATCAAACCAAGCTGTTTTATCATTCAATATAAAACCATTTACATCTTCTGAAATATCATAATCAGCCAATTCTTTCAATTTCACTTCTTTCAAAGTCTCGATTGGGAGATAAGTAATACTATACTGTTTTGTTATGGTATCTGCATCTTCCACATAAGACACTATATAAATTTGGTAATTGGCATCAAATTCAACAGGGGAATCAATCAGTTCTTTAAATCCGTATTTCTTCATCAATTCAGGATTAGCTTTGAAGTTAAGGATTAATTCACCTTCATCAGTGGTATATACATTCTTTGCGTATTCAATTGTATTATCTGTATTTAATTTAACGTATATCATTTTCTTTTTTAATTATAGATAAATTATTTATTCAGCAGTTTAATATTTCTCAAATTACTTACTTCTGTTATAATAACATCATCATCAAATGTTATTTTTTTATCAGTTGAACCACCGATAAACCCACTGCTTACTTCGTATATAACTGTTCCGTCTTTATGTAAAAACTTAACAGTTATATTCACGTTGATGTTAGGCGTGAAGGTTATATAACCTGCACTTTCACCTGTTAAATATTGAAGCCTTAAACTTGCTGCCTTACTGTTAATATCTAAGTAGTATGAATTGTTAGAACCGAAAATAAATATCAGGGTTCTAAATATTGAATCCTTTGCCAAAGGTACTTCAGCTAAAGGTACACTTTCATTAAATAATAATTTCTTACTCATATTTTATATAACCGCCATACCATTTATTTTGTGATTTAATCCATGTAAATATGAATTCATAAGTAGCACCTTCAACAATTTCAGTGGGTGCTTCTTTCCAAACAACCCCATAAGGAAAAGTAATCGTATTACCTGTAACACCTTCAAATATTAAATGAAGTTCTTTATTAGTATCATAAAAAATTGAAGGTAAACTAAAACGTGTATCACCTGTAATAACAGTATGTTGTGTTATTTTATTATCCAACAATTGCATCCACCCACTTTCATTAGGTGTAATTTCCTCATAACCCATTAAATAATTCATATTAATTCTATCAAAATTTCCCATTACACCTGCCTTTTCGGTGGAAGCACATGGAATTTGAGAAGTTTCAAGACTACTACCATTACCCCAACTATAAGAACGAACATATACACCTTGTTCCCAACTACTTACGTCTACTTTTGATATTACATTTTTTGTACTACCTGTTTTCCCTTCAGAAAAAACGAAATTCTTATCATTACCTAAATAGTTTGGTTGAAGGGTTGGAATCTTATTATTAAGTGTTGATTCAGCAGCCTTTGCACGTGTTACTTCAGCTTCTATTGCTTCTGTATTAGCTGCAATATCACCCTTAACAGTGGTATCATCATAATTGGATAGCGAAGCTAATTTTGTTTTTTCTTCAGTAGTGTAATCTTCAGTTGAAAGTTGTTTACCTTCTACCTTGTCAACTTTATTACTAACTTTAATATCCAATTCTTTTTCAGCAGTTCTTGCACGTGTTTCTTCTTTATTGATATTGTCCTGTAAAGTAGTATCAGCAGCAGTGGCACGTTCCACTTCGGCTTCTATTGCTGTCGTATTAGCTGCAATATCAGATTTAACAGCAGTATCATCATAATTTTCCAATCCTGCCAATTTTGTTTTTTCTTCAGTGGTATAATCTTCAGTTGAAAGTTGTTTACCTTCCACTTTATCAACTTTACTTGAAACTAAAGTATTAGTTTCAGGCTTGGTGTAATAGTTTGAAAGGTCAACAGTTCCACCACCGCCACCACCTTCATTAGCAGCAAACAACACAGATAATAAATCTTGGATATTGTCACGGGTAACAGGAACATCATTCACTTGTATATTGGAAATCTGTTCTGTCATTATTTTATTGTAAAATCGGTTGTAAAATGAAACTGTTTCAGATTCATTTTCAACAGTATATGAAATTTCATTTAATGGATATAAATCAGACTTTGTATCTGACTTAAATTCCGCATATTTATTTGTAGTGTTTATTTTCAACATCTCTTACTAATTTTGATAATAGATAAAATTATTATTTAATTGGTGTGGCAATCATTACCTGAATCGTCTGTTTGAATTGCAATACTTGCTTCACGGGTTAACTTATCGTATGTAATACGGCATACATAAGTATAATCAGTTTTATAATTATTCTTATTTGAAGTACAGGCTGCTTTTACAAATTTGGATTCTTCGCCTGAATACACTTCTTCGCCACCTACATTTATAAAGTTCTTACCATCCTGTTGCATTTCACCACCTTTATAAGCCTTAATCTCAAAGGTCATGTAACCAAGTTTCTTTTCTCCATACCAATTACAATAAACATCTACATATATCTTATCAGGAAGTTTAGGTAAGTTTTCTTCCGAACAAAGGGCTAACATATCAATAAATGTACATTCATTACCACTTTGTGTATTGTCACCACCATATATTAAATATTGGGTTACTGCTGTATTGGAATTACCTGCCATACTCCAACCAACAGCCAAACCATCAATTGAATTACCTGCTTCATCAACCAAGCCACTATTTACCAATTCTGTCGCTGTATCTAAATCCCTGCCATCTTCTTCAGTCCAAAAGTATCTGTATGTTAGGAAATTGAAATCAGGAATCTTAATAATCTTTGCTGCTTCTTGCGTAACAGTGAACACTATCTTTTCATCACTTGAAGTATCGTGTGTTAATGTGAAAACAGCAGTCTTTTCTTCCTCAATATCTGATTCAGATACCCTTATTTCAAATGAATTGGTATTTGCAGTGTATGTAACAAAATTAGAATGTGAAATATTGGTTGATAGGGAATAAGTACCTGCACCACCTGCACACATTATTGATAGCCTGATTGAACATCCTGCTGCCGAACAAATAACACCGTTTGAAGTGGGTGTAACTTGTTCACCTATAACATCTATACCTGTTGACTGTAATATCAAATTCTGAACCTTTACATCAATTTCTTCCTGTGTATAAGTATTTTTGAATTTGAATGTACCATTTCCATAATTGGTATTTCTATCAAATCTTACAGCATAAGAACCTGCACCACCTTCATTTGTATTGCAGGTTGCCTTATCGCTTGCCTGAATTAACTTCCAATCGTGTTGTGAATTTATGGTAATATTCTTGGTTCTTACATTTCTTGTTAAGATAATAAGATTGGGTGTTGCTGTTATAGAACCTGTTATTTCAGGTCGGCATTCCATGTAATTCAGTTTCTTCACCACATTACCACCTTTCAATACAGAATCAGGGTTATATGTACCTTCTGATTCATATTTGGATGAATCAGGGTTTGATTTGCCTTGAAGTATCACGATTGCCTGTTTCTTTCCCGATATGGAACATAAATTACCATTAATATCAAGTGCTTCACCTTTATCAATAGTTTGTTTTACAGCATAAGTTGCTACCTGATAACCTGTGTTTTTATTTGAAGCATTCAATTCACAATAAATCGGTTCAAATACAGGTAAATATTGGAATTTAGCACCGCCACCATTAACCATATAATCAGGATTTACTTCAAATAATGGAAATTGGCTATTCTTGGATAAGGTAACAGAATAACCGATTGAAGAACCTTTTGAACCTGTTTCAGCAGTATAAACAAGTGGAACACCGCCATCAGAACCAAACACAAAATAACGTCCTTCATTAGTTCTAAATAGTACTAAGAATTTCTTTTTGTTGGTTTTCAATATTTCAGCCTGTATTTCTGAATCAAACTTTGATATATAAGTTGTAAGTTCTTGTGAGTAGCCACCATTCGCAAACTTTTCAGTAAACTTGGATTCGTCAATTGTCTGTAATTCGTACCATTTGCCCTTAATGTATATGTTATCAATATATATTTCAGAATACAACTTATCATCCCTGAATTCATATACTTGGAAATCATCAATATTAAGTACCCAAAGTGAATGAATTCCTGATATTGAATATTTGCAATCACCTGTAAGGTCTTTATTTAGTTTACAATCCATTTTCTTTTTTAAAAGAGATAAAAAAAGGTGATACAACCTAAGTCATATCACCTTATATAAACTATTTTCAATTCAATTAGTCAGTTACAGTAACAGTAGGTTGAAGTAATGCTCTTACCAATTCTTCATCTTTAACTAATTGTGCAACTTCTTGTTCAATACCTGCCATTACGATTGTAAAACCGTTTGCATCCGCTTCTGCTGCACCTGAAGCATAATTATCAGAACTTGCAACCATACCATTCAATCTGCCCAAGCAAACAACTTTATTATTATTGTCAACAACAAAGGCTGTATAACGTCCCAAGTCTAAGGCTTGCGTTTCTTTAAGAATATTGGTATCATATTCTGTCATTATGAAGGTTAAAGTGTGGGTTCTGTATTTATTACTGTTACCACCTGCTGTTAAATCGTCCGTCCACTGCGCTGTACCATCAGCAAATTCCATCTGATATACTTTTTGACCTGTGCCTAAAGTGATTGCTGAAATAACACCGTCAGCATCTTGTTCATACTTATTGGCAACATCAAAATTTGCCAAATACAAACGTTTAACGCCTGCCACACGGTACATACAATCACGTGTTATATTATTTGATAATTTACAACTCATTTTATTTTGTGTTTTCTTCTTTATTATTTGAATAAAGGGGTATATTTCAACCCCTTATGTTAGATTTAAGCATATAATACCGCTTCACTTGGATAAGCGATTGCAACACCTACTTTTAAAGCACCTTTAACCCATAATCTGTTTTCATTTGGTTTAGGGAACGTGCCTAATTCAATATTTGCGAAGTCTGAAACTAAGTCAGTCAACATTATCAAGTTATCAGTATTTGCAGCAACCATTTGACCGTTAGAAATACCAACAGCAGGTACAATTTCAACACCTAAGTAACGGATAGTACCACCGTCAACTGTGAATGCTGCTGCAATTACTTGTGATTCAACATTCGCCAAAGCCATTTTCAACGCTCTGTATGAATTATAAGAAACAAAGATTTTAATATTATCTTCACCTTGTTGTAATACTGCTTCAGGAATTGCAATAAATACTTTTTCCAACTCATTTATAATGTTTGCTTTAGTTAATGTTGAACCTGAAACTTTAATTGAATCGGTTGCATCATTCAAGATTTTCACAAATCCATCAAATTCATTATCATTAGCTGAATCACCACCGAACAACATTCTTTCTATATCCGCATTTACAGACTTACCAACAATATCAAGTGAAGCTTCACCTAAAGTTGCAGGCATTTCATCCACATTTGCACCTGCTTTCATCTTGTCAACTAACCAAGTACTGTTAAACTTTTCAATACAATCTTCTAATTGTATTTTGTAATCAGTTACAGTTGCTAATGTTTCTGACAATTTCAAAGCTGCTGTTGGATTCCAACCACAATCGTTATTTGATTTTTGCAAAACGTTTCCATCTAAATCTAACATATTTAGATAGGTGCTTTTCTTCACGTTAGGAAGTATTCTAACATAATTTCCTTCTACAATCTTTCCTGTAAATAAGGCTTTGGTGAACCATTCAGGTTGTCTGCTTGCTTGGTAACTAATACCTGTAATATCGTACATTTCTGCCATGTTCTATTTTGTGTTTTTCTTTTCTTATTTTTCAATAGATAAATCTATTTTTATTTGTTGCTCATTCTTAGCGTATAAGCAATCTTTTCTGCACGTGTCATTTTCTCAAATGGTTTTGCGGTTGCATTTAAGGCTGTTGGATTAATAGGGGAAACAGAAGGTGTTACTTTTTTCATTTCAGTAATTTCAGTGTCTTTTTCGGCAACACTACCTTCCAATTCGGCAATCTTGGCTTCAAGTTCAGCAACCTTTGCTTTTAATGCTTCGTTTTCAGCCATTACAGCATTAACATCCACTTCAGCAGGTACATCTTCCATATTTTCTTTATCCTTTTCATCTTCAACAGATTCATCTTCTTTCTTTTCTTCTTCATCTACTGAAGCCAATTGTGCAGGATTTTCATTTGGAACATCAACAGGTGCAGGAACGGCTTCAGCAGGTTCAGTTACAGCAACAGCAGAAGGTTTTACCTCAACAAATTGCCCTGCATCATCAATAACTAATGTATTTCCATCATAAAGTTTATGTTCACCTGAAGGTGCTTGTTCGTTATCAATAGTTGCAAAACCATCTTCATCAACCATTACTTCTTTACCATCATATAATTGGTAGATTCGTACATTTTCACCTGAATCAGTTGCATCAGTTCTTTCTACATCTTCAATATCCATTAGGAACTTGCCTATTTTACTTAAAAGGCTTGTTTTCTTGTGTTTTGTCATTTTATTTTTCTTTATTGTCTTATTTAGTTTTAATTCTTGATTGAAAAAACCTTCCAAACTGAATCCTTTTACCTTTCCTGCCATTACTTCATTTTCCCAATAACTTTTATCAGTGACTTTATAACTTGCCATCAGTGTACCTTTGGGTAAATCTTTGAAGCCTAAAGCATTTGATTTGTCATTATCAGGGTCGGTAACAATCCAAAGTTCAGTTAAATAATTACCTTTCAATTCGGATTCGTGTTGGTGTGTCGTGTGGTATAAAGCCAATCCTGCTTTCATCATCTTGTGGGAAATCTTTTCAATTTCAACTTCTGAAAATTGGATATAATAGGGTTGGTTCTCTTCGTCCAATCGGTATATCAGTTGATTTGGTTTCAAAACCACACCTGTAAGGATTTGCTTTTTAGTGTCTTTGTTCAATAGAACTGCCTGTTTTGATAATGCGACAAAATTTTCTTCAACAGCAGGTTCATCAACAAAGGAGATTGCATAAATTCCTGTTATGTCATTCAGGGATTCATCAATCTTACATTCATATATTGGAATTTTAGCCATTATCAATTTTTGATAATAGATAAATTGAAATAAAAAAAGGTGATACAGTTACCCATACCACCTTATTTATAAACTATTTTCAATTAATTGCTTGCACCTGCCAATTCACGTACTGAAGTCATTCGGCTTTGAACGTCCTGTATCTCTTTAACTGATACAGAAGGTTTGAAATCAATTGAATTAATTGCTTCCAATATCCTGTTATCATTTGCAGTGGCAGCACCAACAGTATCAAGATTTGCCAATTGCCCACCTGTTTCATATTGAACTTTGAAAGTCGGTGCAGGCGTGATTGAAGTATTGCCTTTCCTGTTGAAATAGGAAACAACATCATTAACCTGTATTTCTTTTCTTGTTGTATTGATATATTCAATCAACCCTAAGTTCTTTTGAGTTGAAACTCGATTCACAACATATTCGCCACCTTCAACTTCAATACCTGTATTTCCAACAGGAATACCACCGTCTTTATGTCGTTTACCTTTCAATAAACCACCATCTTCAAGTTTGGCAATCTGTGATGAAATTATACCCGTTTGGATTGCACCCATACTACCCACCAAAGCAGCAGCCACAATATTTGCAGGGAATGGTACACCTGCAAGTGCCTGAAGAACACCTAAAGCAGCCTGTGCAATACCTGTAACAAGCGATTGAACCAAACTTGCTTTCTTCTGTTTCTTTTCAATCTTGGCAATTTCCTTTTCACGTTTTTCTTTTTCCTTTGCCAATTCCTTTTCCTGTTTTGCAAGTTCTTTATTGGCTTCCATTTCCCTTGCAATCTGTTCCTGTACCACAATAGCACGTCCACCTGTTGCGGTCTTGGCTTCTTCTTCAAGTTCTGCCAACCTTGCATTTGATTCTTCTTTCTTTGAAACAGCTTCGTCATACGCTTCAGTTACTTCATCTAATTTTTCCTGCGCTTCTTCCAACTGCGTGTCAAATATAGATTGTGCAGCATCAAATGCACCTGAAAGAAGTTCATTCACCCCTTCATACACTTTGCTAACCTTTTCAGTCAAATCAGCAAAATATTGTTGTTGAACCTGTGTTGAAGCCTGTGTGTTATCTTCAATATTCTTGTTGGTAATTTTAATCTTACTTTCAACATCATTCAAAGCAGCCTGTTTCTTATCCTGCAAATCCTTATATTCCTGTGAATCTTTGGAATATAAACCTGCCATATCATCATAATACTTACTGATACGGTCTTTGGATGAATTAAGATTATCCAAATACTTGTTCAATTCCTCACCAATCTTTTTATAATTGGTTTTGGTGGCATCCACATCAATCAAATCAAACTTACCGCTTTTCTTGACTGCATTTTTTGTTAGGTCTTGAATTGAAGTGTAGTGTGAATTCATCAATTTCAATTCAGAATCAAGTGCCTTTTGTGTTTCTTCAACTTTTTTCTTTTTGGCATCTTCATTAATCTTATTGATTGCTTCAGTCTTTTCAGTTTCCAAAGCCACTAAATCAGCCTTTTGTTTTTCTTCAAGTTCCTTTATACGTGCATTCTTGGCTTCAGTTATCTTGGTTGTGTCCTGTTTTAGTTTTTCAGCCTTCTTAATCAGTTCAGAATATTGTTCTTCAACCTTTTTCTTTTCATCTTCATTCTTCTGTTTTAATAATTCAGCTTCTTTACCATAAGCCAAAGCCATTTCATCAGAAGTTTTGGCTGCTTTCTTTTGTGCAGCAATCAATTTTTCTTCATTTGCAATTGAAAGTGCATAAGTTTCTTTGTTGAATGAATCCAAAGACTTCTTATATTCTTCAAGTGCCTTTTTGCGTTCATCAGCAATCTTTTTGGCTGTTTCTGCTGCTTTCTTTGCATCTTCAGTTTTTTTCTTTTCGGCTTCTTTCAGTTTTTCGTTATACTCCCTGTCATAAGACCATTTTTCACGCTGAATTTCAGCATACTTTTCTTTGTCACCCTTGTATAAATGAAGTTGGTAAGCAAAGTACTTGTCATATAACTTTTTACCCTGTTCAGTGTACTTGTAATCACTTCCATACTTAGCTTCATTATTCTTAATCAGGGTATCAGTTGTTTGTAATGCACCTTCAACAAACTTCCTGTTTCTTTCTTCCGCATCTTTGGCAATCTGTTTGTTCTTGCCTTCCGCATAATTACCCATTACATCAAAACCCTTCTTGAATTCATCAACCGCACTACTGAAATCACCTTTCATTAATTTAAACAGGGCTTTGAAAGGTGCAACTATATAATTGGTAATAACACTTCCAATACCCATTAGGGCTGCTTTGAATCCGTCTATTGGCGCAATCAGTTTCAAAAACCATTCCTTAATTTCTGAAAAATTGGCAATCAATAAGCCAAGCAATACCACAATCGCACCGATACCCGTTGCAATAAGGGCTTTACTAAATGTTTTGGTAGCAACTGTTGCAGCATTTGTTGCCACTGTATTTGCACCTTGTGCAGCCGTTTCAGCAGCTAATGAAGCGGTGTTCTTCTTATGGTCTAAGCCAAGAACCTTTAACGCTTTTGAATAAAGAAGATTGGTTGCTGTGCCTTTCTTGGTTATGTTTTCCTGAAGAACCTGAAGTGATTGAAGGGTTGCCATCACACCCTGCAATTTTGCAATCTGTTCTGCCACTTCTTCACCCGACACACCGAACATACTCATTACACCCGTTGCAGTTCCAAATGCAGCCGTTAATGATTCACCAACATTAATTACACTTGATAAACCCTTTGCAGAAGAAGCATAAGCATCAACCGTTGCTGCTGCTTCATTTACTGCTCGTTTGGCTTCACCTGCTTGTTTTGCCAATTCCTGAAACTGTTCTGAAGTGGGGTCAACACCTTGTGAAATTAGAAGTGCCAATTGGTCTTCCAACTCACCAACACCTTTTTTAAATTCACCTGCTTGTTCAACTAATGAAATGGTTGCCTTTTCGTAATTACCTACTGAATCCTGAAATCTACCTGTACTTTCTTTGGCTTCTTTGTGCGCAGCATCCAATTCCTGAATCCGCTTCAATAGCTTACCGCCAACTTCTTCAGATTCACGTTCAGATTTTGAAAGATTGTCGTACTGTTTACGAAGTAATGAAAGTTGTGCACCCATTTGTTTTATCGAACCTTCAGCAGCAGTGTTAACCTTCACTTCCTGTTCAATAACAGATTTACGTTCACGTAAAGTTTGGGTTGCTGCAATCTGTTGTTTGGTTGCATCATCTTCAAGTTTGGCAATTCTATCTAAAGTAGATTGATATTGTTTTTGTGCTTTATCCTGTTCAGTGGTGGTTTCTGTTTTTTTCTTTGTTGAGTCTGAAACACTAAGGTTGGAATTATCCAACTGTTTTAAAGCATCCACCAAAGAAAGAACATCATTATATGATTTTTCTATACCGTCTATCTGAATGGTAAATATCTTTTTATCCATTATTCTTTTTGAAAATAGATAAAAAGAAAGTGGTGCAGCCATTACAGCCACACCACTTAAATCAATTCATTTTTCGGATAAGTTTCAGTTTCGTTTTATTCTTTTCGGTAATATCATACCCTTCAATACTCGATATGTAATATAAATCGCCATTCAACTTAACCAAACTTGAACCATCCAACCTATCATATTCATCAGGGGTTAGGTAACATTCTATTTCAGTATAATTGGTATCGTTTGAAGCAATCACCGTGAAATAAGTGGTTAAGATGGTGTTTCCTTTGTTTTTATAGTCCAATATTAAAATCTTATCCTTGTTGAAGGTGTTGGAAACATCAGCCAATTTCAAATTCTTACCACCAATTGAAATATTACCTGCCTTATCGTTAAGGATTCCTGAATAATACCAAAACCTTTGAGCATAAGAGGTGTATAGTTTCTGAACACCTTCGGAATAGTTCATACTGTCCTGCCATATCTCATAATTTGAAATGATTGGTAATTGAACTGTTTTTTCTGTTTCATCACCAACTTTTTTTCTTATATCCTTATACCAACAATAACTGAAATTGGAAGTTTGGGTTAATACAGTGCCATCAACCGTACCTGTTTCAAACCTGCCACCGCCATCTTCACCTGTCCTTCTGTAACCTTCTTCCTCGTCATTTATGGTAAACCCAAGTTCAAAAGCTGAAGGTAATCCAAGTGGGGTGTTGTTTCTGAAATTTATGTTGGCTTTATCTTCCAAATCAATTACAGAAGTGGTGTTAAGCGTATTTGTCTGTTTCACATCCAAATCAAAGTTCCTTAATCCGTTCATTCTTAAAGTCAGGTTGAAAGCCTTGCAAAAGTTATCAATCCATTCGTCTGTTTTCACGTCATTTGGCAGGAACTTTATCAAATCAATATCATCTTTCTTGAAATTTGATTCAGCATTCCAATCCATATTTCGATAACCGTTGCCATTATTGTTAATGGTTATCCAAGATGAATCGGTTCTGAATGGCTGCACATCCAATTCAAAATTCATTTTCATATAAGCGCAGCCCCAATTCCATTTTGTCTTATCTGTGTTGCGTCTTAAATCGTTTGCTTCAGCAACAGCAAGCAAGGTTATATGTTCCCCCTTTTCCAAATATACAATTTGATATACTTCACCATTTCCCATGTAATCGCCACTTTGGGTTATATACGAATTGGGTGCATTATCAATATGTGTTTCATAACGGTTTGATTCTCTCCAAGCCAAATCAATTGTTTCTTCACCTTCAACTTCTTCACCCGTTTCAGGGTCAACTTCAATTGTCGCATCATTATCCGTACCCCAACACCAACAGCCATCAGGGTTATTGTAAGCCGAATAAATCTTTTTATTTTGAGTATAGGACTTATCCCAAGAATACCCGTTTTTGATAAACATATAGTTTGCAGGATAACCCTTTGGATTATAATCCGTATCATTATCAACACGCCCGAAATGTAAACCACATAAGAATTTTTCATCAGTCGAAGCATCAATAAGATGTGCCTTATACTCTTTTGGAAAATACTTTGGATAATTTTCAGGGGATTTGTTTGAAAAATCATTATTCTGTGGGTTGTTGGGTTTATAATAGAATCCTACAATTGTTTTATAAGAAGTTTCAAAGTCACCTGAACCATAATCACGAACCAATTGAATTTCATAACGTTTTCTTCCAAACCTGTTGTTTCTTGAACCGTTCTTGTACTGACCTGCTGAAGTGAAACGGTTGCCTGTAACACCATCTTCCCATTTCCAACCGCTGTTTCTTCCTGAATGGTTGTATGTATTATCCAATTCAATAGAACCTTTTACCTTTATCTTATACAGTCCTGATTTGGGGATGCTGATAAAAGCCTTTTTCCTTCTGTACCTGTCATCATTCCATTTGTCTTTATTGTCACTTGTGATAATATTAGTTCCTGAATCACTTATTGACGTGAAATTAACTTGGTTACAGTCCAAAAGGTTGACTGTATAGAATGTACCCTTGTCAGTTTCGTTTCTTTCAATATTCCTTTCAAAAGTCCTGTTTCCACTATATCGGTCAACAACAGATTCCCAATTCCCCTGAATGTTGAAACTACACAACCTTCCCCAATTCCATTCCTGTACGTAATCTTCTTCATTCTTATAAGAAACAAACAGGTTGGTTAATCGGGAATCTTCAAAGGCAGTTCCACCAAGCGTATAACCATTATTGTTGAAAATGGTTTTAAGCATCTGCAAGCAGTTTACAGAAGGTGGAATATCTTCAACACCCAATCTTACATATTCATCCCATAAATCCTTTGCGGTATATTCACCAACCACTTCACCATTTACTACCGCATTCGGGTTTGTAGATACTTTTGGCAATAGTCCATATAAAACAAAAGGAAAGATGCAGGGCTGTATCTCTGTTTCTTGTTTGATGTTGTATTCAGTAATGGAAGATGCAAAATCAGTGAACGGTATTATCCAACTTCCGTTTTCTGTAAGCTTTTTAGAACCAAAAATATCTTTGATGGTCTTTGCAGCAGGAATATATAAGTTACCCTTATAAGTATCTTCATCAATTTCTGTTAGACGAAACTTACCGTCAAACACTTTAATACTGTCAACAATCAACAAAGCCTGATATTCATAATTGAATTTGTTCTTTACTTCCTCAACATTCGCAAAATTGAATATTGTATTGTTGGTGTTGGAAGTAGGCAATTTGATTGTGAAACTGTATTGTACATCTTTGGTAGTTATTTCAGAAGGTATAAGAATCTCACGTTGGAATCTTACACCTAATTCATAAGGGTTTACAATATCGCATAACTGATTGTTTATGTATAATTCGGTATTAACCATATCTTTTTGAAAAAAGATAAAAGGTGATACAGTTACCCATATCACCTTCACATATCATTTCCACATCTTATAATAGTATTTTATCACTTGACAATCGAATTAAAATTGTCTGAAAAATGATATTTCATTTCAACTTGGTAGGTATCTTCATCATCATTATATTTCAAAGTCAAATCATCCACAATCACATATTTCAAAGAATATAATTCATATACCACTTTTGAAGCAGCCAATTCACGTAACCATTCAACCGTTTTATAATCCACCATATCTGACTGTATGACAAATTGTTCTTCAATTTCCTTTTTAAACACTGATTCTATTTCGGAACTAATCTTATAGTCAGGAAGAAGGGTTTTATAGATGGTTGAAACATCCGTCTTAAACTCTGTACTCCATGTACCGCCAAAGTTGAATGAATCCCAACCGCCTAATCTATTTAAAAACGCAAATTCATTTGTTCTGTTTAAACATTCAGGTATAACATTATATTTCAATTCCTTACTGATAGGCGTGTTGTCCTTATTCAAAGCTACTGTAAACGAACCAACCGTTTTATTGGTATTCTTTTCAATAGTTTCAATATCAGGGTTCAATTGAACAGTGTTTACAACATACATTTTCTTTCTATTCTTGCCCTGCCTGTTTACAGTGGTTATATATTCACCTGAAGGTGTGTAATACCTGTATGACAAACCAAAGTTAAATTCAGGTGTTATGTTGATGTTGTGTTGTGCATCCGAAAGAATGAAGTTGAAGTATTCTGTTTGTCCTACCACATAATTCTTATCAGGTGCATTAGTCAAAGGCTTTATAACAGTAGGGTACAAGGTATCATATACATATTCAGACAAATCATTTTCATTTAATGTATAATCGTAACCATTCAACACATACAATACATTTGATATATAAAAAGGAATTCTTGTTTCTCCGTTATAGGTTTTGGCAATATATCTGTAATCGGAACACGTACCTGCATCCACCCAATCTGAAGATGTAAGGAATTCTGTTTTATATCCGATTTTCTTGCTGATAAGGGTGTTGGTTTCAAACCAAAGTGAATCCTGATAATAATGTTTTGAAAGCGTGGTGACAAATGTACCAAAATCGGCTTCAGAAGGAATATCCTTCACACCTAAGAATACATCTGTATCTGTATATAAATCAAGTTCAATTTCTGTATCTCCCTTACCGCCATCAATCGTATCTAAGTTGGTTGATACTGAAGGATTGCCCGATATGGAAAGAAACGTATAATTCAAACCTTCAAAACTGAAAGTGAACTGTTCACCTGCACCTTTGGAAGTCATATAAATTGTGTAACCGTTGGTAATGTTAGTACCATTAACCGTGAAAGGTATAGTAATTTCAAAGTTATTCTTTAACCAACTGTCCTTCATCATCACAATACGGATATTTTCAGCAGTAACAGACCTGTCAGAATTAAGCAGGAAAGTATTTGAATTGATGTTTTCCTTTATGTTAGTTCCCCTGAATGTATGTTTTATACCCGTTGATTTTTCCACAATTGAAAAAGTGGCTGCTTCAGGAAATTCTTCACCACCTGCATAAGTACTGCCAACCGTCAAATTGATTTTGATAGGTACTTTTCGGTTATCTTTTGTTGAAAAAGTAACAAAGTTTGGATTATGTGCTAATGTAATCTTCTTATTTTCATCTACATTAGCTATACTGAAATTTGTAAAATAGCCCATGTTCTTATTTTAATCTTTAAAGAAGTTCTTTAACTCCGTTATTATTGCAGTAAACAGTTCATCAAAATACTGTTTTTCAAATAGTTCTTCAATATTGTTTTCAAGTGTCGCTAAAATTGGTCTGCCTGTGTGCCCATCACGCCATATTGCACGGGAAATCAACCATAATGTGCTGTTATCCGTTGGAATCCCATTCTTTGAAGCCCAATCACGTAATACATCAATTGGTGGCTGCTTACCATATTTCTTAGGTCTGTTCCATTCCAAGTAAACAACATAATGATTGAAGAACGTTTGAATCATTATATTATCAGTGGCTTGTATCTTCTGTTCCATATCTGATTTTAAGGCACTGTTCTTTAATGTGTTCTTTCCAACCTTATCATTAATTGATATTGAATCATCTTCCATTATGATTGTTGCTAAAGTCAGTATATCATTACCGATTGCTTCTACTATCTTTAATGTTTCCTTGTTCATCTTCTAATTGGTATATCAAAATCAGGAAGTTTATTTGTAAATGTTTCACAACCGTTTTCTGTAACCGTTAAATTAAAGTCAGGTATGGTTGCTTCTTCTTCCAACTGCTTATTTTCATCAAATTGTTCAGGCAACAAACAAAGGTTACTCATATTCTTTGTAATTAAATTACAACTGAAGCGTGCGCCACAACAATTATTATCATAATAATCAGATAAGGTTAGATAAGTCCAATCAGGCTTAATGGTAAAATAAGAATCCCTATCCTGTTTTATTTTCTCTATCATATTCAACCCGATACTGAAAGCTAAAGATTGCAGGTGTTCAGTTGAATGTTCTGCATCAGGCACAAACAAAACGGAAAAGTTTACAGAATTGGAAAACACAGAACCATTAGTGCCTGTATTACTTCCAAGTATCGGTTCTTCCAACCAAAGTAAAGGGTGTGGTTCATTCCCTGCACCCAATTCATAATTCTTGTTATAGTAGAATGATTTTATTGTTTTGTGTGTGCGTGCTAATTCCCTGAATGTATTTACTATTGTTTCAATCATTTTCTGAATAGTTTACTTTTTATTCTTTGAAAGCTGTTCTTCAAACTTGTATTGTGCTTCTTCTGCCTGTGTTTTGTCAAGTCTGTAACATAAGAAGTTGAACACTGTGATAACTGTTTGTGAAGTGACTTCATCAAACTTCTGTATTTCATCATTTGCAATTTCGGCAATAACCTTATACCATCCCCATTTTCTGCTGAAGTCCTGATAAGGCTTGCAAATTGGTTTGCCTGTTCCACTACCTTTGAATAAAATGTTGTAATCTTCAATAAGTTCTTTTTTAATTGCAAAAAAAAAGCAAGCAGGGGAAACACTTCATTCATCTTCAAATCTTGGAATAACTTCTTTCTTTCCTTTAATATCTTGGAATCGTATTTTTCACCTTTCCTTAAACAAACAATTGCAAGTATTTCAGATAAACGTGAATCATTACCTTCTTCTTCAAAGGTGGCTTCAACATCCACATATTGCGCTAAGGTCAGTTCATCTTTGACTGATACAGAATACACATCATTATCAATTACAATCTTGTTAGACGGTTTAAAATCATTTCCTGCAAAGGCAAAACTAACCATATTCAATACATCAGTATAAAAGGATAATGGAAGGGTTGATAACAGGTCAAATGGAATAGTTGAAATAAGCGATACCAATTCAACTTCCTTCATCTTGGTATCAGCAACATAATCAAACCATTTTTCATATTGTCCCAAAGTGACATCATCCCAACTTTCGGGAACATTATATAATGTATCTTCTATCTTTATTCTTTTCATCTTCTGAATTTTGATAAAAGATAAAAGGCAGTGGAAACAAAAAAGGGTTGGAACTTCCAACCCTTATCAATCAAACAGCAAACTTTATTTTCATTACATCCATCTGTTTAAGAATGGTGGTATCAAGTAGCTTGGCATATCTCTGTGTCATTTTTATATTGGTGTGCCCCAATATCTTTGATACAGAATTCAATTCCACATTATTGTTTAAGAATAAAGTTGCTGCTGTGTGCCTTGCCACGTGTGTATGAAGGTCTTTTTTAATCCCACATATATCACCAAGTTCTTTCAAATACCCGTTCATCTTTTGATTGCTTATAACAGGTAGTGTATAGTCGTATTTTTCTAATATATGTTCGCTGACGGGTAACAGGGGTATTTTACAATTGATACCTGTTTTGAAACGTTTGGTATCAATCCATTTATTGCCCTGTTCATCTTCAACAACATATTCCTTTCTTAATAATTTGCAGTCTATATAAGCCAAGCCTGTGAAGCAATTGAATACAAATACGTCACGAACCTTTTGCAAACGTTCAATTGTCAGTTCCTTGTTCATAAGGGTTGCAAGTTCCATTTCTGTCAGGTAATCAACCTTCACTTCCTGTAACTTGTATTTCACACCAACAAACGGGTTGATATTGATGTATCGGTTGTTCAAAGCCAAATTGGTAATCTTCCTTAGTTTCTTCAGGTTGCCAATTGCACTGTTGTTTTGCATCTTGGTTAACAGGTAGGTAAAGAATCCGTTTACAAAAGAAGAATTAACTTCAGACAAAAATATATCTTCACGTCCGTTATATTTCAGTTTGATGTAATCCTGCAAATGGTTGTAGGCTGTCAGGTGCTTAATATAACTTGGCATCCGTACCGTTTTACCTGTTTGTTCCAAGAATTCTTTGTTGTGCTCCCTGTACAGTTCCAACAGCATATATTGCTTCTTTACAATCTTACCGTTCATCATATCCTTCATATTGGTACAAGTAACGGGAATATCCATTTCAATAAGTTTGGTTTGGGCTTCATATACCTTTGACTTCATCAGACTTAAAAACTCATTCAATTCCTTTGCTTCCGCACTTCTTCCTTTAATAACCTGCTTCTTGCAATCGAACAAGGAAGGTTTAACCTTTCTTGGAAGATTGATATAAGTTCTTTCTGCATTAATACACAAACTTAATTCAATAGGGGATTCACCTGCTTTGTTAACCTTTGAAGGTCTTACTAAAAAAGAAACTGCAAACGTATTCATAACATTTAATTTAATTGTTAGTAAATCAAACGTTCTTATGAATTCAAATTTGAAGCTGAATATTATGTGTCGGAGACACGAAAAGTAAAGGTACAATATTTAAAAA
>PPYE01311129.1_pt1 | contig 100464 bp, 94 predicted proteins | sample 1559881 | NCBI WGS metagenome assembly PPYE01 (sample SAMN08240022, study PRJNA423297) | Human gut metagenome, whole genome shotgun sequencing project.
TTTCTCTCTTTTCGATTTACAGGGGCTTGTCAATTTACAGGAGTCTTGCTCGGATGATTTTTCGTAAGCGATTGCCCTGCGACGGCTCCGCGTTATTGCGGAAAAACTATCGACAATCAAACCGGCTTATCCACATTCTTTTGTGGATAACATGCCGCTTCTGTGGATATTTTCCGCGCCGCAGTTTCAAAAGTCCCCGCGGGGCCAAGAATCGGGCCGGGTTTTTCCACAGGCCGCGGGCGTCCGGACGTGCACAGCTCCGCCGACAATCAACCTATCGCGGCGGGCCGGCCGGCGTCCGCGTTCGCCGCCGGTCGAAAACGACGGAACGGCGCGCGCGACGTGGAAAAGTCCCCCGCGCCCGGCGGATGCGGGAAAAACCGCCCGCATGGTACAATAAAGCCGCGGCGGAGCCAAACGCACGTTCTTCGCGCCAAACGCCCGCCGCACGGCGAAAATTTTTTTCCGGAAAGGATGGTTTTCATGGCAAAGCTTCTGATCGCGTACTTCTCCAAATCGGGCACGACTCGGGCCAGAGCCGAGCAGATCGCGCGCGTCACGGGCGGCGACCTGTTCGAGATCAAGACGGAGAAGGCGTATCCGCAAAGCTACGCCGGCACGGTGATCGTCGGCAAAAAAGAACAGCTCGTCGGCGAGCTGCCCAAGCTCATCGGCCGCGTGGATGATTTCGCCGCTTACGACCGCGTCGCGCTGGGCTTCCCCGTGTGGTGGTTCACCTGTCCGCAGGCCGTCGTCAGCTTCCTGTCGCAGTACGACTTCTCCGGCAAGACAGTCTGGCCGTTCTGCACGCACGGCGGCAGCGGCCCGCGTAGCAGCGCGGGGAAGATCCGCGCCCACTGCGCCGGCGACGTCAAAGACTGCCTCGACGCCAACAAGCTGACGGACGAGGGCGTCACGGAGTGGCTGAAAACTGAATAACGGACGCTCTCAGACAGGGGATCTTTTCATGACCTCTCGATTTCGCGCCGCCCGCGACGGCGACCTTGAGCGGATCGAAGCGCTGATCGACGCGCGCATCCGCTGGATGGACGAAACGGGCATACGGCAGTGGAACGTCACGAACTACCGCGAAGTCTACCCGCGCGCCTATTACGAGCGGATGCTGCGCGAGGGCAAGCTGTTCGCGCTCGACGGCGACGGCGGAACGGTCGCAGCGGCGGTCCTGCTCGAAGAGGATCCGCGCTGGAGCGACGCGCCGCGGCCGGCGCTGCACGTGCATAACCTGGTCTCGTCGCTGCGCGACCGCGGCGCGGGGCGGGAATTCCTGCGCCTGGCCGGCGAGCGGGCGACGGCGCTGGGGAAACGCGCGCTGCGCCTCGACTGCGCCGCGGACAACGCGAAACTGAACCGTTTTTACGAGAATCTCGGCTTCCGCGCAGCCGGGACCGTCGAAGACGGCCCGTATCACGGCGTGCGCCGCGAGAAGGCCGACCTGCCCGGCCGCCCGTTCGACGTAAACGCGCTCCTTTTCGAAGGTTACGAGACGCTCGACGTCTTCGGCCCCGCGGAGATCCTCGCCCACGTCGGCGATTACCGGCTGCGCTGGTTCTCGCGCGGCGGCGGCGAAGTCGTCAACGCTCAGGGACTGCGCGTCCTCGCCGAACCGCTGTCGGCGGCCGACCCGCGCGGCGCGCTGCTGCTGCCGGGCGGCCGGGGCACGCGGCCGCTGGCCGGCGACGGAGAATTCCTCGCCGCGCTGCGGGAACTGGCCGACGCCTCAACCTACTGCCTGTCCGTCTGCACCGGCTCGGCGCTGCTGGCCGGGTGCGGCGCGCTGGACGGGCGCGAAGCCACGTCGAACAAGCGCGCCCTGGACTGGGTCACATCGTGCGGCGAAAAAGTCCTGTGGCGCGGCCAAGCACGTTGGGTCGCGGACGGCAAGTTCTACACGTCCTCGGGCGTTTCCGCCGGCATGGACATGGCGCTGGGTTTCGTCGCCGACCGCTTCGGCCGCGAGCGGGCGGCGGAGATCGCGCGCCAGATCGAGTACCGCTGGAACGACGACCCGGACGACGATCCCTTCTCGGAGAATTCCCGGCGCTAGTTTTGCCGGCGCGGGCCACGCGCCGGACGCCGTAAAAAATGCGGGACGGATAAGTGGTCATCCGTCCCGCATTTTTTACGGCGTGTTTTTTCTTCTTCGTTTCAGACATTTTGTTGATCTTAAATGTTTTTTGCTCGATTCTTTTCGGGCGTCATGCAGTTTTATTCTTGATTTTGATTTCTTGCGGTGCTATTCTATTGTTTAATTTCATAGTTCGTCATTATTTTCGGAAAGGGGAATTTTCTATGACGGAAACCGTACAAAAGCGCTGGTATGAAAAACTGCCCCATCCCTACATTTTATTGTTCCTGATCGTCGTCGCCGTGGCGATCCTGACGTATTTCCTGCCGCCGGGAGTGTACGACCGCGTCGTCGTGGACGGGCGCAAGGTCGTCGATCCCGCCACGTACCACGCGGTCGATCCCACGCCGGTGACGCTGATGCAGTTCCTCACGGCCATTCCCCGCGGCATCGTCAACGCCGGCATCGTCGTGGTCATCACGTTCATCTCCGGCGCGATGTTCAACGTGCTGCAGAGCACCGGCGCCATCGAACACGGCGTCGGCTACGCGGTGAAGCGGATCGGCGTCGGCAACTACAAGAAGCTGATCTGGATCGTCATGTTGATCTTCGGTTTCCTCGGCGCCACCGTCGGCTTCGAGAACAACATCGCCGTCACGCCCATCGCCGTGTTCGTGGCGCTGGCGCTCGGCGGCGACGTGATGGTCGGCGCGGGCATGGCCATCGCCGGCATCGGCATCGGCTTCGCCACCTCGCCGATCAATCCCTACACGGTCGGCACGGCTCACGCCATCGCCCAGCTGCCCATCTATTCGGGCATCGCCTTCCGCTCGCTCTACTGCCTGTGCGCCATCATCCTCACGGGCTTCCACGTCACTTCCTACATGGACAGGATCCGCCGCGATCCTTCCAAGAGCCTCGTTCCCGACGCGGACACTTCGGGGCTGACGCTGACCAAGCCGATCGAAGACTACGAGCTGACCGGGCGCGACAAGGCCGTTTTGTCGGTATTCGTCGCCGGCATGGCCTTCACGATCTTCGGCGTGCTCAGGTACGGCTGGTACCTGAACGAGATGGCCGGGCTGTTCCTGCTCATCGGCATCGTCGGCGCTTTTGTGGGCGGCATCCGTCCCAACAGGATGGTGGAGCTGATGATCGAGGGCGCCAAGTCGGTCGCCGGGGGCGCGCTGGCCATCGGCGTGGCGCTGGCCATTCAGGTGGTCATGAAGGACGGCAACATCACCGACGCCGTCATCCACGGGCTGGTCGCGCCGCTGCAGGGACTCGGCGTCTACGCTTCCGCCGTGCTGATGTCAGTGGCCCACTGCCTGATCAACTTTCTGATCCCCTCCGGCTCCGGCCAGGCGATGGCGACGATGCCGGTGATGATCCCGCTCTCCGACCTGGTCGGCATGACCCGTCAGGTGTCCGTGATGGCGTTCCAGATCGGCGACGGCGTCACCAACCTGTGCTATCCCACCGTCGGCGGCATGCTGGCCATGCTGGCGCTGACCCGCGTGCCCTTCGACCGCTGGTTCCGCTTCGTGTTTCCGCTGGTCGTCAAGGTGGTGCTGCTCGGCTGGGTCTTCATGTGCGTGGGGATCGCCATCGGCTGGAATTGAGCCATGAAGAAGCCTGACTTTAACGCTCGCGCCAAAGAACTTGAAAGCGCCATCGTCGCCTGGCGGCGGCATTTTCATTCTTTTCCCGAGCTTTCTTTCGACGAAGTGAAGACCAGCGATTACATCGCCGCGGCGCTGACGGAGATGGGCTGCGAAAACGTGGCCGTTGGCACGCGCGGCCGTCCCACCGGCGTCATCGCCGACATCGCGGGCGGACTCCCGGGGCGGCGGGTCGCCCTGCGCGCCGACATCGACGCGCTGCCGATCGCGGAAGAAACGGGGCTGCCGTTTTCCTCACGGCATCTCGGCGTCATGCACGCCTGCGGGCACGACGGCCACATGGCCATGCTGCTGGGCGCGGCGCGGATGCTCTGCGAAGTGAAGACGCAGCTGCATGGTTCGGTGCGGCTGATCTTCCAGCCCTCGGAAGAGTCGGCCGAGTTCGTGCAGGGGGCGCGGGCTGTGGTGGAGGACGGGCGCGCGCTCGACGGCGTGGACGCGATCTTCGGCGTGCACCTGTGGAGCCCGCTGCCGCCGGGCGTGCTGGGCTGGCGCGCCGGGCCGATGATGGCCTGCTCCGACTCGTGGACGGTGAAGCTGCACGGACAAGGCGGGCACGGCGCTTCGCCCCACCAGACGCACGACCCCACCGTGGCGGCGGCGCAGCTGATCTGCGCGCTGCAAACTTTCGTCAGCCGCGAGCTCGACCCGCTCAAGAGCGCCGTACTCTCCGCCGGGGTCATGAAAGCCGGCGGAGCGTTCAACGTCATCCCTTCGGAAGCGGAGCTGATCGGCACGGCCCGCTCCTTCGAACCGCAGATCAGCCGCGACTGCGAGGCGTTCATCCGCCGCATGGCCGAGAACATCGGCGCGGCCTTCCGCTGTACGGCGGAATTGGATTACCGCCGCAACCTGCCGCCCACCGCCAACGATCCGGCCATGGCGCATCTGGGCGCGGAAACCGGCCGCGAAATCTTCGGCGCCGACATGGTGCGTGAAGTGCCGCCGACCATGGGCGGGGAAGACTTCAGCTTCTACCTCGAAAAAGTCCCCGGCGCATTCTTCTTCATCGGCTGCGGCGACGCCGCCAAGGGAACCGACTGGCCGCACCACCACTGCAAGTTCACCATCGACGAATCCCAACTCCGCAAAGGCGCGGCCTTCGAAGCCGCGTGCGCCTGGGCGTTCCTCGATCAATAGCGCGCAGCGCGCACAAAGTCCCCGCTTCCGTTTGGAAGCGGGGACTTTGTGCGTTAATCCTTTTTCATTTCGTTCAGGAACGTCGCGCCGAGGATCAGGGCGCCGCCGGCGAGTTGCAGCGGCGTCATCGACTCGCCGAGGATCAGCCAGCTCATGAGGATCGCCGAGAGCGGATCGATGTAGCTCAGCGCCGCCGTGGTCTGGGCGGGCAGGCGGCGCAACGCCGTGAAGTACATCAGATAAGCCAGCCCGGTGTGAATCAGGCACAGAGCCGTCAGGCAGAACCAGCCCGCGCCGTCCAAACCGGCCAGCGGGACGCCCCCCTTGACAAGCACGTAGGGAGCGAGAAAAGCGGCCGCGAGCAGCAGCTCGGCTGCAGTGGACTCGTACGGCGTGACGCCGCGCAGGAATTTGTTGGCCATGACCGCGCAGGCGTAGAAGACGGCCGCGCCGACGCCGCAGGCAATGCCGAGCAGGTCGTTCCTCCCCGCGCCGCCGCTGCCCCCCACGACGCAGGCCAGACCGCACAGCGAGACGAAGACGCAGAGGACCGTACGCCTTGCCAATTTTTCGCGCAGCAGCCACGGCGCAAGACAGAGCATGAACACGGGGGCCAGATAATAACAGACCGTGCCCGTGGCGATCGACGTCCAGCGGAACGCCTCGAAGAACAAGATCAAGTTCATGCCTATAAAAGCGCCGGCCATGAGCAGGTATCTGGCGTTAGCGCGGATCCTTTTCCACGAGAGCCCGTTGCCCACCGCCGCGGCCGCGGCGAGCAGACAAAGGCCGCCGACGGCGGCGCGCAGCAGCGAGATCTGCGCCGACGAAAGCGGGACGCGGCGCGCGAACAGGCCGATGGAACCGAAGATCAGCATGGCCCCGGCCATAAGCCATTTCATTGAATTCATCAGCAGCACTTCCTTTGGCACAAGGGGCGCGAACCAGAAAAGACCGTCTCACGATACCAGAGGAAGGGCGCGGAGGCGCCGCCGAAAAGCCGCGACGTCAAAATGCCCGTTTTTTTTCGACGCAAAATGTTCCACGTGGAACATTTCCTGCGGATCATTGCGGAAACCGGGTTCGCGCCGAATATTATTTTCCCTCTTTGACGTCAGACTCATTTCCGGCACAGGCAAAACGGGTGTCCGGCCGGGTCGAACAGGGTCACGAACTGGCCGCCGCCGAACTGCGCCGCGGCTTTGACCGCGCCCAGCGCTTCGGCCTTTTTCACCGCCTCCGGCAGATCCTCCACCTGAAAATCGAAATGCATCTGCTTCTGCTGTTTCCCTTTTTCCTCCGGCCACACGGGCGGCGCGTAATCTTCTTCCTCGATGAACAGGAAGACGACGACGCCCGAGCTTCTGACCGCCGGGCGGCCGAACAGCGCACACTTTTCCCAGCCCAGCAGTTCAGCGTAAAAATTTTGCAGTTCCGTTTCGTCGCCGCAGTCGACCATCACGTTGCCGAGAATCGCTTCCATGGCTTCCTCCCCCTGTCCTCCGTTACCACTCCGCCGATGCGGCGTCTTCCGCCAGGCAGGCGTTGACCCAGCGGATAAAGTTTTCTGTACTGGAGCCGCGGCGTTCGGCTTCGACGTGTTTCAGCCCCCAGACCATAACAAAGTCCACGCTTTTGACGGCTTCGCAGTTTTCCAGCGCACGGGCGAGGTTGATCTCCGTGTTCAGCGCCGTGTCGCCCTGCGCGATGCCGGTGCGGATACGCCAGTAAGGCGCGATATTGGACGTGCGAAAGCCGGCGGAGCTTTCCAGCAGATAATGGAGCGGCGTATACATGTCGAGGCGCCGCTGCACGCCGACGCCCAGCGAGTCGGTTTTGGCGAGATCGGCGGCGAAAGCGGGCCCGTACTCCGTGCCGTCGAGCAACTCGGCCATGTGCGCGTCAAAATGGGCTCCCTGTCCGTCGCCGACGCCGAAGAGCATATTCTCGCCCTGGGTAGCGCCGAGGTCGTCGAAGGCTCCCACCGATTTCACGGCAGGCTTGAGAGCTTTCACGAAATCGTCCACGCTGGAGATCGCCGCAGTGTTCGTCGCGGCGTCGTAGCTTACCCACGTTCCGGCGGCGTTCAGCGCGTCTATGTAGTCCTGCGCGGTCCGGTAGACGCCGGAAAGCGTCACGCTGCCCCTTGCATCGCGGCGGACGACGCGGTCGTAATTTTCGATTCTGTCGGCAGTTCCCTGCCGGGGATCGTCCGTGCCGGGCAGATTCAGCCGACCGATGACGTTCATGCCTCGCTGCCGGGCTCCTGCGTCGGCATCGTAAGGGAAGGTGGTGTCGGCCAGAAAGCGGTTGAGCGACGTTTCCACCTCGGCTTTGACCATGTCGTAATAGCTGTCCGCCTGCCAGCGCCCGTCGGGAGACTGTTCCAGCGTCAGCTTGCCGCCGTTGGCGTCTTTGAAGCCGGACGCGTTCACGTAGGCGGCGTAGCTTGCGCCCATGCGCTCGGAAAGCTCCCGCATTTCGGCGCTCAGCCCCGTGCGAGAAACGCCGAGGTTCCATTCGTATGCTTCGTTCGCCCAGTCCAAGTTCGTGATCGGGCACCAGCACATGGCGCCGGTCACGGCGTCGCTGACGCCTTCAGCTGCACCAATGGCCGTCAAGTACGGTGCGTAGAGCGCGCTGTCGCCCGTAGCCCCCATCAGGGCTGACTGAGCGCCGCCGCCGCTCATGCCGAACGTGAAGATGCGGTCAACACTTCCCGGCAACCGCTCGGCGCTGTCCTTTGAACGTTCCGCTTCGCGCCGCAGGAAGCGGACGGCCGCCTTGAGATCCGTGACACCCAGCGGCGCGCCGTGAGCGCGCCCGCGGCAGCCCGCATAAACGAGCACGAAGCCCGCGTCGGTATAGGCTTTGACGTTGGCGTATTCTGTCAGTGCGGGCATGGCCATGTAGCCGGGCGTCTCCACGGGAATTACGATCGGGGCGTCCACCGCCCGGTAGCCGCCCGCGAGACCTTCTTTGTCAACGGCGCAGCGGTAGGTACCGTCGCCGTTGGGAGTGCCTTTCAGATACGCGCCGGGGACGAAAAATGCCAACGTTTGATAGTTCAGATCCACAGGTTTTTCGCAGTAGGGGATCCCCAGCTGATAGTACACGTCGTCTTCAGCGTTGTACCGCCAGCGGCTCATGTCAACACCTGCCGCCTGCGCCGCCGCCGGAACGCTCAGCGCCGCCAGACACAGCAGCGCCGCGATCCACGATATTCTGCAACTCATGATCGTTCCTCCCGCGTTGTGATCCTGATTTCCGTGAAAGAGGGCAAAGATTCTCTGCCCTCTTTCACGGCGCGCGTCGGCGCGTCGAGAACGGCATGAAACCGCGCGACGCACGTTTTATGCGGCGCTTTCGGCGATGCCTTTTCATTGGAAAATCAGTACAAGAATTCGCCGGCGCAGGTCATCGCGAGAATCCCGCACGCGCCGCCGGCCAAATTTTTCAGCGTGTAAAAGCCGCCCCATTCCCATGGAAAGAAGAATTCCGGTTGTTTTTCGCTCCGATTTACGGCTTGAGGCGGTAGATGGTTCTGGGGAACGGAATGACTTCGCGGATGTGCGGCAGGCCGCAGATCCAGGTGATGGTGCGTTCGAGGCCGATGCCGAAGCCGCTGTGGGGCACGGAGCCGAATTTGCGCAGGTCGAGGTACCAGTCGTAGTCGGCGGGGTTCATCTTCAGCTCTTTCATGCGGTTCAGCAGCCGGTCGTAATCCTCTTCGCGCTGGGAACCGCCGATGATCTCGCCGTAGCCTTCGGGGGCGAGCAGGTCGGAGCAGAGCACGGTCTCGCCGTTGTCCTCGAGATTGGCCCTCATGTAGAACGCCTTGGCGTCTTTGGGGTAGTTCTCGACGAAGACGGGACGGTCGTACTGCTTGGTGAGGACGGTCTCGTCGTCGGCGCCGAGGTCGTCGCCGAAGGCGATGTCGCTGCCCAGTTCGTTGAGTTTCTTGACGGCGTCGCGGTAGTTGAGGTGGTAAAACGGGCCGGCGACGACTTTCTCGAGCGGCTCGACGTCGCGTTCGAGCGCGGTCAGTTCTTTTTCGCAGTTTGCGAGCACGTTTTTCACCGTGTCGACGACCAGGTCTTCCTGAAGCTGCATGTTCATCTTGTTGTCGTAAAAGGCCATTTCCGGCTCGAGCATCCAGAACTCGGTGAGGTGGCGGCGGGTCTTCGACTTTTCGGCGCGGAAAGTGGGGCCGAAGCAGTAAACTTTGCCGAAGGCCATGGCCGCGGCTTCGGCATAGAGCTGCCCGGTCTGGGCCAGATAGGCTTTCTGGTCGAAGTAATCGAGCTCGAACAGTCCGTCGGCGCCTTCGCCGATCGAGCCGGTGAGGATGGGGCTGTCCATGAGCATGAAGCCGCGGTCGTGAAAGAACTTGCGCCAGCTCCAGATGATCTCGTTGCGGATCTTCATCAGCGCGTTCTGGCGGCTGGAGCGCAGCCAGAGATGGCGAGTATCGAGCAGGAAATCGATGCCGTGGTCCTTCTTGCCGATCGGATACTCTTCGCTGGGGTTCTGAAGGATCTTCAGGTCGGTCACGGTCAGCTCCACGCCGGAAGGCGCGCGGCTGTCGGTACGCACGACGCCGGTCGCTTCGAGACTGGCCTCGAGCCAGAGCCCTTTGGCGGCTTCGAACTGTCCGTCGGGAACTTCGCCCTTGACCATCACGCCTTGAACGGTTCCCGAGCCGTCGCGAAGCTGGAGGAAGTGAATCTTTCCCGAACTGCGCTTGTTGTACATCCAGCCTTTCACGCAGACGCTCTCGCCTGTATGATCTTTCAGATCTTTGATGTATACCCACGGTGCTGCCATTGCCATCAGCCTCCTACGCTGAATATTTTCGTCCGCTGACTATTATCCCACGAAAGGGCGAAAAAATTTCAAAAAAATCGCTCCACTTTATCTTGCATATGATACACTATTGCCTGGCATTTGAGACGCGGCCGGGACATTTTTTCAGGGGGGAAATTTGTCTCTTTTTTCTTTTTTGGCACGCCAAGGGACAATCGCTGTGGCCGAAAAGCGATTTTACGACGTCCGCCGCTTGCGGCCGAAACGCCGTTTTTCATGCGGCGGAGTTCTTCCCGCAGGTCTTCTTATGCCTTTCACGGCGAATTCATGAAAGTTCGAAGGATTTTTTCGGGAGGGGTATTTCCATGGCAGAGAAATTGAGACTGGAAGACGTTATTGCGGCTCACTGGTCGGCGCCTCGGCAGATGGCATGGTACGAAGGCGAATGGTGGACCGCGGAGCGCGTGTTCCGTCTTGCAGAGGAAAACGTAACGCGGCTGCAGGCAGCCGGTTTCGGCGCCGGAGACCGCATCGCGACGATGCTGCCCAACAGTCCGTCGTTTTTGGCGCTGTGCATGGCGGCCTGGAAAATGAGCGGTTCCGTAACCCCGCTCAACGCTCTGGCCGGACCTCAGGCGCTCGGCGCGCTGATCAAACACTCCATGCCGGCGGTGATCGTCGCCGCTCCGGCGTTGAAAGAACATGCCGAAGGGCTCAGAGGGCTGCCGGTCCCGTTCGTGTTTCTCGAAGCCACGGGCCCGCTGCCCGAGTTCAAGGCCGCGCCTTCGCTCAAATCCAGCGAAGATTGCTGCTCGATCTTCTATACTTCCGGCACGACGGGCACGCCCAAGGGCGTGCCGCTCACTCACATGAACATCCTCACCTGCCTGGATCAGGCGCTGAAACAAGTGCTTCCCGACATCGGCGAGCAGACCATGCTCAACGTGCTGCCCAACTTTCACACGCTGGGCTGTGTCGTTTCCGGATTCATGCCTCTGTTTGTCGGCATTCCCCAGGTGATCCGCAGCAACTTTTTGCCCGTCGAAGGCACCATGCGCGCCATCGACGAAGGCGGCGCCACGCTGTTGGTGACGGTGCCCACGCTGCTGCACTTCCTTTGCGGCGCCGCAGCCAAGACGGGCTGGAAACCCCGCCGCGTCAAATACGTGGTCTCCGGCGGCGACCGTCTCGTGCCCTCGCTGCGCGGGCGCATCGCTCAGCTTCTCGGCGGCAGGCCCATCGAGGGCTACGGCCTGACCGAGTGCTCGCCCATCCTCGCAGCCCAGGCGACGGGCGGTTCTCCCGAAGGTTCGGTGGGGCCGCTGCTCGAAGACATCGAATACCAGCTGCGCGACGTCGACGGCTCGCCCGCGGCCGGCGACGAAGGCGTGCTTTGGGTCAAAGGCCCCAACGTGGCGTCGGGATACTTCAACGCCCCCCAGATCACGGCCGAGAAATTTCAAAACGGCTGGTTCAACACCGGCGACATGGTGCGCGTCGACGAAAAGCGCAACGTCTTCATCCAGGAACGCGTCAGCGATCTGATCATCGTCGGCGGCTTCAACGTCTACCCGCAGGAAGTCGAAGCCGTGCTCAACTCCAATCCCAAAGTCATGGAATCGGCTGCCGTCGGCGTGTCGCGCTCCGTCACGGGACAGATCGTGCGCGCCTTCGTGATCCTCAAGGAGGGCGTGACCACCACATCCTCCGAACTGGCCGACTGGTGCCGCGAGCGCCTGCCCCACTACAAAGTGCCGCGCAGCATCAAACTGGTCACCGATCTGCCCCGCAACGCCCTCGGCAAAGTCCTGCGCCGCAAACTGCGCGAAGACGACCAGAACGGCGACGACGAGTAGGGCCACCCACAAATTTTGGGAGCTGCTTTCCTCAGCCGCTCAAGAATGTGGTATGATATTTCCCGTAGAAATTTGCCCCCGGCGATGGCGAGGGGGCTTTCACGTGAGAGCTGTCTTTGCGAAAGGAAGTGTGAGCCATGCTGTTAAGTCCCAGCCGCGCAGACTGTATCATCTTTAGCGTCGACGGCGTTCTCGTCGACGGTGCCGGGGTCTCCGCCGCCCTTTCCCGCACGCTTTCGCTCAGCTGGAGCGAGCTGCTGAAGCGGGAAGCGTCGGAAGCGGTCGACGCGGCGCCCTACCTGCAGGCGGCGCGCCGGCACAACATTTTCGGCAGTCGCGGCGACATAGCCTGGGCGCTTCTGTCCCTGGCCATGAAGAGCGAACGGCAACATCTCGCCGAGGCGCTACCCGCCCCGGAAAAATGGGAGGCTCGCCTGATCGCCGCCGAAGACGGACGCGGCATGGATGATTTCACGTCCATGATCTCCGCCGCCGATTGCCGCACTATCGTCGCCCTTTACAACGACATCTATTTCGGACCGACCGACGGCAAGGCGCCGTTGCTGGAAGACCTGCCGGAAGGGGCCTGTGTCCTCGAAAGGCCGCTTTTCTCGCCGCGCTGGGACAAACTGCCGCTCCCCGCGGGCATCTGCACCTCGCGCGACCGGGACGAGCTTGACTGCGCCTTACGGACGCTCGGCTGGCAGGACCTGCCCAAGGAACGCTGCATCACGTCGGAGATCGCCCGCAAACCCGACGCTGCCGGCCTCGAGAACTTGTGCAGATCGTTGGGCTGCCGCTGGCCGCTCTATCTCGGCAGTCTTCCCGCCGACCTCGAGCTGATGGAAAACTTCGGCCGCGGCGACTTCATCTCCGTCGGCACGCAGCTCAACCATAACGTCGTCAAATTTCCAAGCGCCGCCGACGCCCTCAGGGCGATCCTCGGCGTCGTCTAGGCGTCACGCGCTCCCGCCTCCGCGGGGGCGCTTTTATTCTTGTTCAAAAAAAATCCAGCCCGCGCGTACGCGAAGGCTGGATTTTTTGTATCGAAAAATTTTCGGGCGACGCGGCTCAAACATCCACGCCGAAGGCATAGCTGGTCATGGAGATGGCGGCCAGCGTGCGCACAGCGTTGAACGCGCAGGGCTTTTCGCCGGCCGACGCACCCAGCGCATAAAGCAGCGGCAGGAAGTGATCGGGGGAGGGAACGGCGTAGGCCGCGTCGCCGTGCCGCCTGAAGTCGATCACGGCGTCGTCGCGGCGCGCTTCCACCTGCGCGCGGATCCACTCGTCGAACGCGTCCGCCTCGGGCGTCCCGGCGGGGTTGTTCCAGTCCACGCGGCGCAGGTTGTGCACCACGTTGCCGCTGGCGAGGATCAGATAGCCCTCGTCGCGCAGGAAGGCCAGCTTTTTGCCGGCTTCGTAGGACGCCGCCGCATCCAGAAAGCGGTTCACGCTCAGCTGCACCACCGGCACGTCGGCTTTGGGGAACACATGCACCAGCACCGACCATACGCCGTGATCGACGCCCCAGCTGTCGTCGACGCGCGCGTCGAGCCCCGGCGCGGCCAGCACGCGGGCGCTCAGGCCCGCGTCGCCGCGGACGGGATACTTCACCTCGTACAGTTCTTTCGGAAAGCCCGTCATGTCGTAGACCTGACGCGGATCGGGATCGGTCTGCACGAACGTGCGCGCGTTGTACCAGTGAGCGGAAACCGCCAGAATCGCTTTCGGCCTGCCGACCCCGGCGACGATCCGCTCCCCCAGCGCGCGAAAGCGGCGCGTCAGCTCGTTGTCGGCCAGCGCGATCATCGGATCGCCGTGGCCGAGAAAAACCGCGGGCATTCGTTTCATGTGAACGACTCCTTCAAAGGAATTCCATTTGAATTTTGAACCTGCCCGGATTATAGCCCGCCGCGGGCGGCTTTACAAGAAAATTTTTCAAACGCTTTCAGCGAATTCCTTGTCCATGAATATGTTGCGGCAAAATTATCTGATATATTATGATTGAGTATATATTTTATCCAGAAAGAGGCGAACACGAATGAAAAAAATATGCATGTATTTATGCGAGGCAATGGCGGATTGGGAGCACGGCTATGCACTGCAGGGGCTGTCGCTGCAGAAGATGCTGCCCGAGAAAAAATACGAACTTCTCACCGTTTCGAACTCAAAAAATCCCGTCCATACCGCAGGCGGACTGACGGTCGTTCCGGACGCCGCCCTGAAAGAGATCGACGAAAACAGCGTCTCCGCCCTGCTGCTAATCGGCGGAGACGCATGGCTGAAAGAAGAACAAAAAGAAGCGCTCGATCTAGCGGTCGCTCTGATCGAAAAAAACGCCGTGGTCGCGGCAATCTGCGGCGCAACGTTGGGATTGGCCGAGCGAGGGATCCTGAACGACAGGGCGCACACCAGCAACGCGCCGTCCTTCCTGAGTGGACTGACCAAGAATTATGACGGCCTGGCTCATTACAGGCACGTCCCGGCCGTTTGCGATGGGAACCTGATAACAGCCAGCGCGGCAGGCTCCCTGCTCTGGGCAAGATATATCATCGAAAGGCTGGACCTCTATTCGCCCGCGACCGTAAGCGCGTGGCACAATTATTTTCTTACCGGAGAACCCGAATTCTTCGCCGCGCTGATGAAGTCTTTCGAAAGGTGAACCCCGTTCCATCGGTCGGGAGCCATATGAATCGCGAGCCGCCGCTCGTTTTTATTCGCGCGGCGGCGCGGAGGTTTTCATTCCAGCTCCAGCACGCGGCGCAGTTCGGCCACGTCGCCGCTGGCGAACTGCCAGGCGTCCATGCCGCAGTCAATGGAGCCCCGCACGTTCCAGGGCAGGTCGTCGATGAAGAGGCAGTCGCCCGGGTTCAGCCCGTAGCGCTCGAAGAAGAGCCGGTAGATCCACTTCTGCGGCTTGACGCACTGTTCCGGCGCGGAGAAGACGACGCCGTCGTACAGATCCGGGCAGGGCAGCACGCGCCGCCAGCACCGCGTCAGGCGCATCCCCGCGTTGGAAAGCACGTAGGCGTTCTGGCCGCGCGCCTTGACGGCTTTCACCACCTCGTCCATGCCGGACTTGGGCCAGAGATTGTAATCCTCCCAGTGCGCGAAGCTTTTCCGCGCGATCTCTCGCACGGCGTCGGAGCTGAGGCGGCGCAGCGTGTAGCGCAGCGCCGTGTCCTCGTCGATGATGCCCGTGTCGAGCATCTGCCACTCGCAGGAGCAGTACAGCACGTAACGGATCTCCTTGATCACGGCCTCGTCGTCCGTGAACTGCGCGATGGCGCGGCGCGAGTCGTACTCGGACAGCACGTGCCCCATGTCGAAAACGATGTTGCGGTATTCCCTGGCGGATCTCATGATCTTCCTCCGAATCTTTTGCAAAATACGCTCTCATGCCGGCTTTCGATAAAAAACTTCGGCAGGCTTCGAGCGAAGACGAACGTGACCATGAGCATCAGTCTCGTAGATGAAGCGGGCTTTGTCAAGATCCTTCAAAAACGAACGAAGGAAAAGGACTGTCGGCCCGCCGGCAGACGTTCCTTCTTTGATGCTTGAATCGCCAGCCGCATTTTCGCCTATGCTTATAAACACAGATTTCACAAGGAGCCGCGAGCAAATGTTCCACGTGGAACATTTGCGATTCGCGCTTGCGATATTGAAGCGGCGTCAGGCCAGTCCGCGCGTCCGTGCCGCGCCGTTCCCATACGGTCCTTGTCGGTGGGGATTTGAAAAAACGGCACGCTTCGCGCCGCCTTTCCGACAAAACGGCATTTTTGCCGTCAAACGACTTCAAGAGGGAAGTTTTTGCGCAATGGCGTCGCATTTTTCGCTTCTATTGTGATACTTTACGGCGCGGAAATCAATATACTTGATTCAGTTCGGGGAACATCATCCGCGAAGGGGGCTTTTTTATGATCGCTCAGAAATTCTGGAACGAAACGCACCGCCGCGACCTGCTGGATTTTTACGTCGCGGCCGTGAAAACGCGCAGCTATTCCGATCAGGAGGGCGAACTGGCGCAGAAACTCCTCGCCAAAATGAAGGAACTGGGGTATGATGAAGCCTACGTCGACGCCGCGGGCAACGTTTGCGGCCGCGTCGGCCGCGGCGGCAGGGTGATCCACTTCGATTCGCACATGGACACCGTGCTGGCCGAGAACGCAGACGAATGGAAGCATCCTCCCTTTGCCGGCGAGATCGAGGACGGCATGCTCTACGGCCGCGGCGCCGTGGACATGAAAGGCGGCCTGACCGCGTCGATCTGCGCGGCGGGAGCGGCGAAGAAGCTCGGTCTGCTCGAGGGCAAGACCGTCTGGGTGACGGGCTCCGTCTGCGAAGAGTACTGCGACGGCGTCTGTCTCGAACATTTTTACCGCGACAGCGGCGTCAGGCCCGATTTCTGCGTGATCTGCGAGCCGTCCGACAACGTGATCACGCTCGGTCACACCGGCAAAGTGCAAGCGCGCGTTGTCACGCACGGTGTCTCGGCGCACGGTTCGGCGCCGGAAAAAGGCGTCAACGCCGTCTACGAGATGGCGGAGATCATCCAGCGCGTCGAAGCCCTCAACGCCGCACTGCGCGAGAACGGCGGCGGCACCATCGTGCTGTCGCACATCTCCTGCCAGACGGCGTCGTTGAACGCCGTGCCCGACCGCTGCGAGATCTATCTCGACCGGCGCCTGCGCCTCGGCGAGACCACCGCGCAGGTCGCGACGGAACTGGCGGCGCTGGCCGCCGGCAAACGAGCTTCCGTCGAACCCGGCACGCTGATCCACACCAGCTGGAACGGAGCGCGGCTCGTCTATCGGCCCGAGCACGATCCTTGGAAGATCGGCGAGAGCCACCCGCTCACGCTCGCCTGCAACGCCGCGTACGAAAAGACGTTCGGCGAAGCGCCCGCTCGCTACGACTTCTGGGACTTCGGCACCAACGCCGTCGTTCCCGTGGCGATGGGCGTGCCCACGATCGGCTTCGGCCCCGGCGAGTACAAGCTGGCGCACATGACCGACGAACGCTGCGCTCTCACAAAGGTCGAAGAGGCCTGCTGTTTTTATATCCATCTGATCGAGACGCTCTGAAAAGGGTGCGAGTTCCTTGCCCTTTTTGTATGACCATTCAAGGAGGAACGAAAATGGAGGAACGGTTCAAGGCGATTCATTACGAGCGCGACGCCGGCGTCGGCCCCGCGGCGATGGAACAATTCGGCCCGGCTCAGGCGGAGAAGGTGCGCGCCTTCCACCGCAGCTTTCCCGAGTACGCCCCCACGCCGCTGGCCGACCTGCCGCATTTGGCGCGCGAACTGGGCGTCGCGGCGCTGCGCGTCAAGGACGAAAGCCATCGCTTCGGCCTCAACGCTTTCAAAGTGCTCGGCGGCAGCTACTGCCTCGGCCGCTGCGTCGCCGAACGGCTCGGGCTCGATCCCGATTCGTTGACCTTCGCGGAGCTGACCAGCCCCGAAGTGCTGGCGAAGATCGACGGTACCACCTTCGTCACCGCCACCGACGGCAACCACGGCCGCGGCGTGGCCTGGACGGCCGCCAAGCTGAAACAGCGTTGCGTCGTTTACATGCCCAAGGGCAGCGCCGCCGAGCGCCTCGAGAACATCCGCAGGACAGGCGCCGACGCGTCGATTACGGAATTCAATTACAACGATACCGTGGCGCTGGCCCGCGATACCGCTGCGAAGAACGGCTGGACGCTGGTGCAGGACACTTCCTGGCCGGGCTACGAGGAGATCCCTCTGCGGATCATGCAGGGCTATCTGACCATGACGCTGGAGACGGCGGAGCAGCTGGGCGGCAAAAAGCCCACGCACGTGTTCCTGCAGGCCGGCGTCGGTTCCATGCCGGCCGCGGCGGCGGCGTTCTTCGCCAATCTGTACGGCGCGGAACGCCCGATCGTCACCATCGTCGAGTCGAATCAGGCCGACTGCATCTACCGCACCGCCGCGGCGCGGGACGGCAAGATCCATGCCGTGAACGGCGACATGCGTACGATCATGGCCGGGCTGGCCTGCGGCGTGCCGGGCATGACGGCCTGGGAGCTGCTGCGGCGCTGCGCCGACAACTTCGTCTCCATGCCCGACTACCCGGCCGCGCAGGGCATGCGCATCCTCGGCGCGCCGCTGCCCGGCGATCCGCGCGTGATCTCCGGCGAAAGCGGCGCTTCCGCCTTCGGCCTGGTGACCGAGGTCCTGCGCAGCCCCGGGCTGAAATGGCTCAAGGAGCAGCTGCGCCTCGACGAAAACTCGCGCGTGCTCTGCTTTTCCACCGAAGGCGCCACCGACCGCGCCAACTACCGCCGCATCGTCTGGGACGGCGCGTTTGCGCGGGACCGTTCGGTTTCTTGATCAATAAGGTTAAATCGAAAACCTGTACGACCGGGCTGCAGCGAAAGGAAAAGTCTTTCGCCGCAGCCCGTTTTGTATCCGCCATGTTTTTATCGTTGACTTCATCGGAAGCTCCCGCTAAAATTTAATTAAGCATACACTTAATTAAAGGAGCGTGCAAAATGGATCATCTGGTTCTTTTCAAAGCGCTTGCGGACGGGACGCGCCTGAAAATCGTCAGGCTGCTGCTCGAACATCGCCGTTGCGTACGCGCGCTGGCCCGCGAGCTGGAGCTTTCCGAAGCCGCCGTATCCCAGCATCTGAAAGTGCTGCGGGAGGCCGGCATCGTCATCGGGCAGAGGCGGGGATATTTTATGCATTACGACGCCGATCGTCGGACCCTTCAAGATCTGGCCCGGGAAATCGGAGACCTGGGCGCCGTCGAACGGACGTGCCCGCCCAACGAACGGAGCCGCCAAAACGCGGGTGCTCGTTGTCGATCGGACTTTTCAACTGCCGGCGAGCGCGAGACGAAGGAGGAGAGACAATGAAAAAGCCCGGCATTCTGCTCAGGCTGCTGCTCGTCTTCATGAAAGTCGGTTTTTTCACGTTTGGCGGCGGCTATGCCATGATCTCTCTGATTGAACATCTCTGCGTCGAGCGAGAAGGCTGGATCACTCACGACGAGATGATGAACGTCGTCGTCATCGCCGAGTCGACGCCCGGACCGATCGCCATCAACTGCGCCACCTTCGTCGGTTACCGCCAGGCCGGTCTGAGCGGCGCGCTGGCGGCGACGCTGGGAATCGTGCTGCCGTCTTTTGCGGTGATCTATCTCATCGCCTCCCGCTTCGACCGTTTTCTCGCGATACGAGCCGTGTCGTCCGCGTTTCGGGGCATCAAGCTGTCTGTCGGCCTTCTTGTTTTGGACGCGGGGATCCGCATGGTCCGGAAGATGCCGAAAAAGGCGCGCCCCCGCCTGTTCATGGCCGGCGCGTTCTTAACCATGGGAGCGTCGGAAATTTTCGCGCTGAAAATTTCTTCGATCGCGCTCCTGTCGTGCGCCGCTCTGCTGAGCCTCGCGCTGTTTTCAGCGGGAAACCTTCTCCGCGCCGGGAGAGAAGAAAAATGATCCTTGCCGATCTGCTGTGCGCTTTTCTCAAGGTGGGCTTTTTCGCTTTCGGCGGCGCCTACGGAGCCATCCCTCTCATCCGCGACGTCGTTCTGTCTTACGGCTGGCTCAGCGAGGAGCGACTGAGCTACTGGATCGCCGTCAGCGAAAGCACGCCCGGCCCCATTATGGTCAATCTGGCGACCTGCGTCGGCAGCCAACAGGCCGGCATTCCGGGAGCGCTTGTCGCCACTGCCGCCGTCGTGCTGCCGTCTTTCGTCATGATCCTGCTGGTCATGGGCTTCTTCAGCGCCGCGTTCCGCAACCGACGTTTCCAGGCCGTCCTATCCGGCCTGAAACCGGCCGTGATCGGCATCGTCCTCGCGGCCGGCGTCAGCATGACCGTTCATAACTGCCTGCGCAAGGAGGCGGGCGGAGCCGACGTAAAGGCCATGGCTCTTTCGGCCCTTTTGGCGGCAGCGTTTTTCTTCCCCATCCTGCCGCATCGGCGGAGAATATCGCCGATCGCGCTGATCATTCTGTCAGCCTTCCTCGGCATCGCCGCATACGGATCCTGACACCGATTTTCAATTACGGCTTTCAATTGAAAATCAACGTCAGTATCGCATGCGCAAAAAAATCCCCTGCAGTCGCCAGGCTGCAGGGGATTTTTCGACGAGCGGGGATTCGCGTCCTCGCGCTTTTTTACGGCCGCGGCGCGGCGAACAGGCTGCGCACGTCGATGGGGCGTTCCATCATGCCCTGCGCGGCCATGAAGTCGGCGGTGCGCTGCAAGCCCGCGGCGTCGGCGGGAGTGATCTCCATGGAAAAATCGTAGAGCGGCAGCTGCGCTTCCACGTCTTCGGGGCTCAGGTCCAGTTCTTCGGCGGCGATGCGCACGGCCTCGTCGCGATGATCGGCGATCCATCGCAGCGTCTCGCGGCGGGCGGCGAGAAATTTTTTCACCAGATCGGGATGGTCGCGCAGCATCGCTTCCGTGGTGACGGAAAGCACTTCGCCGCCGACCAGACCGTCGCCGTCGCGCAGCACTTTGTAACCGGCGCGGGCCATCCGCCACGCCGGCACGCCGGTGACGAGCGCGGCGTCGACCCTGCCGGCGGCGAGGGCCGCGGCCGCCGCGGGCACGTTCATGGAGACGAATTCCACGTCTTTGACGGTCATGCCGGCTTCGGCCAGCCAGAGGGCGAGCAGCTCGTGCAGGATGGTGCCGCGCGGTCCGGCGACGGTTTTGCCGCGCAGGTCTTCGGGTCGCGCCAGCGGCGAATCCTTGGGCGCGAGAATCTTGAAGCTCCGCGGCGAGCGTGCGAAGATGCCGAGGATCCTGAACGGCGCGCCGCTGGCGGCGGACAGGAACACGCTGGTGGAGCCGGTCGCGGGCAGGAACTGGACGTCGCCGGCGGCAAGGGCGTGGGCCTGCTCGGGGCCGTTCATGAGAACGACGTATTCCACGGGCAGGCCGAAATGCTTTGCGAACAGCCCGAGCCGTTTCTCAACCATGGAGGGAACGTTGAGCGGCGGCGTGATGTAGGTCACGGCGATTTTGCCGTCAGCGCGCGCGAGCGGAGCGGCGAACGCCAGCAGCAGCGCGGCGGCAAGCTTTTTCAGGCGCCCGTTCATCGACGGTCCCCTTTGTGTCGGGCGTATTGGGCGATCTCCACGAGATTGCCGTCGGGGTCGCGCGCATAAACGCTCCGCATCGGACCGCGGGCGCCGTTCCTGTCGACAACGCCCGCGACGATGGGCACCCCTTCGGCGATGAGTTCGGCTTTGACGGCTTCGATGTCGTCCGTCGTGATCAGGCAAAAGTCGAGGCTGCCGGGGAGGGGACGTTCCGCCGCCGGCGAAAACTCGGCGGGACGGGGGTGAACGTTGATCTTGCGGGCGCCGAAAGAGAAGGCGCCGCGGCCGTCCCGCTCGCGGTACTCCATGCCGAGCGCGCCGCAGTAGAAGCGACGGCAGGCTTCGGGATCGGCGGTGGTAAGGACAAGGTGATCAAAATCCGTGATGCGCATGGGATAACCTCCTTTGCGCAAGCGCCGCGTTGCGGCGCGATTTTTTTTCAGCTGCACGATCTCCGCCGGAGATCATTCGCTGCATCAGCTGGGCGTCAGCAGGCGCAGCTGACGATAGTAAATAAACGAGCGCAGGGCCTGCGGCCCGGCGAGGCCGAGCGCTCTTTGGCGCGCCTGCGTGCGCGTGAGCGCGTCGAAATCCTTGTCGGTCAGCTGTGGCGAGAAGGAACGCCCGCGGCGCAGTTCTTCGCCCCGAGCGGCGTCAAGACCGGCAGCCCGCGCCAGAAGCGCCGCCGCTTCTCCATCCCGTTCCAGCCATTCGGCCGCGTCGGCCTGCGCGTCCATGAAAGCGCGCACGGCATCGTTGTGATCCATGATGAACTGGCCGGTCGTGACGGAGACCAGTTCGTCGTCTTCCGCCGTGTGTCCGGCACGTTCCGGCCGCGGGCGGCAGGCGACGGTGACGATGCGCAGCGCCTGGCCCCGGGCGGCAGCCGCGAAGACTTTTGAGGCGCGGATCGAAGCGACGATGTGGACGCGCCCTTCGGCCAGAGCCGTCAGCTGCTCTTCGTCGCCGGCGCAGAAAACTTTCTCCATCGGCAGGCCGAGATGGTCGCGCCACAGCGGTTCCGGCGCGGCGGCCAGCACGGAGAGACGCTCCGCGCCCGGCGCGAAGGCGACGCGCAGCCGCTCCAGCGGCGCGGGGACCGCCCGGACGGGCGCGGCGGACACAAGCCAGAACAGACACAGCCATAAATATTTTTTCATCTTTTCCCCTCTTTCCTGTTAAGAGTCTGATTCATGATGCGCGCGAGGATCTCCCGGCGCAGCCTGCCCACTTCGGGCAGCGAAAGATCGCGCGGATAGGGCAGTGAGCCGAGGTCGTAGCGAGCGTCGATGACGCCGCGGTCGAGGACGACGATCCGGCGCCCGAGCAGCAGCGCCTCGTCGATGCTGTGAGTGACGAAAACCACGGTGACGCCGGTGCGTTGGTACAGTTCGACGAGCAGTTCCTGCATGGTCATGCGCGTAAAGTAGTCGAGCGCCGCGAACGGTTCGTCCATGAGCAGCACGCCGGGGTCGAGCGCCAGAGCGCGGGCCAGTGCGGCGCGGTGCTGCATGCCGCCGGAAAGCTGCGCCGGTCTGACGTTCTCGAAGCCGTCGAGGCGAACGGCGCGAATCAGCTCCATGATGCGCGCCCTTTCGGGCTTTTCGACGCCGAAGGCCACGTTGTCGTACACGCTCAGCCACGGCATCAGGCGCGGCTCCTGAAAGACCATGCCGACGCGGGCGCGTTCCGGCGCGCGCACTTCGCCCTCGTAGGATTCCAGCCCGGCGAGGATGCGCAGCAGCGTCGTCTTGCCGCAGCCGCTGCGCCCGGCCACGACCACGAAGTCTCCGTCTTCCAGCGTCAGGTCCAGGCCGCGCAGCACGGGGAGCTTTTCGCCGCCGAGGTCGAAGCTCTTGCGCAGGCCGACCAGCTCGTACCTAGCCAACGTCGTCCCCTCCCGCCCCCGGCGCGACGCGGGCGATCAGCGCCGCCAGCGCCGCGTCGGTCAGATAGCCGACGAGGCCGATCACGAAGACTCCGGCCACGACCTTGTCGGAGCGCGACATCTGCTGGGCGTCGAGGATCATGTAGCCGAGCCCGCTGGCGGCGGCGATCATCTCCGCGCTGATGATGGCGCGCCAGCTGTAGCCGATGCCGATGCGCATGCCCACGAGAATGTCGGGCACGGCGCAGGGGAACATGATGCGCGAGAACAGCCGCCATTTGGAAAATCCCATCGTGCGCCCGACCTCCATCAGTTTCGTGTTGGCGGTGACAAATCCTTTGTGGACGCTCATGTAGATGGGGAAAAACGTCGCCAGCACGATCAGCACGGTCTTGGATTTCTCGCCGATGCCGAACCAGAGGATCAGCAGCGGGATCAGACTGAGCGGCGGCACGTGGCGCAAGAACTCGACGAGGTGCCCGTAGTACTCGGTGCGCCGCGTCCAGGCCGACGCCAACCCCAACGTAAACGCCAGGGCGAAGGAGATGGAAAACCCGACGGCGACCCGGCGCACGCTGGCCCACAGATCGCCGAGCAGCGCGCCGCTGCGTGTCATCGACCAAAAGGCGCGCCACACCTGAACGGGCGACGGCAGCACGTATGGACTCCACCACTGACGGGCGCTGCCCCACCACCAGAGCGCAAACAGCAGCGCCGGCAGGGCGCAGCGCTTGGCGAACGTCCGGCGGCTCATGGACGCGCCTCTGCGCCGAGGCTGACCTTGTCGAGGATGCCCGTCAGCCACGCCAGCGCGATGCCGTAGTTGGTGATGGGCACGCCCTGAGCGCGCGCTTCGGCGATGCGGGCGAGCACGAAGCGGCGGTTGAACATGCAGGCGCCGCAGTGGATGACGAGGTCGTAGCCGCCGAGATCGGCGGGGAAATCGACGCCGCGCGCGAAGTCGACCGTCAGCTCCGCGCCGAAACGTTTGCGCAGCAGGCGGGGGATCTTGACGCGGCCGATGTCCTCCTCCAGCGGCACGTGCGTGCAGGCTTCGGCGATCAGCACGCGCGACCGACCGGTCAGCTTCTCCAGCGCCCGCGCCCCGGCGGCGAAAGCGGCGACGTCGCCCTTGTAGCCGGCGAACAGGATCGAGAACGACGTCAGCTTCACGCCCGGCGGGACCTGCGGATAAATTTCGGCGAACGTCTGCGAATCGACGATCACCAGCGCCGGCGGTTCTTTCAGCGACGCCAGCGCCGCCGAAAAACCGCCGGATGTCGCGCAGAGCGCGCGGCATTTTTTGTCGAGCAGCTCGCGGATCGTCTGCACCTGCGGCAGGATCAGGCGTCCCTTGGGGGCCTGGATGTCCTGCGGCATCACCAGCACCACCGTGTCGCCGGCGCGGCACAGCGAACCGGTGATGCTCAGGTCTTCCCGCTCGGGCAGCGCCGTCAGCAGCGTTTCGCGCAGCGCCGCCACGCCCTCGCCGTTCGCGGCGCTGACGGGCACGGCGTCGAGCCCCGTCGCGGTCTTGACGCTGCGCAGCGCCGCGCCCCGTTCGTCTTCGCTCATGCGGTCGATCTTGTTCAAGACGGCGATCACGGGAACGCCCTTGGATTTCAGCAGCCCGACCCATTCCAGATCTTCGGGGCGCGCGGCGCCGGCGAAGACCATCAGCGCCACGTCGGTGCGGTCGGCGGCCTCGCGCGTTTTGCCCACGCGCAGCGCGCCGAGCCCGCCTTCGTCGTCGAAGCCGGCCGTATCGATCAGCACCGCGGGGCCGACGCCGCGGAGTTCCATCGCCTTGTAGACCGGATCGGCGGTGGTGCCGGGCACGTCGCTGACGATGGACGCCGCCTGCCCGGCGAGCGCGTTGACCAGCGACGACTTGCCGCTGTTGCGCCGTCCGAAAATCCCGATGTGCAGCCGCTCGGAGCGCGGCGTGTCGTTCAGGCTCATTGGTTTCGCTCCCTTCCGCTGAAAGGATTTTTCAGCTGCGGCGGCGCGCGGCGGCGCGCCCGGCCGTTGACATTCGGCTTTATTATAGAATCTGCGCGGCCAAAGAGCAACGCGCCCGGCGTCCCGGCGCGGACGGATTCAAAAAACATTCGTTCGCATTTCTTATTTATCTCTTGTGTCCTGCGGAATTTGCTTTATACTGAACGCTGAAATTAACTCTCATTATTTCGAAAAATCAGGAGTGATGCAAACGATGCAGCAGTTCAGCCCCGTAAAAGAAGGAAAAGTCCGCGAGCTCTACGACCTCGGCGAGAATCTCGTCATGGTCGCCACCGACCGCATCAGCGTCTTCGACGTTATCCTCAAGAACCACGTCGGCGGCAAAGGCGCCGTGCTCACGCAGATGAGCCGCTTCTGGTTCGACTTCACGCGGGACGTCGTCGCCAATCACATGATCACCACCGACAACGAAGCGATGCCGGAGTTTTTCCGCGCCCCCCGCTTCCAGGGCCGCGCCATGCTGTGCAAAAAGCTGAAAATGATCCCCGTCGAGTGCATCGTGCGCGGCTACATCACCGGCAGCGGCTGGAGCAGCTACCAAAAGGACGGCACCGTCTGCGGCGTCCGGCTGCCCGCGGGGCTGCAAGAGTGCCAGAAGCTGCCCGAGCCGATCTTCACGCCCAGCACCAAGGCCGAGATCGGCGATCACGACGAGAACATCGATTTCGACCGGAGCGCGGCGCTGCTCGAAAAAGACTTCCCCGGCCGCGGCGTGGAGTACGCTCGCACGATCCGCGACGGCACGCTGGCGCTGTACGGAAAGTGCGCCGCCTACGCGCTGTCGCGCGGCATCATCATCGCCGACACCAAATTCGAGTTCGGCGTCGACGAGAACGGCCGCGTCGTGCTCGGCGACGAAATGCTCACGCCCGACAGCAGCCGTTTCTGGCCGCTGGCCGGCTACGAGCCGGGACACGCCCAGCCGTCGTTCGACAAGCAGTTCGCCCGCGACTGGTACAAAACCCATCCCGGCAACGACGGCACGCTGCCGTCCGACGTCGTCGCCAAGACGATCGGCAAGTACAAAGAAGCCTATAAGCTTCTTACCGGCAAAGAACTTTAAACGGCCGCAAAAATGTCGCTTTTGCCGCAAACGGCAGCAAAAAAATATCCGGCTTTCGCCCGCAGCGGGAGAAAGCCGGATATTTTTTATAGTTTACCATTCGTTTCGCTCGCGAACAAAATTCGGGGGATTCCATGAACTCAAAGCCTCGTAAATTTCACCCCGATGGCTTACAAAAGCCTCAGGCCAACGACGGTGATTTTTGTACGCTTTTGTTCCGTTTATGTTTATGACGACGCTCAGAAGACGCGCCGCGTCGTGGTAAGTATACAATATTACCTTGATGTTCTTCTTGATGAAAAAGCATTTTCGCTTTATAAAAGTTCAGTATGCTGCGGCATAAGCCGCGGCGATTTTCCGGTGAAACGGCGCCGGAAAAAAGATTGACCGCAATTTTTTGTGAGGAGGCTTTTTTCATGAAGAAGATTTCGTTGTCGCTGCTTGTGATCATGCTGCTGTGCCTCGCGCTCTCGGCGTGTTCGTTCGCCGCCGTGACCGGCGCCGAAGCGCCCAAGGGCAATCTGCCGCTGCTGGTGACCAACGCCGGCCAGGGCCCCGGGGGCAAGATGGGCCGTCTGCTGATCCGCCGCGCCAAGGCCGTGGACGACCTGACCTACAACGCCGAGCCCAAGCCCGAGGACCTGGTCGCCGGCGGCTTCAAAACCATGATCGTGGTGATCGGCTCGTCCGCCAAAGGGCTGGGCGCTTCCGGCATCACCATCGATCAGGAGATCGTCCGTCTCGACGCGATGATGGCCAAGGCCAAGGAGCTCGGCATCCAGGTCATCGCCGCCCACATCGAAGGCAAGGCCCGCCGCGGCAAGCCGGGCAGCGCCGACGAGCGTTCCATCGACGCCATCATCCCGCTGGCCGACCAGATCGTGGTCAACACGGAAGGCGACGCCGACGGCAAGTTCACGAACCTCGCCAAGGAAAAGAACATCCCCATTACCTATCTTGACAGCGCCATGGATCTTGGCGAATTCGTCAAGATGATGTACGCCAAGTAGAATTTCGCGGCACCAAAAGCTGAGCGCTGGATCCCGGCCTGTGAGAGAAAAGTTTCCGTTTCCCCCCGCGTCGCCGGTCGAGCGCTCTTTATTGTGACAGGAGGTTCGTAATGTACGCCGAAACTTCTATGGTTCTGGCGGTCATGGTGATCGTCTTCGCCCTGGCCAGCTGGAAGCTGAAATCGCCCGAGCTTTCCATGGTCGTCACGGCCATCGCCGGAGCTCTGGCGGGCGGGCTGGGATTCCCCGTCCGCCTCCTTGTGGAAGGCACGTTCACGTATTTCGACGTGGCCTTCACGTTCCTGACCGCTTCGATCTTCATCAACTTCTACTCCGAGACCGGCGCCATGGACGCGCTGGTGCGCAAGATGGTGGAGCGCTTTTACGGCTCCAAGTGGGTGCTCTTCTTCCTGCTGGCGATCATCATGCTGATCCCCGGCGCCCTTACCGGCGCGGGCAGCGTTTCCATGTTCGTGGTCGGCGGCATGGTGGCGACGGTGCTGCGCTTCATGGGCATCGGCGACAAGAAGATCGTCGCCTTCATCTACGTCACTTCGATGCTGGCCGCCGTGGCGCCGCCCATCAACCTGTGGGTGATGCTGATGTGCGCCCAGGCCAACATGCCCTACGTCGGCTTCGACGTGCCGCTGCTGGCGCCGATCGTTCTCATCACGATTTTTACGGTGTTCTATCTGCTGCGCGGCGGCAAGCCTGAGTCCAAGGAACAGATCTTGGCCGAGCTCCCCGAAGTTCCCGCAGGCATGAACTGGTTCCGCATCCTCGCGCCGCTGGCCGTCTTCATCGTGCTGCTGCTGCTTTCCAAGTACGCGGCCTTCAGCATCCCGACGCTGGGCATCCCGCTGATCTTCCTGATCAGTACGCTGGTGGCCATGCTGGTCTCGCCCAAAAGAAGCGGCTTCAGGCGTTGGTACGAAGTGCTCGCCAACACCTCGGAGCAGGTGTTCCCGCTGCTGGCGACGGTCATCAGCGTCGGCGTGCTGGTCAACATCATGACCGCCACGGGCGTGCGCGGCCTGATCGCGATCACGTTCGTGACGCTGCCGGTGGTGCTGATCTACGTCTTCGCGCCGTTCGTGCTGCCGCTTGCGCAGGGCTCGCTCAGTTACAGCAGCGGCATCATCCTCGGCACGCCGCTGATCTTCCTGTTCAACTCGGTGGGCGTCAACGTGACGATCATCGCCACGGCGCTGAGCCTGCTCTACCCGCTGGGCGACTGCCTGCCGCCCTCGCGCATCTCCGGCCGCGTCGCGGTCGACGTTTCGGGCTACAAGGGCAGCTACATGTCGTTCCTTGGGGCCATTCTCGTGCCCTGCATTTTCATGGCCGTCGTCGCCGTGCTCATGCTGATCTACGCCAACAAGCTGAGCTGGCTCATCGTTTACTAGGGAGGATGGTTGGACATGGACGAATTCATGCGCAACGCCAATGAGATCATCCACTACATCTACTTCGGCATGGCCGGCGTCTGCGGCCTCGTCCTGCTGAGGGGGCTGTTTTTCAGAAAAACGCGTCGCTCGATCGTTTACGACATCGTCTACGCGTACACGCTGATCCCCTTCATTCTGCGCGCGCTGCGCATCAAGTAGGAGGAACGGACAAATGGCCTTCAACTACGAAAAAGGCGCCGTCGCGCGCAAACTCGCGTTCCTCGCCGTCGCGGGCGTCATGGCCTGGCTGGGCGGCCGGGAATTTTTGGAGCTTCGCAACTACAAGGAGCAGGTGGTCGTCTCCGACTCGTTCACTGAGAAGAAGATGCTCTCCGACTGGTTCCCGCCGATCAAGGGCACGGGCGTGGACACACCCGTGTACGTGTTCGACTCGGGCGTGCCCGGCGGCAGCATGTTCTACCTCGGCGGCACGCACCCCTACGAACCTGCCACGTCGATGTCGGCCTACGTAATGATGGAAAACATCAAGGTCAAAAAGGGCCGCGTGCTGATCGCGCCGCACGCCAATTACAGCGCCTCCACCGTGGGCATGCTGGGCAACGCCTATCCCAAATTCTTCCACGTGGAAACCGATCACGGTCTGCGCCGCTACCGCATCGGCGACCGCAACACGGCGCCCGTCGACCAGTGGCCCGATCCGTTCACCTACGTGCACTATCCTTCGGGGCAGAACCTCGACTACACGGATTCGCGCAACCTCAACCGCACCTACCCGGGACGCCCCGACGGCAACCTCACCGAGCAGCTGACGTACGCGATCATGGAAGTCAACCGCAAGGAAAACATCACGCTGTTCGTCGATTCCCACGAAGCGTCGCTGATGTATCCCGTGGTCGCCACCTACGTGGCCCACGACCGTTCGCTGGACATGGCGATGATGGCTTCGATGGTGCTGACGGCTTCCGAGTTCCCGATGAAGTGCGAGGCTTCGCCCAAGAGCCTGCGCGGCCTGAGCCACCGCGACGCGGGCGACTTCTGCGACTCCTACGTGGTGCTGATGGAGACGCCGGAACCGTTCATCGACCGCGTCGCCGGCAAGATCACCGAGAAGCTGATGATGGACGGCAAGGACGAATTTTTGCAGACGGCGGCCGAGCACGGCCTGCTCTACTGCGACTACGACATCAAGGTCGGCTACCCGATGTGGGACCGCGTCGGCCGTCACCTTTCGGGCGCGCTCGAGATGATCAACCAGATGAACGATTTCCTGATCGACGAGCCCGAAAAGGAGCTGCTGGTGGAGTTCCCCCGCCATCCCGACCTGAAGGAAAAGGGGCTGGGCGCGTTCCTGCACGATCCGGCCACGGCCGATCCCAAGAAAGTGTTCCTCGATTAATCCGATTGGTTTTCCGGGCGGCCTCCGGCCGCCCTCGCACCGCCCTCTCCGGCTGCCGGAGAGAAAATAATTTTTCAGGAGGAATTCATTCATGAAACCGAACCGCAAAGTTCTCGTCGGCGCGCTGCTCGCCCTGTCGCTGACCGCCCAGGCGTCGTTCGCCTGCACCGTCATCGCCGTCGGCAAGAAGGCCAGCGTCGACGGCAGCGCCATGATCACGCACAACGACGACTCGCGCACGGCCAACTCGCGCCTGTACATCGTGCCCGAGGCCGACTGGCCCGAAGGATCGATGCGTCCGATCATCAAGGACCAGCACGGCTACCCGGGCGAGCAGCAGAAGCTCGACGAGACGCCTCAGGTCAAACACACGTTCCGTTACTTCTCTTCCCGTTACTCATTCATGAACGAGAAGGGCGTCGCCATGAGCGAAGCCACCAACGGCGTGGACGACACCGACGAGCGCGCGCTCAAGGTCAAGCAGGTCATGGAGAAGGACGCCGTCGGCTCTCTGGACGCCTGGAGCATTCAGGACATCGCCCTCGAGCGCGCCTCCACCGCCCGTGAAGCCGCCAAGATCATGGGCGAGCTGGTCGAGAAACACGGCTTCTACGACGCCGGCGAGACCATGCCCATCACCGACGGCAACGAAGTCTGGATCTTCGAAGTCTACGGCAACGGCATCTGGGCCGCCTGGCGCATGCCCGACGATCACATCTTCGTGGCCGCCAACCGCGCCCGCCTGCGCAACCTGAACCTCGACGACAAGGACAACGTCATGGCCTGCCCCGACATCGTCGACTTCGCCGTCAAGAACGGCTTCCTCGACGCCAAAAAAGTCGACCGCAAGAACTTCAGCCCCGCCGACGTGTACAACCCTAGCCACGAACTCTACGCCATCCGCCGCGAGTGGCGCGTGCTGTCGCTGATCGCGCCCAGCCAGACGTTCGATCCCAACGCCATGGAACTGCCCATGTCCGTCGTCCCCGACAAGAAGGTCAGCGTTCAGGACATCTTCGCCATCACCGGCGACTGGTACGAGGGCACGCCCTACGACCTCAGCAAGGGGCCCGCGGCCGGTCCCTGGGGCAATCCGATCCGCTTCGCCAATAGCAGCAAGACCAAGCCCGATTCGACGTGGGAGCGTTCCATCAACATGATGCGCACCTGCTACGTGCACATCGCCCAGGTCCGCGGCGACCTGCCCGAAGAGATCCGCGGCATCAGCTGGTTCGGCTACGGCGCTTCCGACACCACCTACATCACGCCGCTGTGGCCCATCATGAGGAAACTTCCCGACTTCTACAACACCGGCGACCGCTTCCATCCCTACGACAGCAAGTCCGGCTGGTGGGTCAACACCCGCGTCCAGGAGATCGCCGGTCTGCATTATCAGGACGCCCGCAAGGACATCCACGCCGCCCGCGACGAGAAACTTCAGCCGCTCTACGTGCTGACGCCCATGGTCCAGGAGAAGGCCGCCGAGCTGATCAAGGCCGGCAAGCGCGACGAAGCCATTTCCCTGATCACCGACTTCGCCTACGCCAACGCCGTCGATTTCAATCAGCGCTGGCAGACCCTCGGCGACGTGCTGCTGGGCAAATACGCCCTCGGCTACGTCAATTTCAAGACCACGCCCTATCCGCAGGAGTGGAACGACTTCATCGGCTACGGCCCGATCACACGCCCCGCCAAGTAACGAATCGTTTGCCGCACAAAGGATCGCCCGGCCAAATCCACTGGCCGGGCGATCCTTTTTTGCGCTTTTGGGGGGAGCCGCGTTTACCGGGGCGCTTTCGACAGGCCGAGAATGCACTGCGGATGTCCTGCCGGGCCCAGCGCTGCTCGTCGGCGACGCCGCCGTCGCGGGCAGGGCACGCGTATCTTCCCAAGGCCGGATGGGTGAGTTATAATAAACTAACTCATCGGTGCGGCAAGGAGGGACATGATGAATCTGAAACTTCGAGAGCTGGAAGGGACGGCGCTGATCACCGTCGTCGCCCGGGCGCGGGCTTCGCAGGACCCGCGCGAGGACTTTTACGACCCGTGGGCGGAAGAGGTCGTCCGCGGCCTGACGCCCGAGCAGATCAAAAGCGTGGAGACGGGGCGCGTCAACGCGGGCATTTTGGTGCGCGAGCTGGTGTTCGACGCCGCCGTCGCGAAGATTTTAAAGGACAAGCCGCAGGGCGTGGTCGCCAATCTCGGCGCGGGGCTGGACAGCCGCCCGTTCCGCCTCGGCGATCTGGCCGCGCAGTGGTACGACTACGACCTGCCCGACGGCGTCGAAGCCCGCCGGGCGGTCTACGCCGAGGACGCGGCGCACCATTTTGTCGCCGCCGACGTGCTGCAGCCCGATTTTGTCGGGCTCCTGCCGCCGCGCGTCGATCTGTTTTACGCCTGCGGCGTGTTCATGTACTTCAAGGCCGAAGCGCTCAACGCGATGTTCGCGCGGCTGGCGCGGCACAGCCCGGGAGCGGCGGTGCTTTTCGACACGTCCACGCCGTTTTTCGCCTGCCACGCGCACCGCATCGTGCGCGGCATCAAAGCGGGCCTGTTCGGCGGCTGGGGCTTCAAATACGACGCGCGCCCCGAACAGGTCGAAGCGCTGTTCCCCGCCCTCGGCGACGTCGAGGTCGGCAACTATGGCGACAGCGGCCTGTTGTCCCGCCTTCACGGAAGTATGAAGCTGTTCTTCCGCCTGCTGCGGCCGGTCTTTACCGACAGCCTGTTCGTGACGGCGCGGCTGAGGGAGCGCGGCGTTTGAACGAAAACCGCCGCGGAAAAACAACGCGCGGCGCCGTTTCGCGGCAAAATTCCAAAGTTTTTTGAGCGGAACTTTCTTCTTAAAAAAAGAGCCCGTCTCCCGCTGCGCTTGTATGCGGCGGGAAGGCGGGCGCGTCTTTTACGGAGCGTCGTTCAAAGGGATCGTCCGCACCGCCGCGCGCGGAGCGACCGCCGCCAGAAGGGCGGGTAGCAGCGGGGCGAGCGGAGCGGGGCCGGCTTCGGCCAGAACGGCTTCGGCGACGGCGTCGTCCGCCGCGCCGTCGAGGGCGCGCAGCGTCAGGGCCGTTTGCAGCGCCGTCAGCGAAGGGTTGTACGCGCCGCTTTCCAGCAACCAGCCGGCGTAGGTTCGGCCGGACGCCGTGCGCAGCGCCAGTCCGCTGCGCGTGCCGGTGTAGGGCGCGTAGCTGTTCCCGGCCGCGGCGCAGGCCAGCCCGTCCAAATCGGCCGCTTTCGGAACCGCGGCGCGGGAAAGCAGGTTTTCGCCGCCGCGTTCCAGAGCGAAGGCGTGCGGCAGATAAGCGCCGAGCGGCCGCGCTTCGCCGTTTCGCACGATGTCCAGCGGCGCTTTCAGTTCCGTCAAGAACTGGCGGCAGTAGCCGCAAGGCGCGGCCGACACGGCCAGCGCCGTCAGCCGCGTTTCGCCGCGCGCGCGGGCGTTGACCACCGCGGCCTGCTCGGCGTGGACGGTGAAATTCAGCGGCAGCCCCGCGAACTCCTGATTGGCGCCCAGATAGACGCGCCCCGAATTTCCCAGCGCCGCCGCGCCGACGCGAAAGCCGCTCAGCGGCGTCCGCGCGGCCCGCGCCGCCTCGTCCAGAAACGCGGCAAGTTCCGCGTACACGCGCGCTTTGTCCCGACTCATATCCAGCTGAATGATCGTTTCCCCGCCGTTCCGTTGCATGCGATTCACTCCTGTCGATAGGCGCCGACGCAAAATGTTCCACGTGGAACATTTCGATCTTGGCGCCGACGCCTTCTGCGTTAGCGCAATGTTACCGTTTTCACTGTTTCATGCCGGGCGTCGTTTTTGCTGTTCAATGATCGGATTTCAGCCCCGCGCCGCACATGGGGATGACGCTGTCGGGCGCGCGGCCGTAGAGTTCGCGGTAGCGGCGGTAGCCGGCGTAATTGGCGGCCGTCGTGTGCTCGCAGTAAATGCCTTTCGCGGCCAGTTCGCGGCGGCAGGCGAGGATCGCGTCCTCGGGCACGGCGACGATCTTGAAATCGTACCTGCGCACCGAAGCGAGGATGGCCTCGCCGCGCATCGGCCGTCCGATGGCGATGCCCTCGGCCAGCGTGGGGCGGGGATCGATCCGCGCCGGTTCCGTGTCGCCGCTGCGCCACGCTTCCAGCAGCGGCGCGCAGTTTTCGCTCTGCATGAGGACGACGTTGGGCATGGCGGCGACGATCCCGGCGGCGAGGAACTCTTCCAGCGCCTTGACGACGCCGAGGTAGAGCGTGCCGTTGCCGACGGGCACGAAAATGTTCCGCGGCACGCGCCCCAGCTGCTCGTAAATCTCGTACAGGTAGGTCTTGGTCCCTTCGTAGAAGAAAGGATTGTAGACGTGATTGGCGTAATACAGCCCGCGCTCGCGCACGGCGGCGCGGCACACGTCGGCGCAGTGGTCGCGCGAGCCGGGCACGACGTGGGCCCGCGCGCCGTGGGCGCGGATCATGTCGATTTTTTTCGGCGAGGTGCCTTCGGGCACGAAGATCTCGCAGGCGATGCCGGCCCGCGCGCAGTAGGCCGCCACGCTGTTGCCGGCGTTGCCGCTGCTGTCCTGCGCCACCGACCGCACGCCGATGGCGCGGCAGTGCGACACCAGCACGGCGGCGCCGCGGTCTTTGAACGACAACGTCGGCATGAAGTAATCCATCTTCAGCGACAGATCGTCGTCGAAGCGCACGACGGGCGTCAGCCCCTCGCCGAGGCTGACGGCCTTCCAGTTCTCGCCGAGCGGCGGCATGAAGGCGCGGTAACGGAAAATGCTCCATTCGTCCCGGTCGACGAGGTCGAGGCTGAACTTCGGCCTCTCGAACTCGAGGTCCCACAGCCCGCCGCACTCGCAGCGCGGCTTTCGCGTCGCGGCGTCTTCCTCTTTTCCGCATCTCGAACAGACGTACTTCATGGTTTTTCGTTCCTCCTCGCGCCGGATTTTTCCCGGCGTGGTCTTATTGTACAATATTTTCGCGCCGCCCGCGGGGTCTTTCATGGTACAATGCCGGCAGAAACGCGGCGCAAAAGCGCCCGCTGTGAAAGGAGCCTGTGAGATGATCCCCGTCGAAATCCCCGCCAACCTGACGAAAGACGAACGCTACCGCCTCATTTCCGCCCGGCTGGCCGCCCTGGCCGCCGCCGAGCGCGACCCGCTCGCCAACCTGTGCAACTTCATGGCCTATCTGTACTGGACCGTGGGCGATGTCAACTGGGTGGGGCTGTATCTCCTGCGCGGCGGCGAGCTCGTGCTCGGCCCCTTTGCGGGCAAGCCCGCCTGCTCGCGCCTCGCCCCCGGCAAGGGCGTGTGCGGCGCCGCCGTCCGCGCCGGCAAAAGCCAGCTCGTCCCCGACGTGCGCGCGTTCCCCGGGCACATCGCCTGCGACGACGCCTCCCGCTCCGAGCTCGTAGTCCCGCTGACCGTCGGCGGCCGGACGTGGGGCGTGCTCGACCTCGACAGCCCCGAACCGGCCCGCTTCGACGAGACGGACCGCGCCGCGCTGGAAAAGATCGCCGCCCAGATCGAGGCGCAGGCCGCGCGCCTGTAAGCCCCAAACGAAAAAGCCGTTCCCGCTCGTGCCGCAGGGCAGAGACGGGAACGGTTTTTATTATTTTGCCGGGGGAAATTGCAAACTGGAAAAGTGGCATACAAGACCGTTCGGCTCTCTGCGACGACTTACAGAAAATATTCCACGCAGAATCGCGAAAAAACGGAAAACGCCGTGCCTCGCAGCGCAAACTCAGGCATCGCACGTCTTCCGTAGTTCCCGAAGACTCTCGCCGAGATTCCCGGCACATCGGCGGCTCCGGCGGGCGGCAATGGAATACCGGTGGCCATGCAGACGGCTCCCCGCAGCGCCGGAGGGGCGTCTGCGTTTTTTCGACGCGGACGGCAGGCGCCGCCCTCCCCGCGGGAGCGAAGTCTTTTCACGGCAATGGCGTCGTCGGCGAAGTTTTTAACAGACAATACTTGATTATCTTAAAAAGGCCGGCGCATAAAAATCGGGATTTTATTTTTGAATGATAACTAAAAGAACATATCGTGTGGGGTATGCCTCCATGATGTCTTGCAAAAACAGTAAAAATCGGTTTTAATTTTATACACGAAAGGCAGTTTTATCTTTTCGTTTTTTTCCCGTTTCGCCAGAGGCTGCCGTTTTCGCTTTCAAAAGCCGCGGCGGCACAATTTATCCCATTCAAGGAGGTTCACATGATACGAAATCGGAAACAGGAAATCGCGCGCTGTCGCCGCGGGCTGGGCGCGTCGCTGCTGCTGGCCGCCTCGTCGCTGCCGGCGCTGGGGACGCAGACCGTCGACGATCTGAACCCGCTCGACAGGACGAAGGACATTACGATCGCCGGACAACAATCCGGCACGGCCGTCGTGCCGGATATCGCTCCGGATCTCGTGAAAAAGCTCTATCCGCTCATGGGCGGCGGCGCCGTATCTTTCGCCCCCTTCGCGCTCAATCCCGTGAACGGGGCTGTCACGATTACGGACAACCTCGCCTCGGGTTCCATCGCTCTGAGCGACGCGCTCAGCATCCTTGGCGTCACACCGCCGGCATGGCTTACCCTTGACGGCAGCGTCAGCGGCGGGCTGGCGTCGATCCAAGGCGTCGACCTCGCGGCGGACAAGGACGTCGCCATGAGCGGCAACCGCGCCGTGGCCGCGGAGTCAGGCCCAGTGACGGCCGAGGTGGATCTTGACGGAGCCAGCGGCGGAACGGTCACGGGCACTCTCAAGGTGGAGTCCTCGGCCTCGCTGGCCGGAGGCGGCGCGCTGGCGGCCATTATGGGACCGGCGGCAATCGCCAGCGCCGACGGCGCCGTGAATCTCTCCGGCAACTCGGCGGCGGCTTCCGGAGGCATCGCCGCGGCGCTGGGCGGCGGCGCCCTCAGCGTGACGGGCGACGTTTCCGTCAAAGGGGACAAAGACGTCAGCGTCGCGGGCAACTCGGCGGCGGCGCATGTTCCGTCGCCGCTCAAAGTTTCCGCGAAGAAGCTTGACGTGCCGGGCGTCGCCACGGCCGAAGACGTCACGCTCGAAGGCTCGCTGGCTCTGGCCGGAGGCGGCGCGCTGGCATCGGGCGGCGGGGACGCGGCGGTTTCCAGCGCCAAGGGGGCCGTGGCTTTCTCCGGCAACTCGGCTTCGGCGTCGGGAGGCATCGCCGCGGCGCTGGGCGGCGGCGCCCTCAGCGTGACGGGCGACGTCGATATCGACGGCAAAACGGGCGTCGTCGCGGCGGGCAACTCGGCCGCCGCGCACGTGAGCGCTCCGCTGAACCTGAAGGTCGGGGCCGTGGCGCTGCCAGGGGCGAAAAAGATCCTCGACGGCGTTTCCCTCGAAGGTTCTCTTGCGCTTGCCGGCGGCGGCGCGGCTTTCTCCGGCGGCGCGGCTTATGTAAACGGCAACGACGGCGCTGCGGCGCTGTCAGACAACTCCGCCGCAGCGTCGGGCGCGCTCGCGCTGGCGGCCGGCGGCGGCCTGGCCGCGGCCAGGGAGATCGAGATCGCCGGTAAATCCGCGGTGCTGAAGGGCAATTCGGCGTCGGCGGCGTCAGACGGGAACGTGGAGCTGACCGTCGAAGGGCTGGATCTCGGCGATGTCATCGATCCGACGTTCCCCGAGCTGAAGCTGCAAAAAGGAGCGCTGCGTCTGCCCCTGGCCGCGGCGGTCGGCAGCGCGGGAGCGTCCGTCAGCTATATCGACGTGACGGCCGACGAGACGGTCGAACTGTCGGGCAATGCGGCTGCGGCGTCCGGCGGCATCGCCGCGGCGCTGGGCGGCGGATTGACCGGCTTCGGCGGCGTGTACCTGACCGGGCCGAAGGGCGTCTCCGTCACGGGCAACGCCGCGCAGGCGACGGCGCAGAACTTCGAACTGCTGGGACTGGAGGGCGTCTCCGTCGTTTACGACGACGACGCCAACCTGGCGACGCCGAACTACAGGCAGTCGCTCGATTCCCTGTCGCTGCAGGGCTCCCTCGCCGCGGCGCTGGGCGGCGGCGTGCTCGGCGTCGGCACGGAGCTTGACGCGAAGGACGAAACGCTCGCCCTGAGCGGCAACGCGGCGTCGGCTTCCGGCGGCATCGCCGCGGCGGCCGGCGGCGGCTTCGCCGACTTCGGCGGCGCGAAACTGGCGGGAAAAACCGTGGAGATGACAGACAACGCCGTCTCCGCGACGGCGGAAGGCGGTTTGTCGCTCGAGGTGAAGGGCCTGGCGCTCGACCTCGGCTTCGTCGCGCCCGACGCGAAAGCCTCGCTCGGCGCCTTCGCGCTGAAGCTGCCCGTGGCGGCGGCGCTGGGCGGCGCGGGCGCGGGCATCAGCGGCATCGAAGCCAAAGCCGCGGAGACGATCGACCTGTCGGGCAACACGGCGTCGGCGTCGGGCGGCATCGCCGCGGCGCTGGGCGGCGGCCTGGCCGGTCTTGGCGGCATCAACCTGATCGCGCCGCAGGGCGTCTCGGTCGCGAACAACACGGCTTCCGCCAAGGCCGCGGGCGGCGCGGAGCTGAACGTTGAAGGACTCGAGCTCAATCTGCCGGGCTTCCTTCCGCAACCCGTCTCGCTCGCCAAGCTGGAAGGTCACGTCCCGGTCGCGGCGGCCATCGGCGGCGCGATCGCCGGAGACGGCCGGATCGAGACCGAGAAGCTCGTCGTATCGGACAACGCCGCGCTGGCGCAGGGCGGCCTGGCCGCGGCCATCGGCGGCGCGGGGACGATGACCGTCGCCGATCCCGGCACGGGCAATCCTGTGTCGGCGCAGTTCCGCAACAACCGCGCCGAAGCGCTGGGCAGCGAGAAGGTCTCGCTCAGCGTCGCGGGGTTGAAGTGGGGCGGCATGACGCCGTTCGGCGAAGGGACGACGAGTTTGAGCGGCTCGGTCGCGGCGGCGGCCGGCGGCGCGGGACTCGTCAACGTCGCGGCGCTTCCCAACGGCAGCGCGGTCCTGTTCGCGGACAACCGGGCGTCGGCCGACGGCTCGCTGGCGGCGGCGCTGGGCGGCGCGGCGGTGGCCTTCTATACGAATGATATGAAATATCCCGACGAGGTCGCTTTCACCCGCAACCGGGCGCTGGCCCGCAGCAGCGCGGGCATCCCGCTGAGCATCAAGGGCGACGCGCTCAAGGAGCTGGCCGTGAACCTGGTCGGTTCGATCGACCCGGCCAACGAGGAAGGGCTCAAGGCGCTGGCGAACGCGGCGCTGAGCGCGCGCTCCATCGCCTTCGCGGCGGGCGGCGCGGCGTTCATGCCGGGGAAGATTGTCGCCGGGCGCGAGGTCAACTTCGTCGCCAACGAAGCGGCCGCCGAGGGCGACCTGGGCGTGGCGCTGGGCGGCGCGGCGGCGAGCCTCGGCGACGTTGACATCAAGTCGGACGGCAACGTCACCTTCGCCGGCAACAAGGTTTCCGGCAGCACGCTGGCGCTGGGCGGCGCGGTTTACGCGTTCGGCGACCTGGACCTGACGGCGCCGAACGGGCGCGTTGCCTTCATGAGCGCCGGCAACGACGCGGTCTTCGGCGGCACGCTGACGATCGAGAGCGAAACGCTGCTGGGCGTCAAAGGCGCAGAACTCGTCGACCAGAAGCTGGCGCTGAGCGAAGCGGACGTTCCCGACGCCGTCGCCAAGATCTTTGCCCCGGCGGGCGGCGCGGCCGACCTGACGGCAGTCGATGCGTTTGTCGGCGAGAAGGGCGAGCCGGGCGGGCTGTTCCGTGTGGCCGCCGATACGGTCGACCTGAAAAACGATTCCGAGGCGATGGTCCTCGGCGCGTCCGGCGACGGCAGACACTACTTCATGACCGTGGAAAGCCCGGCCGTCACCGGCGGCGACGCCTTCAAGGCTTCGACGTACCGCAACGCCTCCGTCGGCTTCGACGTGGACGGCGACGCGCGGCACTACTACCTCGACGCGAAGGACAGCAAGGACCTGGTCTGGAACGGTACCAACGCCGGCGGCGGCGACTTGTGGGGCATCGGAGCGATGCTTCCCAAAAACTGGAAGGACGGCGCGGCGGACGAGCACTTCTATAACGCCGATCGCGTCACCTTCAACGACGCGGCGGAAAAGACCGTCGTGAACGTGCTTGATCTCGAGGTGCTGCCCGGCGCGATGACCGTGGCGGGAACGAAGGATTACTCTTTCGTCTCGACGATGGGCGCGCCGCACCTGATCGGCACGCCGGCGCTGGCGCTGGCGGGTTCGGGCAAGACGGCTTTCGCCAATCTCGACGTGGCGGTGACGGAGTCCTTCACGGCCGGCGCGGCTTCGCAGCTGGTCGCCGACGGGACGCGGACGGGCGGCGGCATGGCCGTCGTGCGCGGCACGGGAAGCGCGGCGCTGAACGTCGAAAAGGGCGCGGCGCTGATGGTGCAGAAGGCGGGGCTGAACACGCCCTACCGCATCGTCGACGGTTTCGCCGGCTACGGCCCCGTCATGAACTGGCGCACGCAGCCCTACGCGGGCACGGTCTTCGACGAGGCGGCGCTCGCCTACGCACCCGAAAGCGCGTGGGACCCGATTACGGAAGGCTACGTGACGCTGTGGGACGAAGGAACGGTGACGTTCACCGACCGCTTCCGCATGGAATCCGACCCGGCCGCGCTGCTGTCGCTGGCCAACACGGCGCTGACGCTCTCGCGTTCCTTCGCGGGCACGCTCAACGCGCGCGTCTCCAGTCGGCAGAACGCGGCGGGCGATCTGAGCGGGCTCGGGCGCATGAACTTCGTGCCTGACGCCGGCGCTCCCGCGGCCGACAAGGGCGTGTGGGGCTCGATCTGGTACGGGCACAGCGACGTGGATGGCATGACCGTGGCCGGCGCCAAGGGCGTCTTCGAGCAGGACAGCACCACCAAGTCCTACGGGGCCACGATCGGCGGCGACTTCACGCGCCGCGGCTTCACCACGGGTCTGGCCGTGCAGCTGGGCAAGTACGACACTGACGGCGCGTACGGCGCCGACGCCGACGGCAAATTCATCGGCGTGGGCCTGTACGGCGGTTTCAAACGCGGAGATTGGGAGTTCACGGGCGACCTCGGCTACAACTGATTCGACACGGACGTGACGGCGAATCTGTCAGGCGGCTCGTTCCGCGCCGACGGCGTCAAGGGACGCGTGGCGACGGCGGGCGTGCGCGCCAACTGGCATCTGCCGGCCCGCGGCGCCATGCAGGTGACGCCGTTCCTCGGCCTGCGCTTCAGCCGCTACGACCAGGACGCTTACGACATGAAGGGCAGCTTCGTCGAGCAGAAAATCCGCTCCGAAGATTCCTCGATCGACCAGTGGGCGCTGCCTCTGGGCGTGCGCTTCGACTGGAACCTGAAGAACCGCGGCGACTGGAAGCTGAAACCGTCGTTGGAGATCGCCTACGTGCGCGCCTTCGGCGACACGGACGTCGATTCCCGCCTGAGATTCCTCGGCAGCGGCGCAACGCTGCCGGCCATGGACTTCACCGCGGCGGTGACGGACGAGAACAGCTTCCGCACGGCGCTGCAGCTGGAAGGCAAACGCGGGAACATGACGCTGGGGCTGAACCTGTCGGGGCAGTTCTCCAGCAACCAGAAAGATCTCGGCGTCGGCGCCACGGTGCGCTGGGACTTCTAAGCGAGCGGCGCGAAATCGCATAGACGGTCGCGACGCGATAACACAAGGCGGATCGCCGGAAATCGGCGATCCGCTTTTTCTCATACAAATGAAACCCTGACGCCGCAACGATCTGCGAAAAATGTTCCACGTGGAACATCGGAAAACAAAAACCGTCACGGCGAAATCCGCCGGCGCGGCACCTCCATGAAACCGCTTCTTCGTTTTTCGCCGCTCCGCCGCTTCTCCGCGGTGGATCTTGTTTTATACTAATTCTTGATAGAAAGTATTAACATAGTTTTCTGGGCGCTGCGAGGAAGTCCAGTCGCTCGAACATACTCGACCGCTGCGCGGTCTGCGCAGCTCGCTTTGTGGATCTTCCTCGCAGCGCCCTTGTGTTCAGTTTTTTGATCAATAAATAGTATTACTCGACGGCGGCGATGACTTCGATCTCCACTTTCAGGCCGGCGTTCAGTTTACCGACGGGGATGATCGAGCGGGCCGGATGGCGGGCGCCGAAGAACTCGGCGTAGCACTGGTTCACCGCGGCCCAGTCGTCCTGACTGCCGACGAAGGCGGTGGTCTTGAGCACTTTGTCGCGCGAGGAGCCGCACTCTTTGAGGATGAGATCGACGTTGTTCAGCGCGCGCATGGTCTCCTCCGCCATGGTGCCGGGGCGGTTCTCGCCGGTTTCCGGATCTTTGGAGAGCTGGCCGGAGATGAAGATCAGTCCGTCGTGGATCAGCGCCAGCGCGTAATGTCCGCGCGGTTTGAGGCCTTTGACCTGCATGATTTCTTTCATTGAACGCACGCTCCTTTTATTTTTTGCCCGAGGCGGGCTTTTTCACCCGGACGGTGACGGTCGAACCGCCGCGGTTCAGGTCGAGGATGGCCGACAGACGTGAGGCGACGCGCTTTTCGATGGTCTCGCGGGCTTTGGCGGCGCCCATGTCGCCGAATTTGACCAGATTGACTTCGACGATCACGTCGCCGGGCTTCACGCCCGCAAGGTCGGCCGGCGAGGCGGGGACGACCGACGCGACGCGGCCGGCGTCGTCGAACTCCAGCCCGCTGGACGAGACGGCGGGAACGTTCTCGCGCGCTCTTTTCTCCTGGGGGGAGACCCAGCGCCGCGCCGAGGCTTCCACTTCTTCGCGCGTCCAGCCCGGCCATGTCTCGCCGACGGCGAAGAACTGCTTGAGCCGTCCGACCTGCGCCGGGATGTAATCGTTGCTCAGCTCGGCGCGGTAGCGCTCGCCGTCGGGGCGCTCCATCTCGACGGCAAAGGGTTTGCCGTAGTCGCTCCACTGGTATTTGCGGCCGAAGTAATCGAGCGCCACGCTGTCGGCAGGGGTCTTGTTGATGATGCGGATGCGGTCGCCGGCGCGGATGCCGGCGTTCCAGGCCGAGCTGTCCTCGAGCACGTCGGCCACGTACATGCGGCCGTTGCGCGCCTCGAGAGCCAGTCCCGAGCCCCAGCCGCCCGTGAAAAAGGCCTGGGCGTAGCGGGCGTAGGCGTGAAAGTCGCCGCAGTCGCGCGACACCACGCGCTCGCGGCGCCACATGCCGGGGTTGGCGACCAGGTCGGCGCGCATCGTCACGGTCAGGCCGCCGTCGCGGGAGGGACGGAAGTTGAAGACGGCCCGTTCTTCGGCGAAGTCCACGGGCTCGCGTTCCCAGCGGTCGGGAACGCGCGGGTCGTGCGAGGGGATGCGGTGCTCCGGCATCAGGCGCTCCACGCGGCCCGGCGGAATCTCTTTCGCCATCGCCATGGCGGCGTCGTTCCGCTCGATCACGTCCATTTGGCCGGCGCCGTCGTAGGTCGCCAGGATAAACGTTTGCAGCTGGGCGACGTCGAAGCCGTACACCGTGAGCGATTCGGACGCGGCCGCCGGCGCCGCGGCGCTCAGAAAAACGACCGCACAAAGCAGAAACTTTCTCATCAGCATGCCTCCTTGAAAGTCGTTGGGGAGAACTGAAGCCATTTTAAGGCAGAAACGCGGCAAAAGCCACCGGCGCCGCGCGCCCCGTCCCGCAATCTTCGCAATATTCGTTGACAATTCCGGGGGAGGCGCAGTATACTTAGCAGCATCGAAAAGTATCTTGCCCACGGAGGCATGACGGAGCGTTCCAATGATGAACGTCAGCTTTTTTGCAGCCGAATACTACTACTTTTACTTTTTTGGAGCTTCCAGAAAGGTGATTTTGTGCTGCCAAAAAGCTGATCGGTAAAACGCAGTTTTTTTCAGGGAAATCATAAGGCCGTGCAGAATCGCTGCACGGCCTTGTTTTTTTCCGTTCGCGGAGGACGAGACGGTTTCGACGATTTCTTGAAGGAGGAGTTTCACATGATCGCAGTCTTGAAGAACGGCACCACCCCGGAGCAGCGCGACAGTCTCTGCAAATGGTTCGAGAGCATGGGCCTTTCCTGCCACGTTTCGCAGGGCGAGTTCCACACCATCATCGGCCTCATCGGCGACGTCAGCAAGGTCGATATCGAGATGCTCGAGAGCCTGTCCATCGTCGAGCGCGTCACGCGCATCAGCGATCCTTTCAAAAAGGCGAACCGCAAGTTCCACGAGGAGCCGAGCGTCGTCGACGTGAGCGGCGTCAAGATCGGCGGCGGCCATTTCCAGATCATCGCCGGTCCCTGTTCGGTGGAAAGCCGCGAGCAGATCATCGCCGTCGCCAAAGCCGTCAAGGCTTCGGGCGCGACGATGCTGCGCGGCGGCGCGTTCAAGCCGCGCACGTCGCCCTACGCGTTCCAGGGGCTGCGCGGCGAGGGGATCGGCCTGCTGCTCGAAGCCAAGAAGGAAACGGGACTGCCTCTGGTTTCGGAGATCATGAACATCAACGATCTCGATCTTTTCGCCGAGGTGGACATGCTTCAGGTGGGGGCGCGCAACATGCAGAACTTCGATCTGCTCAAGGAACTGGGACATTGCCGCAAACCGATCCTGCTCAAGCGGGGGCTGGCCAACACGCTCAAGGAACTGTTGATGAGCGCGGAATACATCATGGCCGGCGGCAACGAGAACGTCATTCTCTGCGAGCGCGGCATCCGCACGTTCGAAACCTACACGCGCAACACGCTCGATCTTGCCGCCGTGCCCGTGCTGCACGAGCTCACCCATCTGCCCGTGATCATCGACCCCAGCCATTCCACGGGCTACTCGCGCTACGTGGCGCCGATGTCCTACGCCGCCGCCGCGGCCGGCGCCGACGGTCTGATCGTCGAGGTCCACAACGATCCCGCCCACGCGCTGTGCGACGGCGCCCAGTCGCTGACGCCCGAGCAGTTCGACGAGGCGGCGCGGAAGGTGCGCGCCGTGCGCGAGGCGCTGGCATGAAGACGATCGGCATCGTCGGGCTGGGACTGATCGGCGGTTCGTTCGCGCGCGCCTACAAGGCGGCCGACGAGACGTTTGCCGTTTACGCCGCCGATCAGGATCGATCCACGCTGCAATTCGCCCGGCTGCTGGGGGCCATCGACGGCGAGCTGAACCGCGAGACGCTGGGGAAATGCGACGGCGTGCTGGTCTGCCTGCACACGGAACTTTCCTGCCAGTGGCTGGAGGCGAACGCGCCCTCCATTCCGGCATCGGCGCTGGCGATGGACTGCTGCGGCACCAAGCGCCGCATTTGCGAGGTCGGCTTCCGGCTCGCCAAGCGGTACGGTTTCGAGTACGCCGGCGGGCACCCGATGGCGGGCACGCACCGTTGGGGTTTCAAGAACAGCCGTGCCGACATGTTCCGCGGCGCCAGTTTCGTCGTGGTGCCGCGCGTGTACGACGACGTCACGCTGCTGGAGCGCGTCAGGAGTTTCGTGATGCCGGCGGGGTTCCAGCGCCTCGCCGTGACGACGGCGGAAAATCACGACCGGCTGATCGCCTTCACGTCGCAGCTGGCGCACGTGGTCTCGAACGCTTACGTGAAGAGCCCGACGGCGCGCGAGCACCGCGGTTTTTCCGCCGGCTCCTACCGCGATCTGACCCGCGTGGCCTGGCTGAACCCGACGATGTGGACGGACCTGTTCCTCGAGAACCGCGACCATCTGCTCTCCGAGATCGACCAGATTCTCGGCGAGCTGCGGCAGTATCGCGACGCCATCGCCGCCGGCGACGAAAAACGGCTCTGGCGGCTGCTCGAAGAGGGACGCCGGAGAAAGGAAGAGGTGGATGGATAAATGAACAGCGTCACAGTTTCCACGCCCTCGAAGAAGTACTACGTGCACACCGGCGCCGATCTGCTCAGCGCCGCCGGCGAGATCGCCGCGCCTCTGCGCGGCGCCGGGCAGGCGCTGATCGTTTCCGACGCCAACGTGGCGCCGCTCTACGCGCGGCGCGTCGCCGACTCGCTGGAACACGCCGGCTTCCGGCCGGCTCTGCACGTCGTTCCCGCCGGCGAGCGGAACAAAAACATGCGTTCGCTCCTCGACCTGCTCAACCGCATGGCCGCCCTGCGCATGATCCGCAGCGACACGCTCTTCGCCCTCGGCGGCGGGGTCGTTGGCGATTTGGGCGGGCTGGCGGCCTCGCTGTACATGCGCGGCATCGGCCTCGTACAGCTGCCGACGTCGCTGCTGGCCGCGGTCGACTCATCGGTGGGCGGCAAGACGGCCATCGACCTCGAGACGGGCAAAAACCTGGTCGGAACCTTCTACCAGCCCGATCTGGTGCTCTACGACACGGAAACGCTGGCGACGCTGCCGAAAGAGCAGCTGGCCAACGGCTTCGGCGAGATCGTCAAGACGGGCATGATCCGCGACGCCAAACTCTTCGACGCGGCGCGCAAGCCCGACGTCGGCGCCGCCGAGATCGCCGAAATCGTGCACCGCTGCGTGGAGATCAAACGCGACGTGGTGCGCCGCGACGAGAAGGAGATGGGACTGCGTCAGATCCTCAACTTCGGGCACACGTTCGGCCACGCCGTGGAAAAGTGCAGCGGCTTTTCGATCCCGCACGGTTTTTGCGTCGCCATCGGCATGATGATCATCACCGCCGCCTGCGCCAAACGCGGCATCTGCGCGCCGGAAACGTTTGTCCAGCTGTCCGGCGCCCTGCGGCTGCGCGGCCTGCCGCAGACGACCCGGTTCAAAACCGACGAGCTCTTCGCGGGCATGCTCGCCGACAAGAAACGGGCTTCCGACACGGTAACGCTCGTGCTTCCCCGCGGCATCGGCAGCGTGGAGCGGCGCAAGGTCATGCTCGAAGAGGCGCGCGGGTTCCTCGCGGACGGGCTCGAAGCCCTCGAAACGGAGGTTGCCGCGACATGATCGTCACCATCACGCCCCGCAAACTGAGCGGCACGATCGCCGCCATCCCATCGAAGTCGCACGTTCACCGTCTGCTGATCTGCGCCGCGCTGGGGAACCGTCCGGCGACGCTGCCCTGTCGCGTCGTCTCGCAGGACATCGAGGCCACGGTGCGCTGCCTCAGGGCGCTGGGAGCCGAGATCGCCGTCGGCGGCAGCGTCATCGCCGTCACGCCGCTGGACCGGAACGCGAGCGGCGCGGCCGAACTCGATCCCGGCGAGAGCGGCTCCACGTATCGTTTCATGACGCCGCTGGCGGCCGCGCTGGGTCGAAAGGCCCGCTTTACGCTGCGCGGCAAACTGCCGTCGCGGCCAATGGACGATCTGTGGAACGAAATGGAGCGGCACGGCGCCGTCATCACCGGCAAGGGGACGGATCACCTCGTCGTCGAGGGACGGCTGACGGCCGGCCGGTACCGTCTGCCCGGCGCGGTGTCGTCGCAGTTTTTCACGGGCCTGCTCTTTGCGCTGCCGCTGCTTGAAGGCAACAGCCGCGTTCTCATCGCCGACCGATTGGAATCGGCCGGCTACGTCGACATGACGCTGGCGGCGCTGGCCGCTTTCGGTATCGCCGTCGGCCGTTCCGCCGACAGGTTCTCCGTCTCCGGCGCGCAGCGATACGTCACCCCTGCCAAGCTGAGAGCCGAAGGCGATTGGTCCAACGCGGCTTTCTGGCTTTGCGCCGGGGCCGCCGGCGCAAAGCTCGCCGTCACGGGGCTGACGCGGCCGTCATTGCAGGGCGACAGCGTCGTGGCGGAGCTTCTGCGACGCATGGGCGCCGAGATCTCGATCGCCGGCGATTCCATCGCGGCGGCGCCGGCAAAGCTGCGCGAAACATGTATCGACGTGGGCGACACGCCCGATCTGGTGCCCGCTCTGGCCGTCGCCGCGGCGGCGGTCAAGGGGCGCACGGCGATTGCGAACGTCGGACGGCTGCGGCTCAAAGAGAGCGACCGCGTCGCCTCGGTCTGCGGCGCGCTGAACGCCCTGGGGGGACACGCGGTGCCCGACGGCAACTGCATCCTTATCGACGGGTGCGGCTCTCTGCGCGGCGGCATCGTCGACGCCTGCGGCGATCACCGCATCGCCATGCTGGGCGCGGCCGCCTCGGTGCTGTGTTCGGAAACGGTCACGATCACGGGCGCGGAAGCGGTGGACAAGTCCTATCCGGGCTTTTTCGACGACTTCGCCGCGCTCGGCGGCGTCGTCAGAACGGAGGCATGATCATGAGTTCAAGCTGCGGCAAGCGCATCCGCCTTTCCATCTTCGGACAGTCCCATTCGGCCGCCGTCGGCGCCGTGATCGAGGGGCTGCCGGCAGGGTTCCGCGTGGACATGGAGCGGCTGGACTCTTTCATGAAACGCCGCGCGCCCGGCGGTCCGCTGGCGACGCCGCGCCGCGAGGGCGACCGGATCGAGTTCCTTTCGGGGATCGCCGGCGGGCGGCTGTGCGGTTCTCCGCTCTGCCTGATCATCCGCAACGCCGACGCGCGTCCCGGCGATTATTCCGAGTTTCGGGACGTGCCGCGGCCGGGGCATGCCGACTACACGAGTTCCGTCAAATACGGCGGCTTTCAGGACGCCTCGGGCGGCGGCCATTTTTCCGGCCGGCTCACGGCGCCGCTGACCGCTGCCGGCGGCGTTTGTCTGCAAATCCTCGAGGCGCGGGGGATTTTCGTCGGCGCGCATCTCAAAAGCGTCGGCGGCGTGGAGGACCGCGCTTTCGATCCTGCGTCCGTCTCCCGGGCCGACTTCAACGCGCGCTTCTTCTCGCCGCTGACGGTGCTCGACGCGGCCGCTGGGGCGCGCATGGCCGCGGCGATCGAGGCCGCCCGCGCGGAGGGGGATTCGCTCGGCGGCGTGGTCGAATGCGCCGCCGTCGGCCTGCCGGCGGGGCTCGGCGAGCCGATCTTCGGCGGGCTCGAAAGCGGGATCGCCTCGCTGGTCTTCGGCATTCCCGCCGTCAAGGGCGTGGAATTCGGCAGCGGTTTCGCGGCCGCGGCCATGAGGGGCAGCGAGCACAACGACCCGTTCGTGTGCGAAGACGGCGCCGTGATCACGGCCACGAACCACGCCGGCGGCATTCTCGGCGGCATTTCCACGGGCATGCCGCTGGTTTTCCGCGCCGCCTTCAAGCCGACGCCTTCCATCGCCCGCGCGCAGAGGACCCTCAGTCTCAGAACCATGCAGCTCACGGAACTGAATATCAAAGGCCGTCACGATCCCTGCGTGGCCGTGCGCGCCGTTCCCGCCGTCGAAGCGGCGGCCGCCGTCGCCCTCTGCGACGCACTGCTTCCGGGAAACTACGAACCGCTCAAAGGAGCCGAATGAAAAATGGACATGAAAGATTTTCGTACCCAGATCGACGAGATCGACCGCGGCCTGGTCGACCTGATCACGCGGCGCTTCGCCGTCGTGCGCGACATCGCCGCCTACAAGGCCAAAAACAACATTCCCATCTACGATCCCGCCCGCGAACGCCAAAAGCTCAACGATCTGGCCGACTCGGTCGGCGAAGAGCTGGCGCCGTCCATGGACGCGCTGTTTTCGCTGGTCTTCGACCTGAGCCGCTCCGAGCAGCACCGCATCATCGCCGGCGGCTCGCCGCTCAAGCGGCAGATCTCGCTGGCGCTGGCCAACACGTCGGCGCAGTTCCCCATCCGTCCTACGGTCGCCTGTCAGGGCGCGGAGGGCGCGAACTCGCAGATGGCCTGCGAGCGCATTTTCCCCTCGGGCAGCATCATGTACTTTCAGTACTTCGAAAATGTCTTCGCCGCCGTCGAGCAGGGACTGTGCCGGTACGGCGTGCTGCCCATCGAGAACAGCACGGCCGGCTCGGTGAACCGCATTTACGACCTGATGATGGAGCACAGCTGCTACATCGTGCGCAGCTGCCGCGTCAAGATCGACCACTGCCTGCTTGCCAATCCCGGCGTTTCCATCGGCGACATCAAAGAGATCATCTCTCACGAGCAGGCGCTGGCGCAAAGCCAGAGCTTCCTCAAGTCGCTGGGGGTCAAGGTCGCTCCCGTCAAGAACACGGCCGTCGCCGCGCAGATGGTGCACGAGTCGGGGCGCAAAGATCTGGCGGCGCTGTCGTCGCGCAGCTGCGCCGAACTCTATGGCCTGGATTGCCTCAAGGCCTCCGTGCAGGACGCGGGCAGCAACTTCACGCGCTTCATCTGCATCGCCAAGGATCTGGAAATTTACCCCGGCGCCAACCGCACCAGCCTGATGATGGTGCTGCCGCACAAGCGCGGCTCGCTGTCGCACGTGCTGTCACGCTTCAAGGCGCTGGACATCAATTTGCTCAAGCTGGAGAGCCGGCCGCTGGCCAACAGCGATTTCGAATTCATGTTCTATTTCGACCTCGACTCCTCCGTCTACAACGATTCTTTCCTGCGCATCTTCGACGACCTGCAGGGCGCCGTCACCACGCTCAAATATCTGGGCAGCTACTCCGAGGTGGTGTAAATGGGGCGCTTCGGCCTGATCGGCCGCGCGCTCGGCCACAGTTTCTCGCCCGCCATCCACGCCCTGATCGGCGATTACGAGTACAAGCTCTATCCCCTGGAGCCGGAGGCGCTGGATGGCTTTCTACGCGCGAGCGACGGCGACGGCTTCAACGTCACCATTCCCTACAAGATCGACGCGATGAAAAGCTGCCGCGAGCTGTCGGAGCGCGCCCGCGCCATCGGCTGCGTCAACACTGTGACGCGCCTGCCAGGCGGGGAATGGCGCGGCGACAACACGGACTGGGACGGTTTTCTGCATCTGCTCGGGGAAGACGCGGAACGCCTGCGCGGTCGTCCCGCGCTCGTGCTGGGCAGCGGCGGCGCTTCGCGCACCGTGCGCGCCGTGCTGGCAAGCTGCGGCATTCCCTTCGCCGTGATCTCGCGCTCGGGGCGCGACACCTACGCCACCCTCGAACGGCACGCCGACGCCGAACTGATCGTCAACACGACGCCCGTGGGCATGTACCCGAAAAACGGCGCTTCCCCCGTGGATCTGCGGCTCTTTCCCAAATGCCGGCTTGTGCTCGACGTGATCTACAACCCGATGCGCACGGCGCTGCTCCTCCAGGCCGAAGCGCTCGGCCTTCCCGCGCGCGGCGGTTTGGCGATGCTGGCCGCTCAGGCCGTGCGCGCCGGCGAACTGTTCCTCGGCCGCGGACTGCCCGCGACGCTGGCGGACCGCATCGCCGCAACCGTCGCCCGCCGCGCCGGCAACGTCGCGCTCATCGGCATGCCCGGCTGCGGCAAAACCACGACGGCGCAGGCACTCGGCCGCCTGACGGGGCGCCCCGTGCGCGATCTCGACCAGATCGTCGCCGAACGCGAGGGCTGTCCGATCGCGGAAATTTTCGCCCGCCGCGGCGAAGCCGTCTTCCGTCGGATCGAGACCGAAATCCTGGCCGACGTCTCCAAAGAAAGCGGCATCATTATCGCCACCGGCGGCGGCGTGGTCACGCAGCCGCGCAACCGTCCGCTGCTCCGCCAGAACGGGATCTGCGTCTGGCTCGACCGCGCTGGCGAGCTGCCCGTCGACGGACGCCCCCTGTCGCAGTCCGTCGGCGTGGAGGAACTGCGCCGCCGGCGCCTGCCGTTGTACCGCGCCTGGGCGGATCTGACCGTTCGCGGCTCGTCGGCGCAGGACGCCGCCGCAAAAATCAAGGAGGCTTTGCAGCTATGAAGATCCTCGTCGTCAACGGCCCCAACATGAACATGCTCGGCGTGCGCGAGCCGGAAATCTACGGCCGCGCCACGCTGGCCGACCTGGAAAAAATGATTCGCGCGCACTGCGCCGCCGCGGGCGCGGACGTGGAATTTTTCCAGAGCAACCACGAAGGCGCGATCGTCGACCGCATTCAGGAAGCCTATGGGAACGCCGATGGCATCGTCATCAATCCCGCCGCCTACACCCATACCAGCGTCGCCATTCCCGACGCGCTGCGCGCCGTGGGCATTCCCGCCGTCGAAGTCCACGTCAGCGACATCCAGTCGCGCGAGGATTTCCGCCGCCATTCCTACACCCGCGCCGCCTGCGTCGCCCAGATCGCCGGGCGCGGCCTGAAAGGCTACCTCGACGCCGTCGACCTGCTGCTGGACCGGAAGCGGGGATAGCGGACGCCGTAACGACGCGGAGATGACCTGCGCCTGTCGTGGAGATTATCGAAAAAAACAAAGAGGAACCAAGCTCCCACTCAAAGCGGACACGCGAAGAAATTTCGCGAGGCGCTTCCCGAGGGGGAGCTTTTTATTGGCACGAAGGGCCATGGGAAAGAACGTTCCCACGACGCGGGGCGGATTGACAGCATCCGGGTCGAATGGTATAACTCAAAAAGTTAGTCTCGACTAATAAAAATCCGGGCGGAGACTGACTTTTATTTTCAGCGTCCGAATTAGATAAATCTAACTTTTAAAGAGAGATCTTCGGGGGCAAAAGAATGATCAAAATCGCGATTTACGGAAAGGGCGGCATCGGCAAATCGACGACGACGTCCAATCTCTCGGCGGCGCTGAGCCGCCTCGGCCATAAAGTCATGCAGATCGGCTGCGATCCCAAGTCGGACTCCACCAAAACGCTCATGGGAGGCGCGCGGATCCCGACGGTGCTGGACCGCATCCGCGAAAAAGGCGCGACCGGCGTGGCGCTGGAAGACATCGTTTTTACGGGTTTCAACGGCATCCTCTGCGTCGAAGCCGGCGGCCCCACTCCCGGCATCGGCTGCGCGGGGCGCGGCATCATCACCGCCTTCGAAAAGCTCGAGGAGCTCGGCGCCTACGACGCGTACCGGCCCGACATTGTCTTTTACGACGTGCTCGGCGACGTGGTCTGCGGCGGTTTCGCGATGCCGATCCGCGGCGGCTACGCCGATCGCGTGCTGATCGTCACCTCGGGCGAGATGATGGCGCTTTACGCGGCTTCGAACATCGTGAGCGCCGTGAACAACTTCGGCAAGCGCGGCTACGCCGGCGTCGCCGGACTGATCCTCAACTCGCGCAACGTGGCGGACGAACAGGCGCTCGTGGAAAAGGCCGCCTCGGAGATGGGAACGCGGGTGCTCTACACGGTGCCGCGCGACGGGGCCGTGCAGGCCGCCGAAGCGCAGGGCAGGACCGTCGTCGAAGCGCTGCCCGATTCGCCGATGGCGTCGCGCTACCGCGAGCTGGCGCAGAAAGTCATGGAGGTCTGCCCGTGAGCTGCGGCGTTTGCGCTTCCTGCGGCGGCGAGCCGTTTCGCGGCACGCTGACGTACACGTCGCCGGCCCACGGCGGCTGGGGCGTGGCGCGCATGGGACAGCTGCTGCCCGAGAGCTATCAGCTCTTCGCCGGCCCGGCCGCCTGCGGCCGCCACGGCGCGCTGAGCGCCTGCCTGCAAGGGCGCAAGGACACCATCGCCTATCTTTATCTGAGCGAGGACGACATCGTTTCCGGCGGCTACGAACGGGCCATCGCCGACGGCGCGGAAGAGCTGCTGACCTGGCTGAAAAAGCGCGGCCGCACGCCGCGGGTGATGATGATCTTCGTCACCTGCCTCGACGACCTGCTCGGCACCGACCACGAGGCGCTGGCGGCGGAACTGCACGAGCGCCATCCCGAAGTGCGCTTCATCGACTGCCACATGAACCCCATCACCACCGACACGAAAGTGCCGCCGGCCGTGAACATCCGCAACAAGATCTATTCCACGCTGGACGTGGCCGAACGGAAAGACGGCGGCGTCAATCTGATCGGCAGCCTCGTGCCGCTGCTGAAAGACGGCGAGTATTACGATCTGCTGGCGCGTATGGGCGCGGCTCCCGCGCGGCAGATCACCGACTTTTCGACGTTCGACGGGTTCCAGCAGATGGCGCGCAGCCGCCTGAACGTGGTTCTGGCGCCGCCGGGCGTTTACGCGGCGGAACAGATGGAGAAAAAGCACGGCACGCCCTGGCTGCGGGCGCTGGTCAGCTACGACCCGCGCGAGGTGACGAAAACGTATCGCGCTCTGGCGGCGGCGCTCGGCGCGGACTGTCCCGACCTTTCGGGTTACGAAGCGGCGTGCGAAGAGGATTTCGCGCGCACGCGCGAGGTTCTGGACGGACTGCCCGTCGTCCTCGACGGCGACGCCGTGACGCGACCGTTCGACCTCGCCAGAGCGCTGCTGGAACGCGGCTTTCGCGTGAAGCGCCTGATCGTGCAGGACGTCGTCGCCTCCGACGCGGAAAATTACCGCTGGCTGCGCGAACGCTGCGCCGAAGTCGAGATCATGCAGCCGCAGGACCCGCGGCGCGTGCTTTTCCGCGACCGCTTTCCCGAATGCCTCTGCATCGGTTACAACAGCGGCTACATCACCGGCTCGCAGCGCGTGGTTCCCGCCGACGCGCAGCAGGGGCACTGGGGCTACCGCGGCGTCGCGGCGATGCTGGAAATGATCCGCGCCGCGGCGGGCGCGGAGATCGACCTGAAAGATATGGTGAAGAAAGCGGGGCTGGTGCTGTGAGCAAACTGTGGATCACGCTGCCGGCCTACGCCGGCGACTATTCGGGCGTCTGCTCCGCCATGTACGAGCTGGGCGGCCTCGCCGTCATTCACGACGCCTCGGGCTGCACGGGCAACTACACGGGCTACGACGAGCCGCGCTGGTACGACGCGCCGGCGCGGACATTCTGCTCGGGACTGCGCGAGATCGACGCCGTGCTGGGCGACGACGACAAGCTCGTCGACCGCGTCGTCGCGGCCTGCGAGGAACTCCGTCCCACGATGATCGCCGTGATCGGCAGCCCCGTGCCGATGGTGATCGGCACGGACTTCAAGGGCATCGCCGCGGAGCTGGAAAACCGCACCGGCCTGCCCTGTTTCGGCTTCCCGACCAACGGCATCGTCCGCTACGGCGCCGGCGTCGGCGCCGCGCAGACGGCGCTGATCAAGCGCTTCGCGAAGGACGCGGGACGAAAGGTTCCCCGCGGCGTCAACATCCTCGGCATGACGCCGCTGGACTTCGCGAACAACGGCAACGCCGCCGAACTGGCGGCGTTCCTCGAAGGCCACGGGCTGAAAGTGAACGGCCGCCTGATGATGGGCGTTTCGCTCGAACAGATCGAACGTCTTGGCGAAGCGGCGCTCAACCTCGCCGTCACGCAGTCGGGGATGGACGCGGCGGAACTGCTGCGCCGCCGTTACGGCACGCCGTGGGTCGCGGCGCTGCCGCTGTGCGGCGGCGAGACGGCGCTGGAACTGATCGAACGGACGCTGGCCGACGGCGAGTGCCGCGCGCAAAACGCGCCCAGCCGCGACGGCGGCGTGCTGATCGTCGGCGAACAGGTGTGCGCCGCCGCGCTGCGCGCGGAGTTTCTCGCCCGTTCGCCCGCCCTGCCCGTGACGGTCGGTACGATGCTGGGGCTGGACCGCCGCCTCGCTTCGCCCGGCGATCTCGACGTCGCCGACGAAACGGCGCTGCGCGAACTGATCGAGTCGGGGCGCTTCCGCACGATCGTCGGCGATCCGCTGTTCGCCGGGCTGATTCCGCCGGACGGCGGCGTCGAACTCGTCGAACTGCCTCATCCGGCGCTGTCGAGCAAACTCTATTGGGATCACGCGCCCCACTGGCTGGGCGCCGAAATGGACCGCCTCGTCGAGGCGGTTTTATCGAAGAGCAAAGGAGCGTAAAAAGACATGAAACGATTTTTCGCGCGTTTTCTGGCCGCGGCGCTTTGCAGCGCGGCTCTGGCAGGCGCGGCTGCGGCCGCGGAGCGGGAGACGATCACGCTGGTGGACGACCGCGGCGTCGAGGTGACGTTCCCGAAGAACCCGCAACGCATCGTGATTTCCTCGATCCTGCCGCTGACCAGCGTCTACTGCCTGTACCGCGGCGGCGTGCAGAACCTCGTGGGGATTCCCGCGGCGGCCATGAGCGCGGCGCGCCATTCCTATCTGGCCAAGGTCTATCCCGACATCCTCAAATTGGAGTGCGATTTCGCCAAGGGCGGCAAGGTGAACGTCGAAGAGGTCATGAAGCTGCAGCCCGACGTGGTGTTCTACCGCGCCAACGAGGTCGCCGAGGGCGACATGTACCGCAAGGCCGGGCTGCCCGCGGTGGCGTTCAGCACCAGCAAGCACGGCGTCGATACCATCGCCACGTTCGCCGGCTGGATCGAGCGGCTCGACCAGATCTTCGGCGGCGGCGGACAGACCAGCGGCATCGTCGGATACGGCCGCGAGACGCTGGAAAAACTGCGCGTCCGCACCGCGTCGCTCAAGCCCGAACAGCGCCCGCGCGCGATCGTTTTCTCCGGGTTCCGCGACGGCCAGCTGGCGGCGGCCGGCGGCGTGATCTTCGCCGAGTTTTACATCAACGAGGGCGGCGGCGTCAACGTCGCGTCGGCGCTGAACGGCTCGAAGACGGTCAATCTCGAACAGGTCTACGCCTGGGATCCCGAGGTGATCTTCATCAACAACTTCTGCCCCTACGTGCCCGAGGACTTCTACAACAACGCCATCAAAGGCTACGACTGGAGCAGCGTTTCCGCCGTCAAAAACAAGCGCGTCCACAAGTTCCCGCTCGGCATGTACCGCTGGTACCCGCCCGCGGGCGACGCGCCGCTGAGCCTGCTGTGGGCGGCCAAGTGCCTGCAGCCGGAACTGTTCGCGGACGTCGATATGGCGCAGGCGATGAAGGACTATTACCGCCGCTTCTACGGCTACGAGCTGACCGACGGCGACGTGGAATACATCTGCACCCCGCCGCGCGAAGCGGCGATCTATTGAGTGCTTTCGCCCGCAAAAATTCGGCAAAAGGAGAATCGCGATGAAGCGGACAAAATTTCTTTCGTTCCTGATGATTGGGGCTCTTCTCTGCGCCGCGCCGGGGCTGGCGGAGAGCAAGGAGACCGTGACTTTTATTGACGATACAGGAGTCGAGGTGACGGTCCCGAAAAATCCCGAGCGCGTGGTGATCTCTTCAATCATGCCGCTGACGAGCATTTACTGCCTCTACCGCGGCGGCGCGCAGAACCTCGTGGGGATTCCCGCGGCGGCCATGAGCGCGGCGGAACATTCCTACCTGGCGAAGATGTATCCCGACATTCTCAAATTGAAATGCGACTTCGCCACAGGCGGCAAGATCAACGTCGAGGAGATCATGAAAATGAAGCCGGACGTGGTGTTCTACCGCGCCAGCGAGAAAGCCGAGGGCGAGATGTACCGGCGCGCCGGCATCCCCGCCGTGGGCTTCAAACCCGGCAAGTACGGCGGCGATCCCGTGGGCACGTTCGCCGACTGGGTGGACTATCTCGGCAAGATCTTCGGTTCCGGCGACAAGACCAACGGCGTGGCGGATTTCGGCCGCGAGACGCTGAAGATGATCCGTGAGCGCACCGCGAACGCGACCGAAAAACCGCGCGCGCTGATGTTCGCCGGATTCAGCGGCGGCCAGCTGGTGGTCGCCGGTTCGGGCGATTACGCTTCCTTCTACCTCAAGCACGCCGGCGGCGTCAACGCGGCCGCGGAGCTGAAAGGATGGAAAACGGTCAACCTCGAGCAGATCTACAGCTGGGATCCCGAGGTAATCTTCATCAACAACTTCTGCCCCTACGTGCCCAAGGATTTTTACGACAACGCCATCGAGGGCTACGACTGGAGCAGCGTCGCCGCCGTCAAAAACAGGCGCGTCTACAAGTTCCCGCTCGGCGTCTATCGTTGGTACCCGCCCTCCGGCGACACGCCGCTGAGTTTGGTCTGGGTAGCGCAGCGCGTGCACCCCGAGCTGTTCGGCGACATCGATCTGGACGCGATGATGAAGGATTATTACCGCCGTTTCTACGGCTACGAACTGACCGGCGAGGATTTGAAAGCCATTTATAACCCGCCCCGCGAGGCCGCGATCTTCTGATGGCCGGTCCGTCACGGCGAGCCGGGGCGCTGCTGCTCTGGGCCGTTCCCGTGCTGGCGGCGCTGGTCTGCCTCGGCTTCGGCCGCTACGCGCTGAGCACGGGCGACACGCTGCGCGTGCTGCTGTCGCCGCTGACCGGCGCGGAGATCGCGCCCATGGAGCGGTCGGTCGTCTTCGGCGTGAGGCTGCCCCGCGTGCTCACGGCGCTGTGCTGCGGCGCGGCGCTGGCGCTTTCGGGCGCGGCCTTTCAAAGCCTGTTCAACAATCCGCTGGCGACGCCCGACACGCTGGGCGTTTCCAGCGGCGCTTCGTGCGGCGCCGTCGCGGCGCTGATGTTCCGTCTCGACATGATCTCCGTGCAGCTGTGCGCGCTCTGTTTCGGCCTCGGCGCCGTGGCGCTGACGTGGAGCATCTCCAAGGTGCGCGGCAAGAACTCGATCATCATGATCGTGCTGTCGGGCATGGTCATCGGCGCGCTGTTCGGGGCGGCGGTGTCGCTGCTCAAGTACGTGGCCGATCCGGAGGAAGTGCTGCCGACGATCACCTACTGGCTGATGGGCAGCCTCTCGGCCGCCAATTACTCGACGCTGCTGATCGGCCTGCCGATGATCGCCGCGGGCGCGCTCACGATCTACCTGCTGCGCTGGCGGCTCAACATCCTCGCCCTCAGCGAGGACGAGGCCCGCTCCATGGGCGTCAATTTGCGCGCCATGCGCCTGGCGGTGATTTTGGCGGCCACGGCGATGACGGCGTCCTGCGTGTCGATGTGCGGCAAGATCGGCTGGATCGGCCTGCTGATCCCTCACATCGCGCGCATGCTCTGCGGCGGCAACAATCAGCGCATCGTCCCCGCCTGCGTTTCGCTCGGCGCGGTCTTCACGCTCGTCATCGACACCTGCTCGCGCAGCCTCACCGCCGCCGAGATCCCCGTGTCGATCCTCACGGCGCTCGTAGGCGCGCCGGTGTTCATCTCGCTGCTGCGCAAAACGAGGGGGGCGGCGCAATGATTTTTTCCGTCGAAAAGGGCTGCTTCGATTACGGCGGCGTCGGGATCCTGCGCGACCTGTCGTTCTCCGTGCGCCCCGGAGAAATCCTGGCGATCCTCGGCCCCAACGGCGTCGGCAAGACCACGCTGCTGCGCTGCATGATGGGATTTCTGCCGTGGAAGAGCGGGCGCACCGTCATCGACGGCCGGCCGCTGGCGGACTACACGGCGCGCGAGCTGTGGAGCCGCGTTTCCTACGTGCCGCAGGCCAAGGGCAGCCTGTTTTCCTACACCGCCCGCGAGATGGTGCTGCTGGGACGCAGCGCTCATCTCGGCGTGACGCGCCAGCCGGGACCGAAGGACGAGGCGATCGCCACGGCGGCCATGGCAGAAGCGGGTATCGCCAGACTGGCGGACAAGCGCTGCGACCGCATGAGCGGCGGCGAGCTGCAGCTCGTGCTCACCGCCCGCGCGCTGGCGGCGCAGCCGAGGCTGCTGGTCATGGACGAACCGGAATCCAACCTCGACTTCCGCAACCAGCTGGTGATCCTCGACATCATCCGCCATCTGGCGCACGAACACGGCATGTCGGTGATCGTCAACACGCATTTTCCAGCCCACGCCCTCAAACTGTCGGACAAGGCGCTGCTGCTCGGCCGCGGCGAGGCGAACCTGTACGGCGCGGCGCGGGACGTCATCACCGAAGACAACATGCGCCGCGCTTTCGGCGTGAACGTCTCGATCCACGACTTCCAGCGCGGCGGCGTCACCTACAACACCGTCGTGCCGCTGTCCATCGCCGCGCAGGGGTGAGGCAAACCATCCAAGAAATTTTCACGTGGGACTCCATAGCTTTGACGGTTCTTCTATGGTTTGCGTCGTTCACAAAAAACTTTCCCTGGAACAGAACTACGAAATCTGCTCCAGGGAAAGTTTTTATATGCTGTCATACTATATTAGGCAAATTCTAAAACCTTTCTGGTGTACCCTCTTTCTTCATGCTTTCAGTGTGTATTGTTCGGGGCTAGCCAGCGCTTTTTCAGACCATTCGATGCCAAGTCCGGGGGCATCGGAAACTTCTAAGTAACCGTTTTTGGGCATGACGATCTTGTCGGTCAATTCCATGTTGGCAGGATTCTTGCTGCGCACGTGCTGCTCATGAATAACGAAATTATTCAGGCAGGCTTCGATTTGTACTGATGGAGGCGTAAGCAGGTGCGAAGCGCAGGTATGAATCTGAACTCCAATATCAAACACGTAGGCAAGGTCACAGACGCGCTTCGCCTCGGTAATACCTCCGGCGTTACCAAGGTCAGGTTGAATGACCTGCACCGACTTGTTCAGAAAATAGGGAAGATATTCCCATCGGCCAAAGATGCGTTCGCCATGCGAAATTGGCATTTTAATGTTGTCTTTAACGTTTTTGTTGTTGTAGAACACAGGTGTGTTGGGCTCTTCGAAGTAGTATATATTGCAATCCTGAACAGCCGCTGCCAGTTGAATAGCCGATTGTGTGTTGGTGCCGGCATGGTTCTCAATGATTAGGTCGACATTGGGTCCGATCGCATCGCGAACCGCGTGCACGCGTTCGGAATACATATTGACGTAGTAAGGCGAAAGAAGACCGAGACGACCATCTTCGCGAAGGATATTGCCTTTATCGTCCCAGTTCAAGAAGTCGATCTTGATGGCATCGTAACCATCAGCAAGTGCCAATTTAGCTCGCTCGACATAATCTTCCACCGTGACGGCTGGCGAGTCGTAATCTCCCCAACCGAACTGCAGCTGGCTTGCGTAGCAGCGAACCTTATCACGACGTTTGCCGCCCAGCAACTTATGCAGAGGCATCTTCAGTGCTTTGCTTTTGATATCCCACAGAGCGATGTCAATGGCGCTGACGCCGCTGTACCAGAAAGCGCCGCCGTTCTGTCCCCAAAAGGTGCGAAGCATCATGTGATCCCAAAGGACTTCGTTGGAAAAAGGATCTTGTCCCACAATCAGAGGCCATAGATCGCGAATCATTCCATAAGCCGCATAAGTTGCGTGAATGCCGGCGACTTCGCCATCGCCGTAAATGCCCTCGTCGGTAAAAATACGGACGCCAACAACTTTACTTTTCTTAGGGAATTCTGGAGTTTTGGAACGATCATATTCCGTTAGAAAGACCTTCATACCAGTAACTTTCATAATTCATAACCCCTTTCCGTTCTATGATTTTGGAGATGCTTAGTGCCCAAATGAAATGATTCATACAAAATCCGTTTCTGTAATCTTTGTGGTACGCATGCGAATGATACCGTAGATAACAGCCGCGGCAAGAACGCATACATTGATTATGGCCAATTGCATATTGAGGTCGATAACGGACTTGTAAATAATATATGCCTGAGCACAGCCGCTGATAAACATCAGAACATAATAGACAGAATTTGGCATATGCAGCCAAGACTCTTTCCAATTCGCTGCAAATTTTATGGGGAAGATAAATCCCGCCATAATTATCAGAGCGTTCTGAAAACCACTGAGAATCAATGTTGAGTTGGTAATCTGTTTAACGCTCATTCCCGTACAGATGGGCAAGCAACCGATAACAAAAATAACCATGATCGCGACCCAATACGCGCCAAAGCGATTTTGTTTTGCCAGAAACTTTGGCAGCCAACCCTCTTTGACACCAGCCAGAACAGGCATCGCAGAATTCATAATGCCAGAATTCATCGTTGTCAGTAGAGCAAAAATAGGACCGCCAAACATGAACACATAATACAAGAACGTCGGTAATATGGCCCTGGCGGTATCAGTCATAGTACCGTTGGCTGTTTTTTCAAGAGGGAGTACAGCGCCTGAAGCGAATCCGACGGCGGTATAAAGCAGAAAGATGATACCCGTCGTAATGAGCATGGCAAGGGGGATATTCCTTTTGGGGTTTTCCGCCCGGGGCGCGAAATTTGCGACCAACGAATGTCCGTTAGTTGAATAGTTGAGCAACACAACCGCTGAAAGCCAGCCCATTAAGCCATTAGTAAACATCTTAGGACTATCGAAATCCAGATAACCAGGCTGAATTTGGAAACAGCAGACAGCAGAGAATGTAAACAGGCAAATCAGCAGGCAGGGGGTCGCAAATGACTGAATCTTGGCCATCACATCGACACCGAAAAGATTGGCCAATGTCAGGAGTCCCCACACAGCAATAGCCATGACGATGCGATTCTGTGAAGGATACATGGCCGCCAAATAATTGCCTATGGAAAGGACGGCAGTACCACGTGCCATCCAGTTAATCAGCGACGAGATGGTAATCATACCGCCATACTGACGTCCGCAGGTACGCGTCACCATTCCGTAAATGCCGCCGGGAACAACCTCCGTGCTGAAAAAGAAAATTTGCGGAAAAATTCGGGCAAGTCCCATAACTACTGCAGCCGAATAAGCGAACCATGCCGAATATCCCGTAACGCCAAGAGCCGCTCCCACAATTGTGACAACGCCGGCGCCGACCACCTGCCCCGTCGCCAGCCATACAAGTTGAGGCAGGGTGAGTTTGCTGATATTATTCTCCATCTGAAAAAACACCTCCACTCAATCCACTAATTGTCAAAAACATATTGTACGTTTTGCGATATAGCGCCCGGAGATCGCCCTGCGCAGGTGCTCGAAATATCATTACTGTGGCCACAGTCAAATCATAACTGCCTTGACCACAAAAGAAAATTATTTTTTGATCTCACTCGTATTTGATGTGCATCTCATGTTATGACAAGGATAAAGTTTGATAATCATCAATCCGTTATTGCGTAATATTCTTACTTTATAAAACAGTTTTTGAGCGGGAGGATTTCGTAGAGAAAAAGAAAGCATCTTGCAGCTGGATCTTTTCCAGCTGCAAGATGCTAAAGGTACTACTGTGTGTTTTTGGGAACGCGCTGATGAATGGCATTTTCTCAAAAAGCTCATTCTGCCAAATGTGTATTTACCGACCTCCCAGAAGCTGAAGTCTTCTTTGTTGAGCGCCTCCTTAGCTCGACGAATTGGGGAAAACGAGTGGTTTAAAACTGTCGATGTGGAATTTTTTCTCAAGGGATAGCGCTGCGTTTACAATAAAAGTGTAAAAAGTGCGCCTAATGTTCGTCAGTTCAATCGCTTTATTCCATGCAATAACCTGTGTTCGAGGTTCACGAACGAGGGAAGTGAAAGGAACGGCGGTAAGCCCCTCAAGACGCGAAAAATTAGCGCTCAGTCCAACGTTCGTCGTAATAAAAACACAGTTTTGAGCTCGAATCAAATCGTAGCGTAGTATTTCATCGCTCTCAAGAATCTTAGGCTGATTGACTCCATTGTCTTGGAAAATCGTGAGTGAATGCTGATATTTACGTGGGTTAGCCTTCTTGTAATACTGAAAAAAGTTTCATCTTTCAAATCATTGAGACTTACGCTCTCACGCTTAGCAAGACGATGACCACTGCTCATGAGGACATAGTACTTCTCCGGTTTGAATAAAATGTGGTATTTAAACTTGTTATCGGTAACGTTATATACATTCCCTAGATAAAAGTCAAACGGCTCTATTAATTGGCCAAAATCGACAAGCGGAGTGATATTAAGCTGAATATTTGTAAATTTGTTTTTGAAGTCAAGGAAGGCGCCCGCCCAGATATGCGTATTTTCTACAAAGATCAACAGCGTTTGCGATTGGCGACTGCGCTGTGCTTCAGTCACTGCGGTATCAAATAAAGCTTGAGCTTGACTGATATATTTGTAAAAGATCTTGCCGCTGGCACTGAGCCGGATATTGCGGCCTTTACGCTCAAAAAGCTCGACATTTAGCTCTTTTTCCAGCTTTCTGATTGTGGCGCTAAGAGAAGAGGCCGAGATCATGAGTTCTTCCGCAGTCTGAGTCAAATGTTGCCTTTGCGCTAATTTGATGAAATATCGCAGCTGAAGGAGTTCCATCAACGCCCCTCCCCATATATCATTTTGGCTGAATATTTTCTTTGAGTTATGGATATAGAAGGATCATTTCTTTATCCAATTAATTGAATACTGTGATTATTCTTGGTACTTATTTTAAGCCATCTCAAATTTTTTGCAATAAAAGCAATGGAACTTGGTTACAATGAGCAATCTGTTTTAACTTAGCGGAAAGAAGCGGGGGCCATTGTAGAGGCTTTTTAATAATGTTCCACATGGAACATTTGCCCTTCAATCCTTCAGTCGCATGAATTTACGGCTGAACATGAAAAACGGGGCGCGTTTCCCGTTCCGGCGCGCGAAAATCCAGCCGCCGCGGCCAGCCGGCATTTGTGCAGCGGGGGAACCTGTGCTACAATGTTTTTCGCAACCGAACAAGACAGTTCGAGACCATCCTGTCTTTAAACAAAACTAAGGGCTGCGCCCGGGGCTTTTCGCGGATTTTTTTCCGCGCGGAGCGGCGGGCGCGACGCGCCGTTACGGCGCGGCGGATGGGGAGCTGAAAGGCTCTCCTTTTTTGTGGCCTTTTCGCGGCGCGGGAAGGTGCGGAGGATTTTTTTCGATGAAGGAACTGACGGTGACCCGCAAGCTGACGATCTCGGCGCTGGTCGTGGCGCTGTACGTGGTCGTGATGACGACGACGCGCAGCTTCGCCTTCGGGCAGTATCAGGTGCGCGTCGCCACGTCGCTATACGCGCTGAGCGGCATTTTCCCGTTTCTGGTGCTGCCGCTGGGCTTCGCCAATTTTCTCAGCAACGCGCTGATGGGAGGGCTGGGGCCGCTGGACATGGTCGGCGGCATTCTCGTCGGGCTGCTGACCAGCGGCGCGATCGCCGCGTTTCGCCGTTCGCCGCGCGCGCCGTGGATCGCCGCGGCGGCGATCACGCTGATCCCGGGGCTGGGGGTGCCGCTGTGGCTGAGTTATCTGCTGCATCTGCCCTATTTCGTTCTGGCGGCGAGTCTGCTGATCGGGCAGGCAGTCGCCGGCGTTTTCGGGGGGCTGCTGCTGGCGGCGCTGCAAAAACGCCTCGCCGCGGACGGGGAGCAAAGGAGCTGAAGACATGACGCGCACGCCTGAAGAGATGAAGGATCTGTCGCTGCTGGGGCGCCGCACGGCCTACAAGAGCGATTACGCGCCGGAGGTGCTGGAATCGTTTCCCAACAAACATCCGGGGCGCGATTATTTCGTCAAGTTCAACTGCCCGGAGTTCACGAGCCTGTGCCCGATGACGGGGCAGCCGGACTTCGCCAACATCACGATCAGTTACGTTCCCGACGGGCGTCTGGTGGAGAGCAAATCGCTCAAACTGTATCTGTTCAGCTTCCGCAATCACGGCGATTTCCACGAGGACTGCGTCAATGTCATTCTGGAGGATCTGGTCAGGTTGCTCTCGCCCAAGTACATCGAGGTCTGGGGGCGCTTCACGCCCCGCGGCGGGCTGAGCATCGACCCGTACGCGAACTGGGGCAAGCCAGGCACGGCCTGGGAAAAAACGGCCGAAGACCGCCTGCGTCTCCACGACCTGTCGCCGGAGCTCGTGAATTACCGCTGAGCGCCGCGGCCAGCGCGCGACGGGGCGCGAAAGCGCAAAAAGAAGAAATCCGTCTTGTCGCATATCTTTCGATCGCAGCAGCCGAGGCCGTTTATAAAAAATGTTCCACGTGGAACGCTGGACTTTTCGCGGGAAACGTCTTTTGCAAAGCGCGGCGGCAAAAAACAAGGGCGTCCACAGGAGAAATTTTCCTGCGGACGCCCTTGTTGCGCATGAACGGGGTTACTGTCTTTCCCGTTCGGTATAAAGGATCAGGGCGACGAACTGCAGCGGGCCGTCGCCGCTGTTTTCGATGCCGTGGCATTCGCCGTCGGGGCAGTGCGTCATGTCGCCTTCTGTGACGTCGATCCACGTGCCGTTGTCGTTGTAGCGCGCCGTGCCTTTGAGGATATAATAGGTCTCGGAATCGCCCGCGTGGGCGTGCGTGCCGATCGACGCGCCCGGCTCCAGCGTGGTGAAGCCGAACTTGCGGCCGTGCCCGCCCATCTCGTCAGGCGCGAGAATCTCGCGCGAGAGCAGCGCGCCCGTGCCGCCCTTGAAGTTCTCGACTCTGGATAACGCGATTTCCGTTCCTCTGCGAATCATTGTCCCACTCTCCTTCGCACCGTTTTATTGCCACGGCATGCGGTCGATTTTGCGCCGGTCAAGGTCGATCCCGTGCTCGCCGAGGATGCTCCAGACCATTTCCACGGCGCCGGCGATGACGTTCGGGCAGATGCGTTTGCGCAGCCCGGCGTCGTCGTGGATGATGCTCTCGCAGGTCGTGCCTTTCCAGTAAGCGCGGAACGTCTCCGTCAGCTCTTTGACGTACTGCTTGATCGTTTCGCTGCGCGGCTCGCGCGCCGTGCCTTTGCCGAGGTACAGCCCCATCAGCGCGGCGCCTCCCGCCAGCGCGCCGCAGGCGCCGCCGCACGCTCCGCCGCAGAATCCCTCCATGGCGCGGAGCAGATCGGGGTCGTCGATCCCCAGCCGCCTCATGCCGATGGCCAGCACCGTCTGGGAACAGCAGAAGTGCTGATCCGCATTGAGTTCCCCGACGAGCGCGTCAAGATTTTCCAGCCATCGGTCCGCGCCGGCTCGAGCGCCGCACTGACACTCCTTGGAACCGTCGTGCATTTTCCTCTTCCCCCCTTAAAATCGTGCCAAAGACTTCGGTTTATTATACAACAAGCGCTCCTTTCCCCGGGGCGTCATTTTCAGGAGGTCCTTCCATGCCATTTTTCGGCTGTCACCTTTCCGTCGCCGGCGGATTCAGAAAGATGGGCAAAAACGCCCTGTCTATCGGCGCCGACACGTTCCAGTTCTTCACGCGCAATCCCCGCGGCGGCGCCGTGCGGGCCGCCGATCCCGACGACGCCGCGGCGCTGAAAAGCATCATCGCCGCGCATCGCTTCGGCCCGCTGATCGCCCACGGCCCCTACACGCTCAATCCCTGCTCGGCCGACGCGAAGGTGCGCGAGTTCGCGCTGCTGGCGATGGCCGACGATCTGCGGCGTTTGGACGAGCAGCTGCCGGGCAATCTGTACAACTTCCATCCCGGCAGCCACGTCGGCCAGGGCTGCGAAAAGGGCATCGACCTGATCGTGGCGGCGCTGAACGAGATTTTGCCCGCGGTGAAGCGCACCGCCGTGCTGCTGGAAACCATGTCGGGCAAGGGCAGCGAGGTGGGCGGTGATTTCGAACAACTGGCGGAGATCCTGAGCCGCGTCAGCTGTCCCGAGAAGATGGGCGTGTGCCTCGACACCTGTCACGTCTATTCGGCCGGCTACGACATCGCCGGCGACCTCGACGGCGTGCTCGACCGTTTCGACCGCATCGTGGGGCTGAAACGCCTGCGCGCCCTGCACCTCAACGACAGCATGACGCCGTTCGGCAGCCGCAAGGACCGCCACGAAAAACTCGGCAAGGGCAGCCTCGGCCTGGCCGCTTTCGCGGCGCTGGTCGTCCATCCGGCCTTGGCGAAGCTGCCCATGTGCCTGGAAACGCCGCAGGATTCCCTCTCCGGCTGGGCGGCCGAGATCGCCCAGCTGCGGAGGTTCGCGGCGAACAAATAGACGGAGCGGAGAGACAGCCGTTTTCTCGCGGCGAACAGGAACGAGCGCTCGATGGGGAAACGCGCTAAGAAATGTATTTTAAATACACAGACGCCGCTGATTGACAACGCTCAATCGATTATGAAATAATGAAAACGCATCCGGACGCAAATAAAAAAGGAGGCGTATTCATGGAGCAGAACAAAGGGAAAAGCACGTTGCAGGTCCTTCTCGGCGCGGCGTTTCTGATGGCGACGTCGGCCATCGGGCCGGGATTTTTGACGCAGACGACGGTCTTCACGCAGCAGCTTTTGGCTTCGGCGGCTTTCGCCATCGCCGTGACGATCGCGGTGACGGCGGTGGTGCAGCTCAACATCTGGCGCATCATCTGCGTGTCGAAGCTGCGCGCGCAGGACGTGGCCAATCGGGTCGTGCCCGGTCTGGGCTATCTGCTGGCCTTCGCCGTGGCGCTCGGCGGCCTGGCGTTCAACGTCGGCAACGTCGGCGGCGCGGCGCTGGGGCTGAACACGATGGTCGGGCTCGACGTGCAGGCCGGCGCGGCCGTCAGCGCGGCGATCGCCGTTTTCATCTTCCTCAACAAAGACCTCGGCAAGGCGATGGACCGCTTCACGCAGCTGCTCGGCTTCCTGATGATCGCGCTGATGCTCTACGTGGCGTTCAAGGCGGCGCCGCCGGTGGCGCTGGCGGCGAAAGAGACCGTGATGCCGAGCACGGTCAACTGGATGATCATCCTGACGCTGATCGGCGGCACGGTGGGCGGCTACATCTCCTTCTCCGGCGCGCATCGCCTCATCGACGCGGGCGTGCACGACGTGCGCGACGCGACGAAGAGCGCCGTGAACGGCATCGTCGTCACGTCGATCATGCGCATTCTGCTGTTCCTTGCCGTGCTGGGTGTGGTTTACGTGGCGGCCGGCCAGCCGGCGGTCGTGCTCGACGCGGCCAATCCCGCCGCCGACGCCTTCCGCAAGGGAGCCGGCGAGGTCGGCTACCGCATGTTCGGCGTGGTGCTGTGGGCCGCGGGCGTGACCTCGGTGATCGGCGCTTCCTACACCTCCGTGTCGTTCCTGCGCTCACTGTTCGCCGCGGTGGACCGCAACTACCGCTGGTGGATGATCGGCTTCATCTGCACCTCGACGGCGATCAACATTTTCATCGCCCGACCGGTGGCGCTGCTGATCGTGGCCGGTTCGATCAACGGCCTGATCCTGCCGCTGGCGCTGGCCTCGATCCTGCTCGGCGCGTACAAGAAAGACGTGGTCGGCGCGGAGTACCGCCACCCCGCGTGGCTGACGGCGACGGGATGGGTGGTGGTGGTCTTCACGCTGTGGATGGGCGTGAAGGCGCTGCCCAACATCATGAAGATCTTCTCGTAGCGGCACAAGACGAAGGAACTCCGGAGCGCGCTCCGGTCTGTGGAGTTTTTTTTCAGCAAGGAGGCGGTCCCATGGAAGCGAAAATCCTGCCGGCCGGCGAGACGTGCCTGTTCGTCGATTTCGGCGAGGTGATCGACCTGGCCGTGAACGGCCGCGTGCAGTCTCTGGCGCGGGCGCTGGAAGAACGGCCGTTCCGCGGCATGAAAGAGCTGGTGCCGACGTACCGCTCGCTGTCGATCTACTTCGACCCGCTGACAGTCGATCTGCCGGCGCTGCGCACTCGGCTCGGGGACGAGCTGGCCAAGCCCTTCGCCGCGGAGCGGGCGGGGAGGCGCGAAGTGCGCGTGCCCGTCCTTTTCGGCGGCGAGTGCGGCCCCGATCTGGGCGAGGTCGCCGCGCACACCGGTCTGACGGAAGACGAAGTGGTGAAGCGCTATTGCGATTCGCCGCTCTACTGTTACATGAACGGCTTCACGCCTGGATTCCCCTACCTGGGCGGCATGGATCCGGCGCTGACGACGCCGCGCCTGAAGACGCCGCGCGAGTTGATCCCCGCCAACAGCGTCGCCATCGGCGGCGCGCAGGCCGGCGCTTATTCGATCGCCAGCCCCGGCGGCTGGCGCATCATCGGCCGCGTCCCCTACGACCTCTACGACCCGCGGCGCGATCCGGCCGTGGCGATCACGTCGGGGCTGTGGGTGAAATTCTACCCGGTGACGGCCGCGCGCTACGCCGAGATCCAGGAACAGATCAAGAGCGGTGAGTACCGCATCGAGTACGCCGAAAGGGAGGCGAGCGCATGAAGCTGATCGTCGAACGCGCCGGCGCCCTCACCACCGTACAGGACCTGGGGCGCTGGGGCCATCAGGCGCTGGGCATGCCCGTCAGCGGCGCGATGGACGCTCCGGCGCTGACGCGCGGCAATCTGCTGCTCGGCAATCCGGCCGGCGCAGCGGCGCTGGAAGTCACGGCGATCGGGCCGACGATCCGCTTCGCCGGCGAAGGCTGCGTCGCCGTCGCCGGCGGCGATCTGAGCCCGATGCTGAACGGCGCGCCTCTGCCGATGTGGACGGCCGTCGCCGTGAAAGACGGCGACCGGCTCGGCTTCGGCGCCCCGCACGGGCGCGGCTGCCGCGCCTACGTCTGCGTCGGCGGCGGTATCGACGTGCCGCCGGTGATGGGCAGCCGCAGCACCTACATGAAAGCGAAGATCGGCGGCCTCGAAGGGCGCAAGCTGAAAGACGGCGACGAGCTGCCAGCCGGCACGCCGTGGTCGCTGTGGCGCAACATCGTCGGCGCTGCCTGCCCGGCGGAACTGCGCCCCGATTACGGAGATTCGCCGCTGCGCGCCGTGCCCGGCCCGCAGGATTCCTACGTCACGCCCGCAGGACTGAAAACGTTCTTCGAGACCGAATACACCGTTTCCACCTCGGCCGACCGCATGGGCTGCCGCCTGGAAAGCGACCGCGCCATCGAACACGCGAAAGGCCCCGACATCGTTTCCGACGGCATCCCCATGGGAGCCGTGCAGGCGCCCGGCTCCGGCCTGCCGATCGTGATGATGGCCGACCGCCAGACCACCGGCGGCTACGTGAAGATCGCCGTCGTGCACGCGCTCGACGTGGCGCGCCTGGCGCAGAAAATGCCCGGCGAAAAGGTGCGCTTCGCGCCGCTCAGCCAGGACGAAGGCGTCGAACTGTCGCGCGCCGAAGCGGCGAAAGTCGAGCGGCTGCGCCTGTTCGTGCAGCACGCCGCGGCGCAACCGGCGGCGGCGACCGCAGCGGCTCCGGCGCGGTCGGGAGCGATGAAGCTGAACGTCGAAGGCAAAGATTACGCCGTGACCTGGGAACGATTGGATTGATCCGGAGGAGGGACAGATGATGACCTATCGAGTGGATTTGAACAGCGATCTGGGGGAAAGTTTCGGCGCTTGGAAAATGGGGCGCGACGGCGACGTGCTCACCTTCGTCTCGTCGGCGAACGTGGCCTGCGGTTTCCACGCCGGCGACCCCGTCGTGATGCGCGCCACGGTGGCGGCGGCGAAAGCGGCGGGCGTGGCCGTGGGGGCGCATCCCGCCTATCCCGATCTGGTCGGCTTCGGCCGCCGCAACATGGCCTGCACGCCCGACGAGATTTACGCCGACGCGCTGTATCAGATCGGCGCGCTGCGCGCTTTCTGCGAGGCGGCGGGCATGAAACTCCAGCACGTCAAGCCCCACGGCGCCATGTACAACAGCGCCGCCAAAAAGATCGAGGAAGCCGAAGCCCTCGCGCAGGCCGTGAAGGACGCCGGCGGGCTGATCCTGATGGGGCTGGCGGGATCGAAGTTCGACGAAGCTGCCGCGAAGATCGGCCTGCCTTACGCCGCCGAAGCCTTCGCCGACCGCGGCTACATGCCCGACGGCACGCTCGTGCCCCGCAGCAGGGAAGGCGCCTTCGTGCGCGACGCGGAAATCGCCGCCGCGCGCGTGATCCGCATGGTCAAAGAAGGCGTCGTCGAAGCGATCGACGGCACGACCGTGAAGCTGCGCCCCCACTCCATCTGCCTGCACGGCGACTCGCCCACGGCCGTGCAGATGGCCCAGACCCTGCGGTCCCGGCTCGTCGAAGCCGGCATCGAGATCGCCCCGCTGGCGCAGATCGTCTAGCGCCGGCACGGGAAACAAGCGCTCCCGCTGGGCGCGCCACCAAAAAGAGACCGCCTCAAAAGACAATTGAGGCGGTCTCTTTATTGAAAGCAATTCAGGGCAGCGGTCGAGGTAGTTCCGAGCAACTGAATTCCTTGGCAGCGTCCGGCAAACTCCGGCAATACTTTTCTATCAAGAATCGCCATGAGATGAGTCGTTCTCTCAAGGGTCGATATTATGCGAGCGATTCGGCGAGTTTCATCCCCGCTTCGAGGCAGCGGAGATTGCCGTCGACGAACTGAGGCTTGACATTGGCCTTCACGGCCGCCGTCCAGTCGATGTTCGCGATGCCCAGCAACTGAACGAGCGCGCCGAGTAAGACGACGTTCATGCCGCGGGGATTGCCGTTGTCGCGGGCTACCTGCGCCGCGTCCAGCGCGAGCGTGGGGACCTTGCTTTTGAGCTCTTCGATGATGCCGTCCGGGTACTCCTTGGCGCCGCTGAGAATGGGAAGCGACGGCATTTTATAATCGTTCACGACGACCTTTCCGCCCGGCTTGAGCCCGTCCAGACAGCGGATGGCTTCCATCGTCTCGAACGAAACGAGCACGTCGGCTTCGCCTTTGCCGATGATCGGGGAATAGACTTTTTCGCCGTAGCGGACCTGAGTGGAAACGGAACCGCCGCGCTGACTCATGCCGTGAACTTCGCTCATTTTCACGTCGTATCCCGCCTCGATGAGCCCGGCGGTGAGGATTTTGCTGGCGAGGATGGTCCCCTGTCCGCCGACGCCGACGAGAAGAGCGCTTTTCGTTTTGTTCTTGCTCATTTTCTCGCTCCTTTCACGATCGCTTTCACCGGACAGACTTGGGCGCAGACCGTGCAGCCGACGCACTGCATCCTGTCGATGCTGACCTTGCGTTCGTACTTGTCGAAGCTCAGCGCAGGGCAGCCGGTCTGCAAACATTTTTTGCAGCCGATGCATTTCTCGTGATTGACGGTGCATTGGCCCGGTGCGATGCGGAACTCGCGCCGGTCTTCCGTGGAGAGTTTTTTGAGGACGCAGGGCCAGCGGGTGATCAGGACCACGGGAGCTTCGCGGACTTCCTGATACGCCCAGTCGAGCGCTTCCTTCATCTCGTCCAGCTTGAGCGGGTTGACGGTGCGAATGCGGGTCACGCCAAGGGCGCGGACGATCGTCTCGATATCCATGATGTTCGCCGGCTCGCCTTTCAGCGTGTAGCCAGTGCCAGGATTCTCCTGATGGCCTGTCATGCCGGTGATGCGATTGTCGAGGATGCAGCAGATGACGCGGGAATCGTTGTAAACGACTTCCTCAAGAGAATTGATGCCGGTGTGGAAGAAGGTCGAATCTCCCATGCAGGCGACAATCGTCTTTTCCTGACCGCTTCTCTTGAAGGCTTTGTCCATGCCGTGTGCCAGCGAAAAAGCGGAACCCATGCACAGAGCCAAATCCTTGGCGTTCAGCGGTTCGCTGCCGCCAAGGGCGTAGCAGCCGATATCGCCGACCATGACGGTGTCTTTGTGCTTGGCGCACTCGTAGAAGAAGCCGCGGTGCGGGCAGCCGGCGCACAGGGCAGGCGGACGATCGACGATCAGATTGTGGTTGAATTCGATCTCTTTGGCCTTTGTGCCGAGCAAAGCCTCGCGGACGAGGTTCGGGTTCAGTTCGCCGACCGAAGGGATCTTTTCCTTGCCGATGCAGTCGATGCCGGCTGCGCGAATTTGCTCTTCCATATAAGGATCGAGTTCTTCGATGACGTACATCGTCTCGACGTTGGCGCGGAATTCGCGGATCAGGTCCATGGGCATGGGATTGGTCATGCCGAGTTTGAGGTAGGAAGCGCTGTCGCCGAAGACCTCTTTGGCGTACTGGTAGGAAACGCCGTTGGCCACGATGCCGATTTTTTTCGAGCCGTTGTACTCGGCGAAGTTAAAGGGACAGTCGTTGGAATAGGCGCTCAACCTGCGATCGCGGTCGAGCATCTTCACGCGAAGCTGGCGCGAGATGGCTGGGACGGGGTCGTTTTTCATGCGGTTTTTCACGTAGGGGATGGCGTCGAATTCCTTCCGCTCGCCGAGCTCGACAAGCGACTTGGAGTGGCAGACGCGGGTGGTCATGCGGAACATGACGGGCGTGTCGAACTTTTCGGAGAGGTCGAAGGCGGCGCGGAACATGTCTTTGGCCTCTTGCGAGTCGGAGGGTTCGAGCATAGGGACCTTCATGAACTTCGCGTAATTGCGGTTGTCCTGCTCGTTCTGCGAGGAATGCATGTTCGGGTCGTCCGCGGAGACAAAAACCATGCCGCCCGAGACGCCCATGTAGGAATAGGTGAAGATCGGGTCGGCAGCCACGTTCAGGCCGACGTGCTTCATCGCGGCCATGGCGCGCACGCCGCCCAGAGAAGCGCCGATGGCGGCTTCCATCGCGACTTTTTCGTTGGAAGCCCACTCCGCGGCGATCTCTTTGTACGCGCCGGCATTTTCGAGGATCTCGGTGCTGGGAGTGCCGGGATAGGCGGAGGCGAAGCAAACCCCCGCTTCGTACGCGCCTCTGGCGACGGCTTCGTCGCCGGTCATGAGTTTCTTGATCAATTCAATTCCCCCTTTTAATTGCTTTGCTGCTTTACTCAGAATCACTTGCTTTGCGCTTGCAATTCTTCCTGATGTAATCCGCGAAGATCGGCACACAGGGATTTCCGCAGTTACGGTTCCAGAGAAATGAAAGCTCGACGGTCCCCTTATCCGCCAGCGGAACGAACTTCAGCCTTCCGGCCGCAAGACTGCGATAGTTATCGGACAAAAGCGTCACATAACGCCCCGTCGCGACGATCGCAAGCAGATGCGCGACGCTGGAAGCGTTTTCCTCCACCGAGGCGTCGAAACCGGCGTCTCTCGCCCGCGCCCGTATCTGCTCATAGCCGCGACGGGCCAGAGAGCGGGCGATGACGACGAAACGCTCCTGCTTCAGTTCCGCGAACGCGACCTCTCCCCTTTGTGCCAGCGGATGGCGAGTGGAGAACACGGCGCAGTCGCGATATTTGCGCAGCACGATGCGCTCGATATCGCGGTCCGCCGGTCGGCCGGTGCAGATGGCGCAGTCGATCGTTCCCGTGTTGAGATCGTAGATCATTCGTTCGGTGTTGCTGCCGCTCACCCGCACGAGAATATCCGGGTGTCCCGTCTGGTAATCGTTCAGAAGCTCGTACACGAAAGAGTTAACGAAGTATACGTTTACCGCCAGACGGATGATCCCGGAATGCCCTTCCTGCGCGTAGCGCGCTTTTTCCGCCGCGGCGTAGTAGCTGGCAAGAATCCCCTCGCTGTTCAGATAAAAGCTCTGACCGGCCGCCGTCAGCGAGACGGAACGGCGGCTGCGGTCAAAGAGCTGAAAGCCCAGCTCGGCTTCCATCTGCTGTATGATCCTCGTCAGCGACGACGGCGTGAGATAAAGCCGGTCGGCCGCGTTGGTGTAGTTCAGCGTTTCCGCGAGAATGCGGAAACATTCGATATCGTCGATACGCATGTCAGGCCCCCTCCGAAACAATATTTCTATTCTTTAGAGCATTCCGAATGCGCCGCCATGATTTTCGAACTGTTAGAGCGCCGAGGGGCTGAAAACGTTTGCGACAGGCCCGTAGAAGAGCCATGAGACCGCGAAAAGCAGCACGAGAGTCAGCATGGAGATGATCAAAAGCTGCACAAAGAGCTTGTTTTCGTCTTCCTTGGTAAGATTGATGCGTTCTTCGCCGACGATCGCCGCAATGATCAGCGCGCCGCCCGTGGACATCGGCGAGATGCCGCTGGCCGCGCCGGCCGCCGCGACGGCGGACATCAAAGCCGCGGGGTTGACGCCGCCGATCTGCTTGGCGATGTCGATGCACATCGGCATCATCGTCGGGTAGACGACCCCCAGAGCGCTGCTGACGAGGCTGAGCAGGCCAGCCGATAGGCTCATCAAAGGCGTGGCCGTGCTGCTGTTCATGATCTTGCCGAGCCCGCCGCTGAGCAGGGCGATGCCGCCCGCTTGGGCGACGATCGAGAGCAACGCGCCGACGCCGAGAACCAGGATGATCGTGTTCCAGGGGATGGCCTTGATGCATTTGCTGTCGTCCGCGACATGGAAAACGAGCAGGACGGCGGCGACCGACAGCGCCGCGAGGCCGAGGTTGACCTTCGCGTAGACGATAAGGAAGAGCATCACGAGAATGCTCAGCAGGGCGACGATCTGTTTGCCGCTGAATTTTTCGGCCTGCTTGACTTCAGCGTCAGGAGCGGCCTTGACCTTGTAGCCCTTGAACGCGATATAGATGACGACGGCCAGGATCAGATTGTAAAGGACGGCGTTGACCCAGATCGCGGGAGTGACGTTGCCGGTATATCCGGCTTTGGCGACGGCGCTGAGGATGATGGTGCCCTCGGGCGTGATTGGCGAAAAGCGACCGGACGTCATGCCGCAAATGCCGATCAGTGACAGCATCAGAGGATTATAGCCGACCTCCACGGCGATGGCGGCCGCAAGAGGCGGGATGATGGCCAGCGCGGGCACGCCGCCGGGGCCGACCGCGACGATCGTGAAACCGGCGAGATATATGAGGATCGGGATCATCCACGTGCGCTTGCCGGCTCTGGCGATGATCTTGCGGGCCAGCAGTTCGAGCGCTCCCGTGCTGGTGATCACGGCAAAGAGCAGCGTGATGCCGACCAGCGTCACGAACAGGGAGACGTTGACGGCGCCGATCAGTGCCCTGTCGTTCATGCCGAACAGGCGCACGGCGACGACGCCTACAGCCAAGGCAAGGACGCCGATGTTGTTCTTCCGGAAGAATGCAAGCGCGATGACGACAATGAAGAGAATGAGCGATAAAACGTCCATAGACCATATCCTCCTTTTATTTGTGCTTGCAGACAGCTCCCTGAGCGCTCATGACCGTCGCCTGGATCTCGGCTGCCATCTCAGCCGCGGTCTGGTTGAGCTTGTTCAGGTCGTAGCCGGTCTCGACGCCCATCTCGCTCAGCATATAAACGAGATCTTCGGTGGCGATGTTGCCCTTGGCGCCGGGCACGAAGGGGCAGCCGCCCATGCCGGCGAGAGAGGAATCCATCATCGTGATGCCCTCTTCCATCGCCACATAGCAGTTGGCAAGTCCCATGCCGTAAGTGTCGTGCATGTGCAGCGACACCTTGCTCAGGTCGGTGTACTCGCGGATGGCCGTGACGACGCGGCGGGTGTTCTCGGGCGTGCTGATGCCGGCCGTATCGGCAATGCCGAACTCGGCGACGCCAACGCTCTGAGCCTCGTCGATGAGCCATTTGACGCGTTCCACCGGCACTTCGTCGCCGAACGGAGAACCGAACACGCAGGGCATGGCGAGGATGATGTGCAGTCCTTCGGCGTTGGCGGCAAGCTCCTTGAAGGCGTCGAGCGACTCCTGGATGGTGCGGCGCGAGTTGCGCAGGTTGTGTTCCTCGGACGCGGAGAGCACGAACTCGACGTGAGTGAATCCGGCTTCTCGAGCGTTTTCCACGCCCTTTTGGTTGAGCGTCAGGGCGAAGGCGGTGACGCCGTGCTCTTCAAGATACGAGCGCACTCCCCGGAAGACCTCGCGCGCGTCGCCCATCTGCGGGACGTACTTGGGATTCACGAACGACGTGATCTCCATCTTGCGCGCGCCGCAGTCGACCATCTTTTCGATGTACTTGATCTTGAGCTCCGTCGGGATGGGAACGGGATGGTTCTGCCAGCCGTCGCGGGGAGCGACCTCGGAGATCAGGACTTTTTTCGGCAGCGACATGATCTTCACCTCCTCAGTTCATGACGCCCGCGGCCTTGAAGGCGGCCAGCTGCTCGTCGCTGAAGCCGAGTTCCCTGAAGATTTCGTCGTTGTCCTCGCCAAGGTCGGGCGCGGCCTTCTTGTATTTCACCGGCGTTTCGGACATCTTGATCGGGTTGCCGATGACGGTCAGCGCGGCGACTTCCTTGTGGTTCTTGGGCGAAGGCACCGTGACGAGCATCTCGCGGTCCTTGATGATGCTGTCGTCCTTGCAGAGCGCTTCGCAGTCGTAGATCGGAGCGGCGGGGATGCCGGCTTTGTCGATGATGGCAACGACTTCGGCGACGGTCTTGTCGGCGGCCCAGTTTTCGATGACCGATTTGAGCGCGTCGGCGTTCTTCTTGCGAAGTTCGGTGTCGCAGTACAGCGGATCCCGAGCCAGCTCGGGCATGCCCATGGCGGCGGAGAGTACTTCGAAATGCTTGTCGGTGCCGGAGGCGATGACGAACCAGGCGTCCTTTGCCTTGAACGAGTCGTAGGGCGCGCTGGAGATGTACTTGTTGCCGGTCATCACGGGCGACTCGCCGGTGTAGACGTACTGCATCAGCTTGGCCTCCATGCCGGAAACGATGGAGTCGACGAGGGCGACGTCGATGTGGTTGCCCAGTCCGGTCTTCTCGCGCTCGTAAAGCGAAGCGCAAACGGCGACGCCGACGTTCAATCCGGCGAACAGATCGCCGATGGCCATGCCGGCGCGGGTGGGTTCCATGCCGGGCCAGCCGGTGATGCTCATGCTGCCGCCCATCGCCTGGGCGATCAGATCGTAGCCGGGCTTGTAGGAATTGGGCCCGGTCTGCCCGAAGCCGGAGATCGAAGCGTAAATGAGGCGGGGATTCAGCGCTTTGCACTCTTCCCAGCCGAAGCCAAGACGCTTCATCACGCCGGGACGGTTGTTCTCGATGAGGACGTCGGCGGATTTGACCAGCTCGGCAAAGAGCTTCTTGCCCTCGTCCTGCTTGAGATCGAGAGCCACGCCGCGCTTGTTGCGGTTGAGGTTCTGGAAGTACATGCTCAGGCCGGTTTTCGGCTCAAGGGGTCTTGCGTTGCGGACGAAGTTGCCATGACTTTTCAGGTTTTCGAATTTGATGACGTCCGCGCCCATATCCGCGAAGTACATGCCGATATAAGGACCGGCCAGGAAATCCGTAAAGTCGATGACGCGGATTCCCTGAAGAATCCCCTCTCTGTGCTGTGCCATTTGTGTTTCCTCCTCTTTGTGATTTTTGTCGAGGCTTCATCTGAGCCTGTATTCGTATTATAAAAGCAAATGATTTGTTAATCAAATCAAATTTTGAAACACTGTTTTGCCGGTTCGGCAACAATGCCGAACCAGACCTCTGCGACGTCGCACGGTAAGCCGAAAAGAGCTGCGAACAGGGGAGCGGTTAGAACATTTTGGGCAACGACAGATCCCATCTCGACCGCTGCGCAGTTTGCATAACTCGCTTTTTGAATCTTTCTCGCAGCACCCTTATGTTCGGCTTTTTGATTAAGAAATAGTATTACAGCATATCGGAGCGACTTTAAAACAAAAAATCGCGGCGGCGCGTGTTCGCGTAAAACGTCGGAATTTCGGCGGTCATTCCGTTTCGAAAAAACTTTTCCGCTCGACCGTCTCTGCCGGACGGAAAAAAAATCCATCGATTTTTGCCCATTTATGACGTTGAAAAATATCGTTGTTCAGTTATAATCATTATGCAGACTGTAAATTTGGGAGGCCATCATGAAGCTCGTGCTGGGAATCGACATCGGCTCCACCGCCGTCAAGGGAGTCCTTTACGGCGGCGAGGCGCTGGAGTGGGGGCTCGCGCCGACGGGCTGGAGTCCGCGCGACGCAGGCCAGTCCATGATCGCGGAGCTGCTGCGGCGGCACGAACTGAGCGAAAAGGATCTGGCCGCGCTGATCTCGACGGGGTATGGGCGCCGCACGCTGACGGCCGCCACAAAGCAGGTCACCGAGATCACCTGCCACGCCCGCGGCGCGCATGAACTCTGTCCGCAGGCGCGCACGGTGCTCGATATCGGCGGGCAGGACAGCAAAGTGATCCGGCTTGACGAGCATGGCGGCGTGGTGGATTTTGCCATGAACGACAAGTGCGCCGCCGGCACGGGGCGCTTTTTTCAGGTGCTCAGCCACGCGCTGGACTACGACGTCGAGAGCTTCGGCGCCGTTCCGGCCGACGGCCCGATCGAGCCGCTGTCGAGCATGTGCACCGTCTTCGCCGAGAGCGAAGTGATCGGCAACCTCGCCCGCGGCGTGCCGCGCGAGAACATCGTGCGCGGCCTGCTCAAGAGCATCACCTCGCGTTCGGCGGGGATGCTCGCCAAGGTAGGGATGAAGCCGCCGCTGTTTTTTTCCGGCGGTTTGTCGCGCAGCCCGTCGCTGCGGGCGTTTTTGGAAAGAGAGCTGGACTGCCCCGTGCAGGTCCACGAAAAATCGCAATTCGCCGGCGCGCTCGGCGCCGCGCTGATTGGCTGGGGGGCCATCGAATGAGAACGATCGAAGAGATTGTCGAGGGGATGAGGGAGCACGCCAAGGACGGTCCGGTGCTTATCAAGGAACTGAGCGAACAGGGCGTGCCCATCGTCGGCACGTACTGCACGTTCGTGCCGTGGGAGATCATCCACGCCGCCGGCGCCGTGTCGGCTTCGCTGTGTTCGCGCAGCCAGAAGCCCATTGCCGCCGCCGAGGAGCGCCTGCCGCGCAACCTTTGCCCGCTGATCAAGGCCAGTTACGGCCACGCCATGACCGACACCTGCCCGTACTTCCATTTCTGCGGGCTCGTCGTTGCCGAATCGACCTGCGACGGCAAGAAGAAGATGTTCGAGCTGCTCAACGACATCAGGCCGGTTTACACGATCCAGCTGCCGCAGCGCGGCGACCGTCCCGAGGATCTGCAGATCATGAAAAACGAATTCGCGCTCTTCAAAGAGGAAATGGAGCGCTTCACCGGCCATAAGATCACCGACGACGACCTGCGCGCCGCCATCCGCCTGCACAACCGCGAGCGTACGGCCCTGCGCGGGCTGTGGTCGCTGGCCGAGCTGGAAAATCCGCCGCTGACCGGGCACGAGATCTGGGAGTTCGGCGAGTACATGAGCTTCCATTTCGACAAGGAAGCCGCCATCGCCTGGCTCGATCGGCAGGTCGCCGACCTGCGCGCCGCCGTCGAGGCGGGCGAGAACCGCGGCCTCGGCAAGAAACCGCGCGTGATGGTCACCGGATGCCCGATCAGCGGCGCCACGAAGGTGATCGACGCCGTCGAAGCGGCCGGCGGACTGGTGGCCTGCTACGAGAACTGCGGCGGCGAAAAGGAACTGCGCTATCTCGTCGATGAAAACAAGGAGCCGCTCGAGGCGTTAGCCGAAAAATATCTCGGCATCGGCTGCTCGGTCATGAGCCCCAACGAGGCGAGACTGAACGCGATCCGCTATCTGAGCGACCTGTACCGTGTCGATGGCGTGCTCGACATGACGCTGACGTCGTGCCACACCTACGCCGTCGAGACGTACCGCGTGCGCGAGTTCGTGCACGGCCTCGGCAGCAACTATCTGGCAGTGGAGACCGACTTCTCCGAGAACGACAAGGAGCAGCTGGCCACGCGCATCGGCGCGTTCATCGAGATGCTGTGAAAACAGGAACGACAAACGGCGGCGGGAAGAGCGAAAACTCTTCCCGCCGCCGTTTGTCGTTTCTGCCGCTCTCGTATTATAATCAGCCCCGACAGGAGGGGCTTTTCCCATGAAAAAAAGTTCTTCACCGGGGAATCGTCTGGCGCGCTTTCTACTGGCGGCCGTTCTCGCGCCGCTGCTTTTGGCGCTGCCGGCGGCCGCCCGTCCGGAGGCGGAGGCCGGAACGCAGAAGCGGAGCGCGGCGCTTTTGGCCGCAGAGGGATTGTGGAGCGTCCGCCACCGTTCGCGGACGGGCAGCTCCTGGCTGCGCGCGTGGTTTCACGGCGGCAGCCTCGACAGCCGTCCGGGAATGCCGGACATCACGCTGCGCGGTTCCGGCATCGTGGCCGGTTTCGACCGGCGCATCGGGCGGGGGACGGACGCCGGGCTCGCTTTTGCGGCCGCGCGCATGAAGATGCGCGGGCGCGGCGCGCTGAAGGGCACCGACAGCGACAGTGCCAGCCTGGGCACATCGCTGTACGCCGTGCGCCACGCCGGGACGTTCACCATCCTTGCCGACGCCGGGCTCGACTGGCAGAGCGCCGACGTGACGGCCGCGGCGGCGGGACGGATCTTTCGCGTCGACGATGCGAAGAGCAGGATGTTCCGGGGCGGCGTGCAGATCTTCTGGAACCTGCCGCGCCGCGGCGCGCTCTCGGTCAGCCCCTTCGCGGGGCTGCGCTGGCGCCGTCTGGAACAGAAAGAATTCGCCGCCGGAGGGCTTCTGTTCGAAATCGACGACGCCGCGCAGTGGACGATTCCCGTCGGCCTCCGCTTTGAATGGCGCTGTCCGCCCACGCGCCATGGCTGGTGCTTTCAGCCTTCGCTCAGCGTCGCGTACGAGCGCGTCACGGGCGACCGCGGGCTGACCATCCGCCAGCGCCTTCCTTCCGGCCGCGAGTTGGCCCATTACGACACGAGCCCGCTCGACCGCGCCCTGTTTCGCCTTACGGCCGGGCTGGAAGCGAGGCGCCGCAACTTTTCCGTTGCACTCGGCCTGGGCGGCAGGATCGGGCGGCATCAGCGCAGTCTGAGCGGATCGTTCGCCCCGCGCTGGGATATGTGATTTCGACTCAGCGCATTGAACCAGCCTGACGACTGTGTCGGTGTCAAAATGTTCCTCGTGGAACATTTTTTCGAAAAAACAGCCCCGCACCGCGGCCTTCGCCCCGGGGGGCTGCCCGGTCCGCGAAGGCGACGCTCAGCGCTCCGCGCCGAGCTCCGACAGCAGCCATTCTTTGAGCACGACCGCCTGATTGTGATCGGGGTCTTTGGCGCCGAACAGCAGCGTCACGTCCCCTTCCTTCAGGCGCTCGCGGCAGAGTTCCGCGAATGCCGCCGCGGCCGGGTTGCCCGCCAGTTCGGCCAGATAGTCGGAGCGGAACGCGGCGAAGCGCGCCGGATCGTGGGCGAACCACGTCCGCAGCGCCGCGCTGGGCGCCACCGCCTTGTTCCACAGATCGAGGGCGGCCTTTTCTCTGGAAAGGCCGCGCGGCCACAGCCGGTCCACGAGCGCGCGGAAGCCGTCGCCCGCCTCTGCCGGAAGGTACACCCGCTTTGTTTTCAACGCATGAAGCATCGCACGTCCCTCCTCATCGATCGACGATGCTCCATTATGAATCTCTTGCGGTTTTTATTCAAGAGATCATCCCGTCACGCACAAAAGGAGTTGGGCTCATGAAGATCACCACGCTCTGCTACATGGAACGCGGCGGCCGCTGGCTGATGCTGCACCGGACCGTCAAGGAGAACGACGAGAACCGCGACAAGTGGATCGGCGTCGGCGGCAAGCTGGAAGAAGGGGAGAGCCCGGAAGACTGCCTGCGCCGCGAGGTGCGCGAAGAGACCGGCTACGAGCTGACGGAGTTCCGCTTTCGCGGGCTGGTCACGTTCGTGTCCGACCGCTGGGGCACGGAGTACATGTGCCTTTATGCCGCCTCCGGCTTTGGAGGAACGCCTCATGCCTGCGGCGAGGGCGCGCTCGAATGGATCCCGAAGGACGAGATCGAATCGCTCAACCTCTGGGAAGGCGACAAAATATTTTTGCGCTTGCTCGCCGAGGAGGCGCCGTTTTTCTCGCTCAAGCTGCGTTACGAAGGCGAGCGTCTGGCCGAGTGGGCGCTGAACGGAACGCCGCGGCCGCTTCCGGAGCTCCCAAGGGAGAGAAACCATGGATAAAAAATTCGCCATCTTCGACATGGACGGCACGCTCGTCGACTCCATGGGCTATTGGCAGCGCATGGAGCGCGAGTATCTGGCCCGCCGCGGCGCGGCGCCGGGGGCGGAGCTCGAGGCGCTGATCGCCCGTCTCAAGCCGATGACGCTGCGCGACGCGGCGCGGGCCTTTATCGCCGAGCTGGGATTTTCCGGCACGCCCGAGAGCATCGTCGCCGAGATGAACGACGTGATGCGCCGCCATTACGAGCGCGACGTGCCGCTCAAGCCCGGCGTGAAGGAGTACCTTCGGGGGCTCGTCCGCCGCGGCGCGGCGCTTTGCACCGCTTCGGCCACCAGCGTGCCGCTCGTGAAATTGTGCCTGCGCCGCCTCGGCGTCGACCGCGAGTTCCGTTTCATGCTCAGCTGCGAAGAAGTCGGCGCCAGCAAAAACCGTCCCGACGTGTACTTCGAGGCGGCCCGCCGCCTCGGTTCCGCTCCGGCGGAAACGGCCGTGTTCGAGGACTCGCTTTCCGCGCTGACGACGGCGAAGAACGCCGGCTTTTACGCCGTCGCCGTCTACGACGCCGCCAGCGCGGCCGACTGGCCGGCGCTGCGGGCTTTGGCCGACGAGTGCGTCGCCGATTGGACAAAAGCGGGCGCCGGGCAGCCCGGTTCCGATTCCATATGAAATGTCGAGGCGAGGCGAACGCCGACGGTTCGCCTCGCCTCGACATTCGCCGCCCTCTTTTCCGCAGGGCGGCAAAAGCCCCGCCTCCGCAGCCCCTTCCCCGTCATACTGTAGCGTTGAATGGCGCGGGCGTTCTTCATCACGTTTTCACTTTCCGTGCTTCTCTGTTTCTCGAGGGAATAAAAAACGTAAAAGATAATGATTCCTGCTATTGACAAATGAAAAATCCGCCGCTATAATACGGTCAGATTCAAAAAAGAGACGCTTTCGTCTCCAACTCAAAAATCAAACGGAGGAATTTTTTTCATGAACAAAAATCTCGTCAACAAGGTCAACGGTTACATCGCGAACATCGGCGTGTCGTTTGTCAAGATGCACAATCTGCACTGGAACGTCGTCGGTTCTCAGTTCAAGGCCGTCCACGAGTATCTCGAGTCCGTCTACGACGATTACGCCGACATTCTCGACGAAGCGGCGGAACTGCTGCGCATGAACGGCGAGCTGCCCGCGGCGAGCTTGAAGCAGTATCTCGAACTGGCCAGCGTCAAGGAAATCGAGTCCGGGGAGATCCCGATCGGCGACGCGCTCGGCATTCTCCTCGCCGACATGAAGCTCCTCAGGGACCAGGCCGCGGACATCCGCAAGGCGGCCGACGCGGAAGACGCTTTTGACGCCGCGAATATGATGGAAGACCACATCAAAGAGTTCAGCAAAAAGATCTGGTTCGTCGAGTCGATGACGAAGTAGCGGGAAACGGAGCGGCCGGATGCCCGGGGAGAAAAAAACGCGCCATTCGCAGCAGCGGGACATGATCTACGACTATCTGCGGTCCACCCACGAGCATCCTTCGGCGGAGACCATCTACACGGAGCTCAAGGCGAAAATGCCCAATCTCAGCCTCGGCACCGTCTACCGCAATCTCAAACTGCTCGAGGAAAGCGGGAAGATCCGCCGGATCTCCGCGCTGCAGAACGCCGAACGCTACGACTGCATCTGCTGCGATCACGCCCATTTCGTCTGCACCAAATGCGGCAAAGTCAGGGATCTCGAGCCGATCGACGCCCGCGAGGCCGCCGGCGCGTTCACACTGGAAGACGGCGACGTGCCCGAGAACGTCTCGTTGACGATCAGCGGCGTCTGCGCTGAATGCCGAAAAAACGCTTTGGATCAAAAAGGCAAGGGATGAAAGCCTCGGCCCTAAAACGCACGGGAAAAAAATCAGCCCGCAGCTCCTGAAGAGGACCTGCGGGCTGATTTTTTTCCGCGCTGCGACGTTTTATATCCAGCTAAAGATTCGATTCTCACGTATCTTTCACTATTGCATTACTATTTATCGTTATTTATTCATTCCTTTTTATTGACTTTTCTCCTGCTACCGCATATACTGCAGGTAAAGAACACTCAAGGAGATGATATTATGGTTTATACCGCCGACGTCCTGAACAGCCTTGTCCCGATCACGCAGTTCAACAGGGGGCAAGCGTCTCGCATCTTTGACAGGCTTCACACCGAAAATCGGCTGATTGTCTTGAAGAATAATCAGCCTGCCGCGGTCATTCTCTCCCCGGCGGAGTTCGGCCGCCTGAGCGAGATCGAGGAAGATTACGCTCTTTTGATGGAAGCTGCCGAGCGCCTGGCGGGCAACGCTTCCGTTCCGACTTCTTCCATGAGCGAAGTCATGTCCGAACTTGGCATCAGCGATGCCGACCTTGCGGAAGCGGGGGACGTTGCAATCGAATGAACTGGCATATCGAATTTCTGGAAGACGCGAAAAGAGATCTGAAGAAACTGGATCACACCGTGCAGATACAGGTTTTAAAAGGGATCGATAAAGTCTCCCAAAATCCCCTCCCGATGCGGGACGGCGGATACGGTAAGCCTTTAGGGCACAAAGGCGGAAGCAATCTCACCAATCTTCTGAAGATCAAACTCCGCGACCTCGGTATCCGGGTCGTCTATAAGGTGGAATATACGGAAACGACGATGAAGATCATCGTGATCTCCGCACGCACAGACGGGCGGGCTTATCGGGAAGCAGCCGCCAGAAGAAACAAACATGATCTATGAGCAAAGACCGGCAAAAAACGCCGGTCTTTGTCATGTGGCGAAGCCTCTTGCAGATTTTCAGGAGCTATAGGCGGATCTTCATCCTCGCCGTACCGTCTTGTGACCGGCGCGGAGGATGCTGCGCCGCATCCAGTTCCCTTTCCAGTGGTAAAGCAGGAAAAAGGCCGACGTCAGCGCCCAGCTGACCGGATAACCGATGAAAACGGTGCGGACGCTGTGGCTGAACGGCACCACAAACCAGATCCAGAGCAGGCGGAAGCCGCAGATGCCCAGCGCCGTCATCGCCGTGGGCACGATGGCATCGCCGGTACCGCGCATGCCGCTCGCCAGCGTGCCCACGGGCACGTAGGCAAAGTACCAGGGCGCGATGAGCCAGATGATCTCCATGCCGATGGAGATCACGGCGGGATCGTCGGTAAAGATCCCGTACAGCGGCGCGCCCCAGGTCACGAAAACCGCGCCGAAAAACAGCGAGAGCGCCGTCCCCAGTGCCGCACTCACGCCGATGCTGCGCAGGACGCGGTCATATTTGCGGGCGCCGAAATTCTGTCCGGAAAACGTCGACACGGCCACGCCGAGCGCGTTGATGATCAGCCAGTACATCCGGTCGACCTTGCCGCACACCGTCCAGGCCGCCACGGTGTCGACGCCGAAGCCGTTGACCGTCGACTGGATGACGATATTGGAGAGCGAATACATCGTCGACTGGAGCCCCGAAGGCAATCCGATGCGGACGACGCTGCCGAGGATCACCCGGTCGGGACGGAGGAGTCCGCGCAAACGAAGCCGGAAAGCCCCCGCTTCGCGCGCCAAAAAGATCCATACGCCCGCGGCGCTGGCCAGCTGCGACAGGACCGTGGCGTACGCCGCGCCCGCCACGCCCCAGCCCCAATGAACGACGAAGACGATATCGCCCGCGATGTTGACGATCGTGGCCAGCACGAGCAGGTAAAAGGGACGCTTGGAATCGCCTTTGGCGCGCAGCACGGCGGCTCCCATGTTGTAGACGAACATGAACAGGATCCCGCCGAAATAGATCCGCAGATAGCTCACGGCATGAGGCAGCACCTCCGGCGGCGTGTCCATCGCCGTCAGCGCCGGCTCCGCCAGGAAGGCGCCGACCAGCGACATCGCCGCGCCCGCCGCGATCGACAGCGCCATCGACGTGTGTACGGCCCGTGAGGCGTGCTCGGCGTCGCCGGCGCCGAAAAACTGTGCGATCACCACCGTGGCCCCCGAACAGAGGCCGATGAAGAACCCCAGCAGCAGGTTGACCAGATAGCCCGAAGGGCCGCCCACGGCGGCCAGCGCCTCCTTGCCGAGGAAGCGGCCGACGATGATGGCGTCGACGGTGTTGTACAGCTGCTGAAAGAACGTTCCCAACAGGATCGGGAAGAAAAAGATCAGCAGCTGCTTCCAGATCACGCCCTCGATGATTTGTCTGTTTTCCCCGTCCATTTCGTCTCACCGCTCCGCTCATACGAGTTTTCGTTAAAAAGGGCACGGTTTCTCTGGCCTTTTCGGAGCGCCAACGGCGCGTCGGAAACTGCATGAAATCGCGTGCCGCATGTTCTTTGCGGCACGGCCGCGCGAAGCGCGGCATTTTAATCGAGAAACAGTATCAGCCGCGCGACGCGGGGGCGCATCCCCCGGCGTGCGCGATCGGCCCGTTTCCCCCCAGTCTGATCTTGTCCATGTCACGCCCCCTCTTCATGCCGAACGGACACGCGTGAGCTTACTATATCACGCCACGCTGCAAAATCAAAACATGTGTCGTGGTTTTCGCAAGGGAACGAAAATCCCTCCAAGCGGTTTCCGGCGCCGACATTTCCCGCCCCCGATTTTGGTCGAAAGGCGCGCGGAGGCCGAAGATTCGTCGTTTTTTCTGGTATAATAGATTGGTTCTGGTTTCATAAATCTGCCCGCGCGGCGTTGGAAGGAGGCGCGGCATGTTCATTCCCATCGAAGGCGAGGATTGTATTTTTCTCGAGAACGTGGTCGCGCTGGTCCACGACGAAGGGCGCACCACGGTTTATTACGGCGACGGGCATACCAGCGTGACGGGTTTCCGCCCGGTGACGTTGAAGCGGCGCTATCGGGAATTGATGAGGGGAGCTCGGCACGTGGCGCTTCCCCGTTCACAGGAGGTCAATGATTCATGAGCACTCAGTACACAGCCGAAGACATACAAATTCTGGAAGGGCTCGACCCCGTCCGCAAGCGGCCGGGCATGTACATCGGCGATACGACGACGAGAGGGCTCCACCACTGCGTGTACGAGGTGGTTGACAATTCGGTCGACGAGGCGCTGGCCGGCTTCTGCTCGGAAATCACGGTGACGCTGCACGCCGACCAGAGCGTCAGCGTCAGCGACAACGGCCGCGGCATTCCCGTGGATCCGCATCCCTCCAACGGGCGTCCCGCCCTCGAAGTGGTGCTGACGGTGCTGCACGCGGGCGGCAAGTTCGACAATCACAATTACAAGATCTCCGGCGGCCTGCACGGCGTCGGCGTTTCGGTCGTCAACGCGCTTTCCGAATGGCTGGAGGTCACGGTCTACCGCGACGGCAGGGAATGGCACGAACGTTTCGAGCGCGGCACGCCCGTTTCCGGCCTGACCGGCGGCACGCCGACGGCGAAGCGCGGCACGACGGTGACATTCAGGCCCGACGCGGAAATTTTCGACGAGGTCGCCTTTTCGGCCGAGACGTTGGGCAATCGCTTCCGCGAGATGGCCTTCCTGATCCCGGGACTCAAGTTTATCTTCGTCGACGAAGCCGAAGGCAAGACCTGGACATATCATTACGAAGGCGGCGTCTCGGAGTTCGTCGCCTACATCAACAAGGGCAAACAGACGCTGACGCCCAGACCGATCGTCATCCGCGGCGAAAAGGACGGCGTTGCGGTAGAGGCCGGTTTCCAGTACACCGACGAGTACATCGAAAGGCTTTACTCGTTCGCCAACTTGATCAACACCATCGAAGGCGGCACCCACGTGGCCGGCCTGCGCAGCGCTTTGACTCGCGGCATCAACGAAGGCGCCCGCCGCGCCGGCGTGCTCAAGGAAAAGGACGAGAACCTCTCCGGCGACGACCTGCGCGAAGGCTTGACCTGCGTGCTCTCCGTCAAGCTGGGCAATCCCCAGTTCGAAGGCCAGACCAAGACCAAGCTGGGCAACGGCAACGTCAAGGGCATCGTCGACTCGCTCCTTTACGACGGCATCCTGCAGGCGCTCGAAGAAGACCCGTCGGTGATCAAGCCGATCATCGAAAAGGCCATCAAGGCCCGCCAGGCCCGCGAAGCCGCCAAAAAAGCCCGCGAGCTCGTGCGCAAATCGGCGCTGAGCGGTCTTTCTCTGCCGGGCAAGCTGGCCGACTGCTCCAGCCGCACCGCCGAAAACTGCGAAGTCTACATCGTCGAGGGCGACTCGGCCGGCGGCAGCGCCAAACAGGGACGCGACCGCAAGTTCCAGGCCATTCTGCCCCTGCGCGGCAAGATTCTCAACGTCGAAAAGGCGCGCATGGACAAGATGCTCGGCAGCAAGGAAATCCGCGTCATCATCCAGGCGCTCGGCTGCGGCATCGGCGAAGATTTCGACATCGGCAAGCTGAGATACAACAAGATCATCATCATGACCGACGCCGACGTCGACGGCGCGCATATCAGCACGTTGCTGCTGACGTTTTTCTTCCGCCACATGCGCGAGCTGATCGAGAAAGGACACGTCTATCAAGCCGTGCCGCCGCTCTACCGCGTGCAGGTCGGCAAGAAAGTGGACTATCTTTACAGCGACAAGGAGCTGCGCAAATTCATGGACGGGCTCGCGGCCGACGGCAAAAAAGCCGCCGTGCAGCGCTACAAGGGCTTGGGCGAGATGAATCCCGGCCAGCTTTGGGAGACGACGATGGACCCGGCCACGCGCCTGCTCAAGCAGATCGAGCTGGACGACCTGGCCGGCGCCGACGAATATTTCGACATCCTCATGGGCGACCGCGTCGAACCCCGCCGCCAGTTTATCGAACAGCACGCCCACGAAGTGCACAATCTGGACGTGTGATTTATACTGGTTTTCGTTGAAAAAGGCAAAGGCGCTTCGCCCTTTTCAGAGCGCCGCGAGCGCGTCGAAAACGGCATGAAGCCGCACGCCGCATGTTTTTTGCGGCGCGGCCGCCAGCGCGGCATTTTCATACTATTTCTTAATCAAAAAGCCCAACACGAGGGCGTTGCGGGGAAGATTCACAAAGCGAGCTGCGCAGCGGTCGAGATAGTTCCGAGCGACTGAACTCCCTCGCAGCGCCCAGAAAAATATGCTAACACCTTCCATCAAGAATTAGTATCAATGACGTTTTTTCATTGAGAATCAGTATTGATTGCAGCACACGAAAAAGCTCCAGCCGAACGCTGCGGTTCGGCTGGAGCTTTTTTCATTTCTCCGATTCGATTCACGTTTTCTTTTTTGCGAAGCAGCCCCACATCAGCGCGCCGAACAGCACGCCGCCGACGACGTTGCCCAGCGTCACGGGCAGAAGGTTGCCGGCGAGGAAATTTTTCCACGTCAATCCGCTCAGGTCGAGGCCGGCATCCGCCGCCTTCTGCGCGTACAGCGGCACGCTCTTCGCGAACAGGGCGGCAGGCACATAGAACATGTTCGCCACGCTGTGTTCGAAGCCGCACATGACGAAAAACGCCACGGGAAAGTACGCGCCTGCGGCGCGCCCGCACAGGTCTTTGCCGGAAAGCGCCAACAGCACGGCCGCACAGACAAGGACATTGCACAGCACTCCCAACAGCACGGCCGGGACAAAAGCCAGCGCGCACTTCGCGGCCGCGAGCTTCATCGTGAACAGGGCCAGCCCGCCGTCGGAGTAGTGCAGCTGCCCTGCGTAAACGCACGCGGCGGCGGTCAGCGCCGCGCCGACAAAATTCCCGACGTAGGCGCAACTCCAGTTGCGCAGCATGCCGCCGACTGTCGCCGTGCCGTCGAGTACGGCGATGGAGATCAGGCAGTTGCCTGTGAACAACTCCGCGCCCAGCAGGATCACCATGATCAAACCCAAAGGGAAGACCAGTCCCGACAGCAGGCGGACCGATGCGGCTGCGCCGGCGTTGTGCGAAATCACGTTCGTCGCCGCCGCCGCTGTGGCGATGCAGAATCCCGCCAGCATGCCCAGCAGCAAGATCTTCCAGACGGGGAGACGAGTTTTCGCGGCTCCCGCCGCGGCGTAATTGGCGACGACTTCCGCCGGAGAAAACAGGTTCATCGTGCGGCCTCAGGCGTCGCCGTGCGATCTTTGAAGAGATGTCTCATATCACAGCACGCTCCGTTTCTTTTCCGAATACCCGGTGTCGATTAAAAATCTCTGTCGCGCTGCGGCAAGCCCTTCCGGACGGCGCGGTGAAAAGCCGGCCGCGGCTTTTGTGAACGTTTCTATTATCCTCGAGACCGTGACGGAATTTCCAGAGCTGTTTTGTGACATTTGGAGGAGTTGGGGACGGTTTTATGCTTCTTTTTCGAGGAACGAATGCCCCGGCCGCCGCGGTTTTCCTGCCCAGGAACCTTTCGCTGCGTGGGGAAAGCGCCTCCGTCATTCTCTGCAGGCCGCCGGAACCCACTCGCCGGAGAACACGGAGTGACTTTCGGCGATGGTTCGCACTTCGGCGGCGATCTCATTCAGCTTTTCGGGGGCGTCTCTGTTTTTCAGCGTTTGTCCGAGCAGACGGCCGATGCGGTACATTTCTTTTTCTTTTGCGCCGCGGGTGGTCATCATCGGGCTGCCGAGAACTCTTCAATCGTTTCGATGCCGCTGTTGTCGGCTGCGACGATCTGGGAAAAAAACTGCGGGAACAGGCTGGCGATAGAACCGAACGGATCGATCGCGCTGCCGGCAGACGGTCATTTAACTCTCGACGAAGCCGACGACTTCGCCGATGTAAATCGTGTGGGGCGCTTCTTCGGCGTAATAGGCTTTGGCCGCGTCGGCGGGGATGTTCGCCAGCTCCATGTCGTGACGGTAGATTTTTTTGCAGATCAGCGTCAGTTTGGCCTGGGCGAAGGTAACGCCGTGTTCGACCGCCCGCGGCGTCAGATGGGTCAGCGCCACCTTGTCGCCGTCGCGCCCCGATTTGGAGCCGAGGATCATCAGGTCGCGGCGGTATTCTTGGGGATAGAAGCCGACGGTGAAATACTCGTTTGCCTCCATGAAGCCGTGCGTGTAGCGCACGGGCTTGACGAAGACCGTGACGACGCTTTTGTTCCACAGCGTGCCCAGCTGCCCCCAGCCGATGGTCATGGCGTTGTAATCACCGATCGATCCGGCCGTCAGCAGCGCCCAGTCCTTGTTGAAAAGTTCGAAAACGTTCGCGTTCAGTTCGTCGATGTCTTTCACGATCATGACCTCCCATAAATGACGCCGGGCACAGTCGCCCCGGCGCGGAATCCGTTTTTTGAGCGCGGCGCGGCGGAGTGATTGAATCGTGTTTTTGCAACGACTCATGCCATGTTCGGTGAAAAATGTTCCACGTGGAACATTTTTCAAAGGCGTCCATTTCGCCGGCGCGCTATGCCTCGCGGTCGACGACGCGGCGGATCAGACGCATGTCGAGATGCTCGCGCAGGGTTTGCGCCAGCGCGTCGTACTGCCGTTCCTTGTGAGCCTTCCAGTCGAACGGTCGCGCCTCAAGCGTCACGCCCTTGCGCTGCGCCAGCGCGCCGAGCACGGCGCGGCGGCAGGATTCGCTGTCGAAAAAACCGTGCAGGTAGCAGCCGTACACGTTGCCGCTCTGGCAGCCGTCGAGCGCGCCGTCTTCGATCCGGATCAGCGGCCCCGCGCCCTCGCCGCGGGTCGTCGCGCCGCAGTGGATCTCGTAGCCTTCCAGTTCGGCCCCGCTCAGCGCGGCGAAAACGCCCTTTACGTCGAGCGCCCGCGCCGTCGTGCGCGTGCGGCGTTTTTCGGGGCGAAAGCGCGTGACGACGGGCAGCAGCCCCATGCCGGCGATCGAACCGCCGCCTTCCACGCCCTCTTCGTCGACGATCTCGCGCCCCAGCATCTGGTAGCCGCCGCAGATGCCGATCACGGGAGTGCCGGAGGCGGCCAGCTTCTTCACGGCCGCTTCCAGCCCGCAGGCGCGCAGCCATTTCATGTCGCCGATGGTGTTCTTTGTGCCGGGGATAATGACGAGGTCGGGCGCGCCGAGGGCGCGAACGTTCTCCACGTAGCGCACGCCCACGCCGTCGGCCGCGTCAAGCGCCGAAAAGTCGGAAAAATTGGAGAGGCGCGGCAGGCGGATCACGGCGACGTCGAGCGGAGATACGGCGCGGCGCTGGCCGAGCCGGTCGCTGAGGCTGTCTTCGTCGTCGATGTCGAGCGGCGTCCACGGCACCACGCCCGCCACGGGCCGTCGCGTCAGCTCTTCCAACTGCTTCAGACCGGGCAGAAGCAGCTTCAGGTCGCCGCGGAACTTGTTGACGATCGTCGCCTTGACGAGCGCGAGTTCCTCCGGCTCCAGCAGCGCCAGCGTGCCCACGAGCTGGGCGAAGACGCCGCCGCGGTCGATGTCGCCCACCAGCAGTACGGGGATGCCGAGCCGCTTCGCCAGACCCATGTTGACGAAGTCGTCGGCTTTCAGGTTGATCTCCGCGGGGCTGCCGGCCCCCTCCACGACGATCAGATCGTACCCGGCGTCCAGCTTTCGGTAAGCGTCGAGCACATAGGGCCAGAGCCTGTGCTTCATGGCGTAATAGCCTTCGGCCGTGTAGTTGCCGTAGACCTCGCCGTTGACGATCACCTGCGAGCCCTCGTCGCTGGTCGGTTTGAGCAGCACCGGATTCATCGCGTAACTGGGTTCGAGCCCGCAGGCCTCGGCCTGCACGGCCTGGGCGCGGCCGATCTCCAGCCCCTCGCGGGTGATGAACGAGTTAAGCGCCATATTCTGCGACTTGAACGGCGCGACGCGCAGCCCGTCCTGACGAAAAACGCGGCACAGCCCGGCGACGAGCAGACTCTTGCCCACGCCCGACATGGTCCCCTGAATCATAAGCGACTTGGCCATTTGCGAAAATCCTTTCTATCGAAAACACACGCTGCGGACAAAATTTCCAGCAACTAACCGCCCTCGCGTCCAGCCGTCGTTGAAATTATAGCAGATCGGCGCGGGCAGGGCGCCGCGGCTTTTCGAAACCCGACGCGCGGGGCGCGGCGGCACACCCCATGCGGCAGGAGTTCTCGTGAATCTCGCGTTTTTGCGCAAAGCGTCGAATGGCAAAAACGCGAGATTTCGTGAGCTTTCATGTTTGTGTACAGCGCTCCTCTTTTTTGCAAGCGCTTACTGCGGCTGTCTTCGTGCTTCTCAGACCGGCAAGGACCCAACGGCAAATTTGCTTTCCACCCCGTTTTTTGAGATTTAATCGTCCCTATCCTTTCCTATTCAAGGCTATCGCGTCCTATCGCATTTGGATCTGTTCGATTTTCATATATAATGTAACCATGCGCATGAGGAATTCCATGAGGAATTTCCACACTCCACTCGAGAAGGAAAAAGTGAATGTAGACAAAAATTTTGTCCCGCGTTCGTGTCTGAATTCGAAATGAGGTTGATTTATCATGACTCAGACTTCCACGCTGACCAGCATGAGTCAGGGCTCCATCGCCCGTTTGCTCTTCCGGTTTTCTGTTCCTGCCACGCTTGGCCTTGTGGCCAACGCTTTTTACAATATCGTCGACCGTCTCTTCATCGGCCGCTTCGCCGGCGCCGACGGTCTTGGCGCCGTCGGGCTGACGTTTCCGCTGACGGTTTTCGTGATCGCCGTCGGCTCGCTCGTCGGCGTCGGCGCGGCATCGCAGATGTCGCGTCTGCTGGGGGAGGGGCGGCGTCGGGATGCCGAAACGGTCCTCGGCAACGCCGCGGCGGTCACGGCGCTGTTCGCCGCGCTTTTCACGGCTGCGGGGCTGTTTTGGCTCGACGGGCTGGTGAAAGCTTTCGGCGCGTCGTCCCGTCTGGCGCCGCAGACTCGCATTTACACGGAAATTTTGTTCTGGGGGATGCCTTTCAATCTGCTGGGATTCTCGCTGAACTACCTGATCCGCGCCGAGGGGCATCCTCGTTACGCCATGTGGACGTTGTGCGTCGGCGCGGGCATGAACGTGTTCCTGGACTGGCTCTTCATTGCGCGCATGGGCATGGGCATTGCCGGAGCGGCGCTGGGAACGTCGCTGGCCCAGATCGCCTCGTTCGTCTGGGTGGCGCTGTTCTATCTCAGGGGCGCAGGATCGCTGCGAATCGGCGCCGCGTCGCTGAAACCCAATGGGGATATCGTCAGGGAAATGCTCCTTGTGGGCGCTTCTCCCTTTTTAATGGAGCTCTTTTACACCGTCAGCATGATGCTCTTCAACAACATCGTCAACGATCTCGGCGGCGATTTGGCCATTTCGGCCGTGGGCATTTTCTTTTGTTTGGACAACCTGATCTATCTGCCCGTGTTCGGCGTCGGCGAAGGGCTTCAGCCCATTGTCGGCTACAACTACGGCGCCCAGCGGTCGGACCGCGTCAAACGCACGATTTTATGCGCGCTCGCCGTCAGTTCCGTCTATTTCGCGATTTCATTCATCGGCGCGGAGTCTCTCGCGCGCGCCATGGTCACGCTCTTCGCGGCCGACGACGAGGCCTTGATCCGTCTCACGGTGCGGGCCATGCGCATCGGCTATCTCGGCATGCCCTTTGCGGCGGCAGGCATCGTCGCTTCAAACGCGTTTCTCGCCGTGGGACGTTCGGGCGTGAGCCTGTTCCTCAACTTCTGCCGCCAGGGGTTCCTTTTCCTGCCGGCGCTGTTGGTTCTGCCGCAGCTGATGGGACTTGACGGCGCATGGAGCTGCTTCATCGTCGTCGACGCCGGCGGCGGACTGATCGGAGCCATTCTGCTGTGGTATTTCTGGGAGAGCTTCAACGGCGACGGCCGCGACCTTCTCGGCACCCAGCTCGAAATCGCGTTCAACAAGTAGCGCGCAGGGGCCCCGCGGCTCTCGCATGTGTCAAACTTTTCATACAAAAGGCGCGACGCCTGTCCGGGCGTCGCGCCTTTTGTGTTGTAAAAAAACGCCGCCTCCCTCGACGGGAAGCGGCGGTCCTTTTGGATGGAGCGAAAGAACTATTTGCTCTCGGGCTCGATCGCCTTCCAGACGATCGCGGCGACGACCGCGCCGGCCAGAGGCGCGGCGATGAAGACCCAGAGGTCGGCCATGGCGGCTCCCTTGGCGAAGAAGGCGGGGCCGAAGCTGCGGGCGGGGTTGACGCTGGTGCCCGTGAAATGGATGCCGAAAATGTGGATCAGGACGAGCGTCAGGCCGATGGCGAGGCCGGCGAACTTATTGTGGCCGGACTTGGAGGTGACGCCGAGGATCGTCAGCACGAACGTGGCGGTGAGCACGGCCTCGACGGCGAAGCTCTTCACCACGTCGCCGCCATACAGCGCGTTGGCGCCGAAGCCGCTGTCCCAGCCGCAGAGGTAGCCAAGCAGGGCCGCGCCGGCCGTGGCGCCGGCGAACTGGGCGATCACGTAGCCGACAAAGTCGCCGAAGCTCATGCCGCCGGTCAGCAGCACGCCCAGTGAGACGGCGGGATTGACGTGGCAGCCGGAAACGTTGCCGATGGAATAGGCCATGGCGACGATCGCCAGGCCGAACGCCAGCGCCGTGCCCAGATAGGCGGCGTTGACCTGCGCGCCGTTGCAGCCCAGCACGACGGCCGTGCCGCAGCCGAAAAGCACGAGCACGAGCGTGCCGACAAATTCAGCGAGATACTTTTTCATTCTTGATAACGTCCTTTCAATTTAGAAGAAATTTACAGCGTCCGTATTATATCCGAGTTTACCGGTCTCGGCAAATCCGCATAAGTTTTTCTATTTATGTAATCGAGAAACCGAGAAACGCGAAGGATTTTTCAAAGCGCCGCGCGCTGCCCGGCCCGCCGCGGTGAAAATCGGAGAAGCCGCCAGCCCGGTCGCGCCGCGATACCGTTTTTTCATGATGAATTTCTCCTGAATAAACTTATCCGTCGTCAACAGCGAAGAAGCTGAACTTTTATTTGATGCCGTGAATGACACTCTGGTTCATTATATCTGTCAAGGACGAAATTAAATGAATAGCAGTTTCGTTTCTTGCTCCACTTTCCGTTCCGAAACTGTTAAAATAAAGACGCACGCAATTTCGATTCCCGAAGGAGGAATGCCGGATGACACTTTCCGAACTTTATGTGGGCTGCCGCACGTACCGCCGCTTCGAGCAGCGCCCGCTGCCGGACGGGCTGCTTCGCGCCGTGCTGGAGAACGCCCGCATCGCCAGCACGGGGGCCAACGCCCAGACGCTGCGTTTCATCGCGGTGCAGAGCGCCGCGCTGGTGGCTCAAATGCAGCCGCTCGTCAAATGGGCGGCCTATCTGCCCAAAGAGATCGGCACGCCGGTCGAGGGCGAACGGCCTGTGGCCTTTGTCGTCATCGTCAAGAAGGCCGGTTCGGGCGCGTTCGCCGACGTGGATGCGGGCATCGCCGCCAACACGATCGCCACGACGGCATGGGAGGCGGGCGTCGGCAGCTGTCTGATGGGCGCCATCAGCCGCGCCGAAATCGCCGCGCTGCTCGGCGTGCCCGCGGAGGACACGGTGTTTCTCGTCGTCGCGCTGGGCTATCCGGCGCACAAAAGCACGCTTGTTCCCGTCGGCGCCGACGGCAGCGTCAAATACTTCGTGGACGAAAAACGCGACTACTTCGTGCCCAAGCGCGCCTTTGACGACGTGGCGAAGATCGTTTAAGGCCGGCGTGCCTGTCGCGGTCCGCGGCGGCGAATGTTTCCCGAAGAACGCGAAAGAGCCTCGTAAAGCCCTGCCCTGGGCTTTACGAGGCTCTTTCGCGTTCTTCGTCAGGAGCGCTTCATCGCACCGGAATGACCCGGTTCATGGCAAGGCGGCTCATCTCGCGCCCCTGCGCGTCGAGTTCGACGTAATGGAGCGCGTCGTACTTGAAGCCCCACTCGTCGGCGTAGTAGCCGTCGGCATGGCGGACGAGCAGACGGTCCTCCTCGCCGACGAACGTGCAGATGGTTCCGCCCCGGTCGCTCGTCACGGAGACGATGGGGCGGGACAGACGGTTGAACTGGTCGAGCGTGAAGGACACGCCGTGTTCCGATATGATCACGATCATGAAAATCGCTCCTTTCGGCCGGCGGGATTCGTCAGGGAGCGTTCGCTCCGCCCCGCGCGGCTTCGACGGTATCGGCGCAGTCTTCCAAGACCTGGCGGTCGGCGGCGGAAGGACGCCCCTCGGCGACGCGGCGGAGGAATTCCGAGGCCAGGTCGTGCGGCAGGGACCAGAGGTCTTCCGGCATTTTCAGGCGCACCCCTTCCCGCTCGTTCCACAGCACGGTGACGTGCGAACCGTCGGGAAAAGTTTTGCAGAAAGCCATCTCGTTGCTCACGGGACATCGCTCCTTCGAGGTGACGGGCAGGGCGGCGGGACGATCGCAAGGGGACGGCCGCCGCGCCGGCGGACGGGATCCTTTTGTCTGCGCAAAGAAAGTTATTTTCCATTTTCATTATAGGGACGCCGTCTTATAATTGTCAATCATTTACGGTGAAACGGAGTGTTTTTATGAACGATAAGGCGGTCGTCTGCCGCGCTTTGCGAGCGGCTTTCCCCTTTACGATCCCGATTTTTGCGGGATTCTGGTTCCTCGGTCTGACCTACGGCGTTTACATGAACGTGTCGGGATTCAGCTTTTGGTATCCGCTGCTGATGGCGATGACGATCTTCGGCGGCTCGCTGGAATTCGTCGCCGTCTCCATGCTGACGGCGCCTTTCGCGCCGCTGCAGGCGCTGGCGATGGCGCTGGTCATCCAGGCGCGGCATCTTTTCTACGGCCTGGCCATGCTGGAAAAGTTCAAAGAGCTGGGCTGGAAGAAGCCGCTGCTGATCTTCCTCATGTGCGACGAATCCTTTTCCATCAACTGCGCCGCTGCGGTTCCGGCGGGCGTCGACCGCGGCTGGTTCATGCTCTTTGTGTCGCTGCTGAATTACGCCTACTGGGTGAGCGGCTCGGCGCTCGGCGGCGCGCTCGGCTCGTTGGTGCGCTTCAATACCGAAGGGCTGGAATTCGTGATGACGGCCATGTTTGTCGTCATCTTCACGGAACAATGGCTCAAGGAAAAAAGCCGCCTGACGGCGCTGATCGGCTTGGCCTCGTCGGCCCTGTGCCTGTTCTGTTTCGGCCCGGATTCCTTCATGATCCCGTCGATGCTCGTCATTTTTGCCCTGCTGGCGCTCTGGCGTCGTCCCATCATTCACCGGGGAGGCTATGAAGAATGACTCTGTCGCAGCAAATCATTACCGTCGCGATGTGCGCGCTCGGCACGATGGCCACGCGCTTTTTGCCTTTCGCGATCTTCTCCGCGTCGCGCCCAACGCCGCCGTTTGTGCGTTATCTGGGCAAAGCGCTGCCCGGCGCCGTGTTCGGTCTGCTCGTGGTCTACTGCCTGAAAAACGTCAGCCTTCTCGGCGGCTCTCACGGCCTGCCGGAGCTGATCTCGATCGCCGTCACCGTGCGTCTGCACGTGTGGAAGCGGCAGATGCTCCTGTCCATCGCCGCCGGCACGATCTGCTACATGCTGCTCGTGCAGCTGGCGTTCTAGCGGGGCGAAAGCGGAGCCGGAACTGGGATTTTTTTACTATCATTGCCGAGCTGCGACACAATATCCCTGAAATATATCCTGTTTTATGCTAAAATGTTCTGGTAAGATTTTCTGCGCGGCGGAGCGCGGTTTTCCGAGGGAAGCCGCGTCGAATTTTTTTCGCGAACAGCGTGAAGCGGTCAGGGGGAAGACATCATGGGCGGTTTTTTTGCGGCGGCGCTGAGGGAAGACTGCGTTTTCGATCTGTTTTTCGGCACGGACTACCATTCCCATCTGGGAACGCGGCGCGCCGGTCTGGCGGTTTACGGCAAAAAGGGGTTCGACCGCGCCATCCACAACATCGAAAACTCTCCCTTCCGCACCAAGTTCGAGAAAGAGGCCAACGCCATGCAGGGCACCATGGGCATCGGCTGCATCTCCGACTACGATCCCCAGCCGCTGGTGGTGCGTTCGCATCACGGCACCTATGCGCTCACGACTGTCGGCAAGGTCAACAACAAAGACCGTCTGCTCGACGTGATCATGAAGAACACCGGCATCCACTTCTTCGAAATGGCCTCCGGCGACATCAACTCCACCGAGCTCGTCGCCACCCTCATCAACCAGAAGGACAGCCTCGTCGAGGGCATTCAGTACGCGCAGGAGATGATCGACGGCTCCATGACTCTGCTGGTGCTGAGCGCCGACGGCATTTACTGCGCCCGCGACCGCTTCGGCCGCACGCCTCTGACCATCGGCCTGAAGGACGAGGGCTTCTGCGCCTCCTTCGAGCCCTTTGCCTACCTCAACCTCGGCTATCGCGACTACAAGGAGCTCGGCCCCGGCGAGATCGACCTGATGACCCCCGAAGGCGTGACCACCCTCGTGCCGCCGGGAGAAAAAATGAGCATCTGCACCTTCCTGTGGGTCTATTACGGCTATCCGTCCTCGCACTACGAAGGCGTCTCCGTCGAGCAGATGCGCTACAACTGCGGCCGTATGCTGGCTCGGCGCGACGGCATGAGCCGCGAGCGGATCGACACGGTGGCCGGCGTGCCCGACTCCGGCATCGCCCACGCCATCGGTTACGCCAACGAATCCGGCGTGCCCTTTTCGCGCCCGCTGATCAAGTACACGCCGACCTGGCCGCGCAGCTTCATCCCCACCATCCAGTCCAAGCGCGACATGATCGCCAAGATGAAGCTGATCCCCGTTCGCGAACTGATCGAAAGACAGCGCCTGCTCCTGATCGACGACTCCATCGTGCGCGGCACGCAGCTGCGCAAGACCACCGAGTTCCTGTTCCGCACCGGCGCGCGCGAAGTCCACGCCCGCCCCGCCTGCCCGCCGATCATGTTCGGCTGCAAGTACATCAACTTCTCGCGCTCCAACTCCGACATGGAGCTGATCGCCCGCCGCATCGTCAGCAAACTCGAAGGGCACGAACCCGAGCGCGCCGTCCTCGACGAGTACTGCGATCCCGAGTCGGAGCGCTACGCCGCCATGCTGGAAGGCATCCGCCGCCAGATGGGATTTTCCTCGCTCAAGTTCAACCGCCTCGACGACATGCTCGCCGCCGTCGGCGTCGAACCC